>Ga0192647_100225_pt1 | contig 38435 bp, 56 predicted proteins | sample LauGreFa1BDMLBSN_2_FD_133046 | JGI IMG/M metagenome (GOLD analysis project Ga0192647, IMG submission 133046) | Freshwater lake microbial communities from Lake Michigan, USA - Fa13.BD.MLB.SN - reassembly | ecosystem: Environmental > Aquatic > Freshwater > Lake | place: Lake Michigan, USA... | reverse complement strand
TACAAACGTGCGTAAATTGAGTTGGGAGGGGGGGGAGTCCCTCAAAAAAAACCGGGGAATTCCCTTTGGAAGGCAAAAAAAATGACAAACCGACTACCACCTGAGTTGCACTTGGTCCACGGGACAAAGGCGGCTCACAACGCTGTACCACTACCTGAGAAGGTCCGGCAACGCATCCCGAAAGCTACATGGCTTGATGACCCGGACAGTTGGGACAGAAACACGTTCATCGCGGAGACTGCGGATTTCCTGTGGGATACCTACGGCATTGGCTCAGACCAAGACAAACACATTTTGGCGGCTCTTGCTACACAAATCGACATTTATGTGAAGTGTTGGAAGGGTGTTCAAAAAGGCGGGGTCATTACACAGTTCAACAACGGGCAGACTGTAGGCCCAAATCCGTTCCTGACAGCCGGTGATAAAGCTTTGTCACGAGCAATCGTGCTTATGAATGAACTTGGTTTGACCCCAAGAGGCCGCTTGGCGACTAACAAACAGGAAGGCGGCAAGTATTCCCGCTTGTTGAACGGCCCATGACTTTTGAAGATGGAATTTTGTATGCGGTTTCTGTTGTCAAAGGCGAAATTGCGGTGTGTAGAAACATCAAGTTGGCCTGTCAGAGATTTCTGAATCAGCTTGAGGACAAGCAATGGGAGTATGAATTCCACATCAAGTATGTTGAGCATTTCCTTGAATTTGCCTCGACACTGGTACACACGAAAGGTCCGGATGCGGGTAAGCCCCTGATACTTGAGCCATTTCAAATCCTGATTATTTGCGCCATATACGGATTCAGAAGCAAAAAGAATCCCGCAAGGCGTATGGTGACGGATGTTATCGTTTTCATTCCTCGCAAGGCCGGCAAATCTACCCTAACAGCGGTTGTGGCTTTGTATGAACTTCAATGGGGCGAGGCGGGCGCTGAAGTTTATACATTAGCGACTAACAGAGATCAAGCAAGCTTGGTTTTTAATGCCGCACAGGGTTTTGTTGAGAATATGCCTAGTGATGTAGCGCAACTGTACAACCCAAGCCGATACCAAATCACTAAGACGGGAGACAGTCAGACTGTATTCAAAGCCTTGAGCCGCGACACAAAGAAAAGCGGTGATGGTATGAATCCTGGTTGTGTAATCGTGGATGAGGCCGCGCAGATTGTAGACCGCAACGCTATCGAGGTGCTTCACTCCGGCATGGTGGCCCGTATGAATCCACTCAGGATTTACATTACAACGGCAAGTTTTACCAAAGACACAAAATTCTATGAAGATATGTCTTTGTTAGAAGCTATGTTGAAAGGTGAAGCCACCGACAATCCCCGGTGGTTTGGCTTGTTGTATAGCCTTGACCCACAGGATGATTGGCGCGACCCGACCACTTGGGCTAAAGCAAACCCGATGCACGGCATCAGCGTGTTCGAAGAAGCTATTGCGGGCCGGGCAGAAGAAGCAAAACACAAACCGGCGGCACTAAATGAATTCCTGTGTAAAACCCTAAACATCTATGTCAGCGCAAATTCAGCTTGGGTTGACAGGTCATTTTGGGATGACCCTAAGTGCCTAACAGCCGATAAAAGAGAACCTGAAGCCGTGTTCATAGGGTTCGACTTAGCGGCTACAAGGGATTTGAATGCTGTTTGTACTTTGAAGCGATTTGCAGACGATGACTATGAAGCTGAGTTCAAGTTTTTCCTCCCGGAAGACGGGTACAACCTAATTCCGAAGCATTACATGGACATATTCCGTGTTGCTCGTCAGTCCGGGATTCTCCACATTACGCCGGGTAACGTGATGGATGACAGGGAGATTAGCGACTACATATTACAACAGGCCGCTATTTACGACATTAAAGAGGTTGGCTATGATGCTTACAACGCATCAAGTCTTGTGGCACGATTGAACGATTCAGGTATGCCAGTGAAGCGTGTTGGGCAAGGTATGTCGGTGTTGAGCAACCCGTCTAAGCACGTAGAAAAACTGATTATGCAGTATCAGATAAAACACGATGGCAACCCATTCCTTGGTTGGCAACTTGGAAACTGCGAATTGTATGAGGATGTGAATGGAAACATCAAAATTCGTAAGAATGAAGCTGACAAATCGGCAAAGGTTGATGGTATTATCAGTCTAATTATTGCGATGCACTGCTCACTAGACAACGCGATGGTTAGTGGTTTTGGGTTCAGGTCCTTTTGAGGTGACTTATGGCAATCTTTGATATTTTCAAACGCAACGAAAAAAAATCCGTTGAAAGTAATACACTTTTCGGTCAAACAGCGTTAGGAAATAACATTGTTTACCAAGGAAACAATCAAAATCCGAACGTAAACACGCAAATTTTATATGTAACTACTGGCGCTACTAACAACGCCGGTAGGCCGGTCGATATGTCGCTGTTGACACGCAACAGCACAATCGTTGCTTGTATTGCAACGAAAGCTAGGGCTTTGAGTCAGTTGCCTATTAGGGTTATGTGTGAGACAGAAGATGGCGCTTATGTAGATGCCATTAAGTCGGATTCTGTTGGCCCAAGAGACAAAGCCAAAGCCAAACAAGTAGCAAACCTACTGGCACAGCCAAATAATTTTCAAAGCACTTATGAGTTTTGGTATCAATGGCTTTTGTGGTACGAATTGTCAGGCGAGGCGTTTACTTTTTGGTGGAGAAAAGATCAAAAATCTAGCGTTGAAACGCCATTAGAAATGTATATCATCGACAGCACTTTAATTGCCGTCACTATAACTCCAACACGTTACCCGTCTTATCGGTTGTCTACCCCGACCTACGGATTCAACCGGGATGAGCCATTTTCGGCCCATCAAGTCATGCACATAAAAGAAATGCCATGGCAAGGTTCTGCCGGTTGGAACAAAGGCATTTTGGCGGCTGAATTGGTATCACTTGACCAAGACATTGATTTGTACGCCAACTACATTATGCAAAACGGCGCGAAGCCCTCCGGCATGTTTACGACTGAGAATGTAATCCCGGATGCCAAGTACAAAGAAATTGCCGCTAGGCTCAAGGAAGCGTGGTCCGCGATGGTCGGTAGCAAGCAGTCAGACCCAAGCAAAGCCGGTCAGGGTATGCTTTTGGACCAAGGCATGAAATACACGCCATTGGACATGCTGACGTTGCAAGACACCGATGCGGCTAAACTCAAAGAACAGACTATGAAGCGAATTTGCGGTTTGTTTGGTGTGCCACCGGCAATGATTGGTATTGCGGACCAAAAATACAACAATACACAGACGATGATGGATGAATTCTACAAATCGTCTATGTACCCAATGACAGTCAGCATCGCACAAAAAATTAAACAACATTTGTTTGTTGGCTACCCTAATTTGTGTATTGAATTTGACACGCGAAATTTCCTCAAAGGCGACCCATTAAGCCAAATGAATTTTGCTGTGGCGGGTGTTGGCGCGGGAATAATGACCCCAAATGAGGCCCGCGAATACCTTGGAATGCCCAACATAGAGGGCGCTGATGAGTTGTTAGACACTAGCAAACCCGAACCAATACCGGGTTCAAGCGCACAAAGTACCGGTGGCGGTGGTGGCAATCAAACAAAGAAAATGAACATTGGCAAATAAAATGCCCAATGATTTCAAAAAGATGGTAGCATTGTTGCAAAGTTACACTGCAAGAAATTCGCCGAAGCGTGGGCGACCTAAGACAATAAACGACATTGACCGAACAAAAGTCGATGAGGTAATCCATGACACAAAACTTAATGATGGTATGCGAAGCTCAACTCAAAGTCGAGGCGCAAGGCATTACAAGCGGAAAAATTGAAGCTACAGTCACTACATGGGGCGCACGTGAAGGCGCTGATGGTAGACGTTTCAATTATCAACCATCAGGCTTCATGGAATGGGCCGAAACATTCGCCAAAGAGGGTAGACCCTTGCCGATGTTTGTTAATCATGCCGCCGATGCAATCCCGGTGGGCGAATGGACATCATTTGAATTTACCGATGAATGTATGATGGCAGAAGGCCGTATTTATACAAACACAACATCCGGTTCAGACCTTTATAAAATTATGCAAGAAAGCCCCACAATGTTTGGCGGCGTTTCTGTTGGCGCTTATGCTGAAGAATATTGCATGGTTGATGCTGAAGGCAATCCTTGCGAAGATTATGAAGAAGGTTATTTTCAAATCACAAAAGGCGGCTTGCGCGAAGTGTCTGTAGTGATGTACCCAAACAACCCTGAAGCAAACGTCAACAAGTTGGAATATTTCCGTGTTGATGGCTCTGCTGATTTGAAAGTTTTGGAAACGGCTCTGCGGGATGCAGGACTTAACCGAAAGGATGCGGTTGCCGCCGCATCTGTATTCAAGCAAGTGATTGAACAGCGGGATGCTGTCTCGATTCAGCCTGAAACTGCGCCACAGCAGAGTGATTCTGATGCGGAGGCAACCACCGAAGCGGAAATTCTTGCGGCTCTTGAAGCCCGCGAACTTCTAAAAATCCTTGACACACGCCTGAAAGGTTAATCATGTCACAAGTCATCATTGAAAAATTAGACGCTATTGAGGCTAAACAAGCCGAAAGTATCGCCGCCATTGAATCAAAAATCCCTGCCGCTGTTGAAGCTGTTAAAGCTGAAATGGGCGAAATGATTGCCGCTTTGGAAGCTAAAGTTGCTTCTGTACAAGCGCCCACAATCATCAAAGCACCCGCCAAGACTGTTCGCCAAGATGTAAATCGTTCTGTGCGTGAACAACTGTCTAATTTCTACAAGGCTAACAACCGAGTGGAAAAAGAACTGAAGATGTTTGAAGACGAAAGCCAATACGGCGCTTACATGGCAGAAGCCTCTGCTTTGACAGCCGGTGGTGATGGCAAAGGTGGTCGTACAGGTTATGACCCTACATTTGTTGCTTTGCGTTTGATGAATCCTTTGCGCGGTGTTTCACGCACTGTTGCAACTGATGGCTCAAGCTACCAGTTTCGCGTAAAAACGGGCAATGCGGGTGCAATGTGGGGATATGGTATTAACAACAATACCTCCTCAGGCGCTAACCCCACAACTGAAGACACTTCAATTTGGCAACTTGTGTTGCAAGACTTGAATGTCCAGTTTCCTATCCGTACAGCGGCACTGGATGACATTGATGGCTTAGAAGCCAATGTCGTTGATGACATGTTGGCCGAATTTAGCCAACAAGAAGCTTTGTCTATGGTTCAAAATAATGACCAAGGCGCTACTTCACTGCCCTATGGTGGAAGCAATGGTTTGCGAGGCTTAGACCAGTACGGCGGTGCTAACAGCACTTATGCCGGTGGTACAAGTTCAACAGCCGCATTTGGTTCTAGTGGTACAGGTTCTTCAAGCGGTTTGCACAGCTTGGCAACTTATGACCAACTTACATCTAACGTCAACACTGTTGGTGCTAACGCTATCCAATACAAAGACGTGATCAATTTAGTCTATGCTTTGCCACAACAATATTGGACACCTGCTACCAAGTTCATGGTCAACCCAATTTTGGCTCAAGCAATTCGCGGTCTGCAAGACACTAATGGTCGCCCAATCTTCAATTCAATGGAATCATTGAACCCTGATGGCATCATTGGTCAAATGTTGGGCTTCGATGTGGTAATGAACAAGTATCTTGATACACCTTCACAAACTACAACTGGTTCAGCCGGTACTAACAGCTTGTACCCAATGTACTTTGCTGACTGGTCACGTTTCCACACAATCATTGATCGCCTGAACATGGTTATGCGCAGATATGATCAAACATTGCCCGGCTTTATAACCTTTTTCGGGGAAAAACGCTTGGCAACGAGCGTGCGTGATCCTAATGCGGGTGTGCGTTATCGCTCAACAGGAACAGCTACATAATCTCCATGTAGTTGCCATTGGCAGGGGCTTCGGCCTCTGCCCTTTTTCTAAAAGGAATCACCATGACTGTCACCAAAAAAATCCTATCAGCGATTCAAGAAACCATACAAACTGGCGCATCTGTAAAAGTCGATTTGCGTGAAGCCTCTGCGCTTACTGGTTCAGGTGATGGTGTAGGTGGTCGCACGTTCTTTGATAACGCTTTTGCGGCACTGCGTTATGCAAACCCAATTCGTGAAATGTCGCGTGTTGTACCCGCCTCAGGCTCAAGCGTTCAGTTTGTTGCCAAGACAGGTAATGCGGCAAATCAAACAAATCCATTTGGTTACACGTTCACGCCTAACAGCGGTACGCCAAACACCGATACGTCTATTTGGCAATTACCAACACGTGTAATTTCAGCCCAACTGCCTATTCGTACAGCAGTCATGACAGACGTGAATTATTTGAATGAAACAATCGTTGAAGATTTGATGCTTGAATTTGCAAACATTGAAGGCGCTTCAATGGTTTTGAATAACGATCAAACCGGTTCTACTACAACTGTTAATGGTGGTACAAATGGTCTACGTGGCCTTAACATGTATTCCAGTAATTCCTCAAGTGCGGCTTATGGTACAAGCGGCACAGCAATTACAAATGGTATTCACACTATCAAAACTGTGACTGCGGCGGCATCTACGCTTGTGTATGATGACATTGTTAACTTGTCTAATGCACTGCCCGCCCAATATTGGACTTGTCCCGGTGTAGCTTGGATGATGCATCCAAGCACAATTCAAAGTCTGCGTAATTTAGGTGTTGCTACAACAGGCGCACTCAAGCAATTTGCTGAAACAGGCGATGACGATGGCGGCGCGGTGATGAATGTGTTTGGTTTCCCAGTAGTTGCAAATCCAAACATATCTCTTAACACGGCGGGTAACTTCTGCATCTATTTAGCTTGTTGGCCTAGATTTGTGACTATTGCTGATGTGGAAGAAATGACCATTCAAGCAATGGAACAGACACAGCCCGGTTTCATCACCCTATTCGCTGAAAAACGACTGGTCAGCACAGTGCGCGACCCGTTTGCCGGTGTTCGTTTGGTCAGTGTGTAATGAGCGCCACCGAATACCTACAGGGTGCGCCATTTGGGGCGCAGACCCGCAACCCTTTCAACTATGTCAAAGTTGAGCAAATCAACCGGGACAGTAGTACACCTTGGCTCACGCTAGATGAAATCACACAGCAACTAAACTTGTTCAATGACGAAAGTCAAGACGGGTATTTGCGAAGCCTCGAAATTGCCACCCGGCAAGCAATCGAAGATTTCCTTGGTTTAAGCATTTTTTCGGTGACGTATAGGGTTTGGTATGGGACAGAGTCCCTCGCGGCCTCTCCGGTGTGTTTAGACATGCCGGAAGTGAGTCAAAACTTTTACCCGGACCAATTACCGGTTTCAATTGATTCGGTCGGTTATTGGAATAACGATTTTCCTCCGGTGTTTACGACCCTTGCAAAAGTAAATTATTACTATGACAACTCAGGTAATAAAGTGATTGTTAACAGTCTGCCAACAGAAATAAACACAAGCATGACTGCCCCAATTACGATTACTTACACAACTGTAGCAAATCCACTTTCGGCTTACCCTGTTATCAAACAAGCCGGTTTGTTGTTGCTTACACACCTGTACAACAATCGTTCAAATACAACTGAAGGAATGTTGAGAGAAATTCCTTTTGGTGTAGCAACCCTTCTACGCCCATATAAACCTTTGGTGATGTGACATGGCAATAGCGCGGTTTGAGAACATTACTGTAAACCGACTGACCTTTGGTGAAAGTTCATTTGGTGAGCAGTCAACAGCCATATCTTTGTGGTTTGCTACACGCGCAAGAGTTCATTCTGTTAACAACAATGTCAGGATAAGTGACAAGTATCGCGTCTATTCTGATGTTGTTAACTTCACTTTGAATTACACGCCCAACACAAAAGAAGTTGTTGACAATCAAAACTTGTATTCAATTAACTGGAAAAACTTTGATTGGCGCATTGACAGTATTCGCGAAACCGATGACAGGATGAAAGTGATTTTAACTTGTGTCAGAAATGACCCAACTACAGCGGTATGACAACACAACAAAATCCAGTTGTTTACGGCAAAGCTATCCAGTACCAACTGGCTAACATTGTCACGCCTGTTCCCGTATATGCGACATTCAACCGCAACTACGCTACACAGCCTCAATTTTTAACATGGATGCTTCAAAATGTTCATCAACCAGTTTATACAGGCAAGTTTCAATCGGTTAAAGGCATTGATCGCCCGGTTATCCGCATTTCTGTCTTCACGCAAGTGATAGAAGATGGTTTCACAATTTCAAATCAGATATTACAATCCCTACATGGTTATAGCGGTATGTTTGGCAATCCCTTAGACGGCGGGTTCAATATCTCAAAGGCTGACGTGGAATGGCTTTACAACAGTTATGACAATGAAAACAAGTTGGGGCAAGTCTTTTTAGATTGCACCTTAGATATTCCAACATAAGATTTTTTTAAACTTTCAAAAGGAAATCAAAATGGCTCTCCCAAATAAAATCCTACCCGGTTTTAGTGCAACGCTGTATGCGCAACCATCAGCGACACCAACACCTTTGACAACAGCGGCGTTATCTACCTACGCTACTGTTTCTGCCCTTGCTATAGCAGGCAACCTTGTTCCTGTAGAAGCTATCCCCGCATTCGGTCAGGATGATGCCGTGGCATCTTTCTCTGTAGCCGGTTCGCGTCAATCTGACAAGATTCCCGCACAGTCAGCGCCTACAAGCATGACTATCACTGCGGCTTGGAATCCTTCAGACACAGTTTTGTTGTTGCTCCGTGGCGATGCTTACAACGGCACTATCGACCGCACGTTCATCATCAGCGCAACAGATGGCACTAACATTGTTAACTATGCGTTTAATGGTCGTGTTAGCCAGTGGACTGTAGACAATGCACCCGGCGCAGAGGCCAAAGTGACATTCACTATTCATCCCCGTGGCAATCAGTATGGTTGGTCTAACAGCGTCTAATCATGACTAACACGCTTAAACAAGCCCTTGAGTCATTGGCTAAAACCTATGGCTCATTAGACACTGTTGCGCAACGCTTACCCGTTGATGCTAAAGAGGTCGCTAGTGCTTTGGCTAAAGCTGACCCTACATCTGAAGACTATGTGGCGCTGACATATTTGGCGAAATACAACCCGTATGAGCCTGTTAAGACAGCACCACAAACAACAGAATAAAACATGAGCGCGATAATAAAAGACACTTCAGACTTGTTAACGTATTTGGCAACCCGTTCCGAATCCCACAAGGATTGGTTCGGGTTTACCCAACAGCGCCTAACAGCCATTACTTTGGCGCATCAAATTGCTCAATTTCATGCCGACAAAATGACGCCTGATGAGGTTGTTGACTACGCTGTAAGGCTGAATCAATCCATATACAACAAGATAATCAAAGTAACACATGACAATTTCAAATAAATTAGGCTCATCTTATGAGTCAATTCGTGCGGCGGCGCGAATCAAAACAATCAAAGTCGCTATCAATGACATGGAATGTGAACTAAAGGTTCGTGTTCCTGTTAAGCGGGAGATGGATGAAATCACCGCAAAACTATCTACACCTGATGCTGACTTGGTTGAAAAGCTGTATGAGGAAATGGCAGGGCCACTCAAAGCAACAATGGCTTCTGTAGAAGATGGTTTCCTTGAAGCCCTAAATGCCGATGGCGAAAAAATGAGCTTCACAGAAAATGATGTGATTGTTAGCGGCACGTCTGTCCGTCACATAGCTACCTTGTCAGCCCTTTGGCAAAGACAAGTAGAGATTTTCTTTGGGTTGTTACAAACTGAAACTGGTGAGCCTGTTACAGAATCGTTCCAAGAGATAGCAGATGAATTCCCTGAGGCAGTCATTAGGGACATTGTTAAGTCTATTGACGAAGCTATCAGGCCCTCATACAAAGACGCAAAAAAAAACTAAGAACATCAATGCGGCGGCAAGTGAAAGCCGCTTTGATATTTAATGGTCATACTGTAGAATCTATTGACGAAATAGACGAAGAAACCTTCACCGACATTTGCGTTATGTATGGTGATGGCGTGTTAGGCGGCAAAGCGATATATCACGCAATCGCACCCTTAACAACGGCTGTTTTTAATTACATAAGACAACCGACTTCACCGGTGTTCAAGACTGATGACTTGTTTCCTTGGGTGAATGAATACGATAAGAATCCTGATACCGAACCAACATCACAAGACAAAACCAACCATGCGTTGCTCATGTTTATGACTAACGCACCGGATTTTAAAACAGAAAGGTTCAAAAATGTCGGTTGAAGCTTCATTCAAGGTTGAAGGGTTTGAAGAATTATTTGCCGTCATGAAAGAAATTTCTGAAGAAATAGGCAAAGGCAAAACCGACAAGGTATGGCGAGAAATGTTAAAAGCCGCCATGACACCCGTGTTAGAGGATGCCAAACGCGAAGCACCTAAAGACACCGGACAACTTGCTGAAAACATTTACCTGAGAGTTCACCGCCCAATGAGGCGTGACAAAGAGGGTAAAAACTATATTCCTGGTGAAGTCTACATGGCCCGTGTTACGGCAAGCACAATACGCGATGATACAAGATACGACCTGATATTGAATAAGCGAGGCAGATTCCAAACTGTTACCCGCAACAAAAAACCCGTACCAGTATCTCAAGAATTTGGCAACGCACAAATTGGTCCGGGACACCCTTTTCTATTGCCCGCATTGCGTAAAAATTACGGCGGCATGGAAAAAATAATGACAGAACAGTTGATAAGGTTCATTGCATCTTATGATCGTTCTAAAGGCATAAAGAGGTAATCATGGCAGTTATTGGTTCACTATCCGTAAAGCTTGGCCTCATCACCGGTGAGTGGGATAAGGCTACAACAGACGCTAAACAAAAAGCCAAAGACCTTCAAAAGTCTTTTAATGAATTGGGCGGCGGTGTTAAAGACCTGAACAACCTTTGGAAACAGATGGGCGGCGGTCTGTTAGCCGGTTCTCTTGGCATAACAGCCCTGATTGCACAAACAACGGCCTTTGCTGACAAAATTCAAGACCTTGCCGAGGGTCTAGGTGTCAGCACCGGGTTTGCATTGCAATTTAGTGATGCTTTGACTAAAGCCGGTTCATCAGGCGATGCCGCCGCTAAAGTCATCTCAAAGCTGTATGAAAACATTGAAAAAGCTAGAGAGGGCAATCAAGAAACAGTTGACCAATTCCGCGCATTAGGAATCACATTCAAAGAAATTAAATCACTGCAACCTGAAGATGCCATTAAGCGTGTAGTGTCAGAACTAAGCAAAATTGAAGACGTTACTAAGCGTGTGTCTGAAATGCGAAAAATGCTTGGTAAGGGCGGCTTGGGTTTAGATGTAAAAGAACTAGATGCAATCCTACAAGGCGGCCTTGGCAAATGGGAAGAATATGGAGAGGGACTAAAACAGCTTGCCAAGGTCAAAGATCAACTGACCGCAACCATGAATAACCTCACGATTGCGTTTGCCAACCTGACAGGCCGTTTTGCTGTTGATGGAACAATCTCTGTTGAAAAGTTTACCGGTGCATTAGCGGGTTTAGCTACATATTTTGTTGCCACTCGCATCATAACTTTTACAGCGGCAATGATGGGGTTTGTTACCGCATTGAGGGCGGCGACTGCGGCGGGAATGGCTTTCAACATTATGGCAAGCGGCTCACCTTTGATGCTTGCTTTGAAGTTGGCCGCCATGGGTGCGTCTTTCATCATTTATCACCAATACTCTAGTGATTCACCTACTGACAAACCTAAACCTTCAGAACGCAGTCACAACGACATGCTTGACGGGTCGGAAAATTACCCGGTGGTTGTTGGTGATTCATCCAAAAACGATAGCGCAGACAAAGCAAAAGACGATGCGACCAAACAAGAGTTTGCGGCCAAAATCGCAATGCAATCTGAGAGAATCAAAACGCTAAACACGTTAGCATTAAATGCTATTCCTCTGTGGGATACATTTTCTAAAAGCATTGTCAATGTCGGTGTTGAGTCTAGCAATTCACTTCAACAGTTGAATGTAAGACGGGCAGAGTTGCAAGACAAATATAAAAACAGTCCTGAACTGCTTGGCCTTGAATTGGGTAAGCTGAAAGAGCAAGAAAAACAAATTGTTAGCAACACGCGGCGAAAAATTGCGGAGTTGCAATACCAACGCGAAATTACAGAACTAACACAAGAGCAAACACGCCAAGAAGGCTATCGTGCGGGCGCTATGAAGGTGTCTGAGGATGAGACAAAGCGCCGTTTAGAGCAAGCTAAAGTTATTCTGTCAATACAAGAGAGAGAGATTGACAATGCTTTTGAAATAAACAAACTTGCTACTGACGGGTCAGCCGTTATGTCACAGTTTGCTAAAAATATGTTGACACAAAGTCTTGAGACACAGCGCACGTTAGACAAGCTACAGTTACAACTAAAATCTTTGCCCGAATACATTGACATGGATGAGTCGATGTTGTCAGCAGAAGCCAAAGCTAACAATGACAAAATTGATGCCATCAAAAAGCAAATGGAGTTTGAACAAGCTAGACACGATTTGAAAATGGCTAATTTGCAGAATGAGCGCACTTACGAATTTGGCTACAACCAAGCTATGACAAGCTATGTTGAGAACGCAACTAATGCCGCTAAGACAGGCGCTGATTCGTTTAATGCGCTTACTTCAAACATGAATTCGGCCTTAGACAGTTTTGTTAAAACCGGTAAGCTTTCATTCAAAAGTTTAGCTAGAAGCATCATTCAGGACCTTATTGCTATTCAGATGAAAGCGGCGGCTTCAAAAATCCTTATGAGCCTGTTTGGCGGTTTTGGCGGGGGCTTCAATCAAACCGGTGTAGTGTTAGGAATGCCGGGGTATGCTGACGGAGGCGACCCGCCAGTAGGCCGGGCATCAATCGTGGGTGAGCGAGGGCCTGAGTTGTTTGTGCCTAAAGGTTCAGGGACAATCATTCCAAATCAAGCCCTTGGCGGCATGGGTAGCACTACCAATGTAACAAACAATTACATCAATGCTATTGATACAAAATCGTTTGAGGAAAGATTGCTTGGCAGTTCAAACGCTATATGGGCCGCTAACAGCTACGCAAACAAAACACTAGCGACAAGCAGAGGTAGAGCATGAGTTTTCAAACCATTTTCAACATACAACAGTCTATGACAGTGAACAACCGCCGTATGGTTGGGCAACAAGTCGCTAGGTCAGGCTACATCACTGTGGCTCAATACCTTACTGCTGTGCCTTGGGAATTTACTATCACGCCTCATTCATATTTGTATTACCCGCAAGTCCGGGATGTGATTCAGGCCATTGACAACAAAGACCGACAACTGCCTGAGTCAATCAGTTTTGCCGGTGACACGTTGTCTTGGTTCACTACAAATCGAGGCACGGCTACATCATCGGTATTGAATGGAACACCTACGCCCAACACACAAACTTTGGCGCTGACTTCTAATGGAACATTTAAAGCCGGTGATTTTCTTCAGGTTGGCGGGTATGTGTACAAAGTAACAGCCGACAGCGCCGGTTCGTCTGTAGGGATTCACAGGCCATTGATTGGCTCACCCGCATCAGGTACGTCATTGATTTTAGGGTCTGCTGTCACGTTCAATGTCGTAGCACAGGTCTGTCCAACATATACTCTTAACCCAATGACAAGCGGCGCGTTTGTACAATGGGATGCGCCATTCATTTTCAGGGAGTACATTACATGACAGCAATATACGCCGTTAGCGGCTCACAGATCAATCATGCGGAATTTGTAAAGCTTACTGTTGGTACAGCCGCCACAGTCTATACATTTTGTAATGCCGCCGCACCTATTACTGTTGGCGGGATTACGTTTTCTAACCTTGGCGCATTGCTCAATGTAGGTGATGTTCAGAGGGACATTAAAGCTACATCTGACGACATGACCATTCAGTTGACCGGGATTGATCCGACCAACGTGGGAATCATCCTTGGTAATGAAATCAAAGGTTCGTTGGTAGAAGTTTGGCGTGGTTTCTTTGACACGAACAACCAAATCATTACTACACCAACTACACAATTTTTTAAACGCTATCAAGGCATCATTAACAGCGTTTCAATCACAGAAGATTTCAATACAGAATTGCGGCAACGTATTGCCACTTGTTCTATTGCGTGTTCGTCTATGAGGCGCATTCTTGAAAACAGATTGTCCGGGATGAAAACAAATCAAGACGCTTGGCAGTTTGTGTATGGCACTAGCGAAACCTCAATGAATCGTGTTGCTCAAATATCAAACACGTTTTTTGATTTTGGCGCACCACCAATGACGCAAACACAAGCAAGCGAAACAACTGTAACAATGGATAGCGGCGGCGGTGGAGGTGGTGACGCACCATGATAAGACAAGCTACAAGATATGACATACCAAGATTGCTAGAAATTGTTGAAGCTTACGCTTACGAAAACCCAATAAAAATACTTGGTGAGCCTTGCAACCATTTTCCTCGTCATGTAGAAGAATTGTTGTTCAGCATCATTCAGGGTAAAGGGTTTGTCTACATAGACAATCATATGCGTGGTGCAATCGTTGCTATAAAACAAAACAATATATGGTCTCCAAAGGTCCGTGAATTACATGAGCTTTTGTGGTGGGTAGAACCCGCACATAGAAATGGAACAATCGGTGGAAGGCTATGGAAAGCGTTTGATTCTCATGCTCAAAAAATGTTGGATTTGGGCAATGTTGATTTGGTTAGTACATCAATCTCTGCCAACGGGCCTTTTATTGATTACACACGGCGTGGATATAAAGCAGTAGGCGCAAGCTTCGTGAAGGAATAAAAATGGTTGGAACACTTGTAGCATCAGCAATTTTAGGCGCGGCGGCGGCGGGGACATTTGCTTATGCCGCTACTGTATTCGCAGTCAATTTTGCTTTGTCAATGATTGTTACGCGAGTGTTTGGCGACAATCCCGAAACACAGCAAGACATGGGCGTGAGGCAACAAGTCCCACCTAGTGCTGTTAACGCAATCCCGGTTGTTTATGGTAGCGCCTACATGGGCGGCACGTTTGTTGATGCCGTGTTAACAGAAGATCAAAAGACGATGTACTACGTCTTGGCTATTTCCTGTATCAGCCCTGATGGGCAATTTTCGTTTAATACAAGCACAATGTATTACGGCGACAGGCTGATTACATTTGGCACAGGCGCAGATTCAACCAAAGTTTTAACATTGACCGATGAAGCCGGAAATGTAAACAACAAGATCAACGGCAATTTATACATCAGCCTGTACACATCTACAGCCGGTGGAACAATCGTATCAGCTAATGGCGCTGACGCACCTAGTGTTGTAATGGGCGGCTCAGACATTGCTGTTGGTCAAAGGTGGGTAGCGGGTGTGCGCCAAATGAATGGTTTGGCGTTTGCTATTGTCAAATTAGTTTACAACCGGGATGCTGACACAACTCAACTTTCCCCAATCACGTTTAGTGTTAATCATTATTTGAACAGTACTGGCGCGGCTAAACCTGGTGACGTGTGGAAAGACTACATTACAAGCACTGTTTATGGTGGTGCTGTCGATTTATCTTTTGTCGATACAGCAAGCGCAACAGCGTTGAATTCATACAGTGACCAACTGATTACATTCAAGAATTCAAGCGGTGTTCCGTCTACACAATCCCGGTACAGAATCAATGGCGTGTTAGATGCCGGGCAAACTGTTCTGTCTAACCTTGACCGCATCATGTCGGCAAGTGATTCATGGATGACCTACAACGCCGCATTAGGTCAATGGTCAATCGTTATCAACAAAGCTGAAACAGCGTCTTACGCATTCAACGATAACAACATCATTGGTGAGATTCGCGTTAGTGCTACAGACATTACGTCTTCAATCAACCAAGTTGAAGCAAGATTCCCGTTCAAAGAAAACAGAGACCAAGCGGCCTTTGTCAATATCAAAACCCCGACAGGGTTGCTCTACCCCAATGAGCCTGTCAACAAATATTCCATCACTTACGATTTGGTCAATGATTCGGTTCAAACCGGATACCTAGCAAATCGGCTCTTAGAGCAAGCGAGGGAGGATTTAATTGTCAGCTTCAGCACTACCTACTACGGCATTCAAGTCGATGCAGGAAACGTGGTTTCCGTCACAAATACGGACTATGGTTGGAATGCCAAGCTTTTCCGCGTGATGAAAGTGAATGAGGCTTCGTTGCCTGACGGGTCGCTAGGTGCAAAATTAGAACTGTCTGAATACAACGCACAAGTTTATGATGATTTAGACATCACGGCATTCACCCCTGTACCTAACAGTGGGTTGCCATCGGTTAGCTACTTCAGTCCGTTATCCGCACCAACAGTGACGGGTTATCCAACAGCAACAATTCCAAATTTCAGCGTTACAGTTTTTATTCCAACAACGGGTCGAATTACATTTGGCAATTTATTTTTTACAACAAGCGCAACACCCTCTGCCGGTGATTGGCAATTATTGACAACCGCAACAACCGCAAACAATGAGCCGGTTACAAACAACACGTATTACACATACACAAATTTGACTCTAAACACCGGGACATATTATTTTGCGTATCAAGTTGGCAACGATGTTAGCAATTCTGTTTTAAGTCCAATCAGTGCATCATTTGTTTGGACACCGGTTGCAAGCCAAGGGCCAACAGGGCCAACAGGTTCGTCTGTAACTGGACCAACGGGTGCAACGGGTACGACAGGCCCAACAGGCACGGGGACAACAGGGCCAACCGGACAAGCGGGATTGCAAGTGGCTCGACCTGCGGTATATCAATGGGCATTGTCTACACCTAGCATTTCAGGTTCATCTACCTATGTATGGGCAACGGCTTCATACACAGCGCCTAGCGGGTGGTCAACAACTATTACTGCCGCACCAAGTGCGGGTTTTATTCTTTACACGGCTACAGCGACTGTGACAGATGTAGCAACGGCAACAAGTACGTTTTTCAGTTGGACAACGGCAAGCATTGTCGTGTCAGGATATGCCGGAACAAATGGCGCTACTGGACCAACCGGCGGTGCGGGTGTTACAGGGCCAACAGGCGGTTCAGGCGCTTCTGCTCGAATCATGTATGCCCGAATTGCAAACAATCCTGTACCAGTATCAGGCACAGTAACTGTTTCGGGTGATAACCGGCCTTCAGGCGCACAAGCAAGCGCAGTATGGGGCGCGGCTTTCAATGTTACATGGTACGCAAATGACCCTGACCCATCTAGCAACAATTCTTTGTATCAAGCAGACGGAATCTACAACGGGACAAATACCTTATGGTCAACACCCTATATTTCGGCATTAAAAGTCGGCGCTTTGTCTGCGGTTTCTACTAACACAGGAAGCTTGACAGTTAGCGGTACTTTGCAATCAAACACGGCGGCTATTAGCGGTACAACCATGACGGGTTCAGGCGGCGTACTTTACGCTACTGGAAATTTTGCGTTTGGTAACAGTACAACAAACATTGCGTTCAATGGTTCGCAAATGACGCTTAATGGTAATGTTGTTGGTACTATAAACATCAATACAAACGCAGTTACAACTATTGCTAGTGTAGTCGGTGGGCAAGGTCAAGTTTTTGGCGGCGCTTACAATTTAGACACATCCAACTTTACTGTTCCCGCCGGGACAATTCTCAATGTATTCTTTACAGCACTAAAAACAGCTTTTGGTGCGGGTGACTGTAATTGCATTTTGAATATTTACAATTCATCGTCAGTTTTGGTTGCTACGTTTGCGGGCCAACCCGGACAAGAATTAGTACAAACAATGGGGCCGGGTGGCGACAAAGTGACTGCTGTGTTTACAGGAAATTACACTGTTGTTAGTGATGGTACTTATTTCATTCGCGCAATCGTTTCAAACAATTTTGGTAATAGTTGGACTGCAAGTTATTTGAACTTAATTGTTTTAGGAAGCAAAAGATGATTCATTACGCAATTTACAACAGCGATGGGAAATATCTTGTTGCCGGCATTTCTGAAGGCGAGTTAACAGAATCTGAAATTCCAATAAATTGTTTTGTTTACTATGGTGTTGTTAACATTAGTTTGCAATATCAAGACGTTGCGACCAATTTACCAGTTGATATGCCTACAATGCCACAAGGTTTTTGGGTTTTTGACTACGCAACAAAACAATGGATTCCTGATGTGCAACAAGCCTCTATAACAGTTGATGCACAACGCATAGAAATTTTAACTGCCACGGATTGGACTCAAATTCCTAACAATCCCCTAACAACACAACAACAAACGGCTTGGGCCACTTATCGTCAAGAAATTAGAGATATGTCACAACAATCAGGGTATCCATTAAATGTTGTTTGGCCTGTTGCACCGGTCTGAATAAGACGTTAGAATATCCTAAAGACAATACACCAATGGCCCGCGAGTGCGCGGATGTTCGACCTGAGTACAGGGAACTGTCATGGCGATTTTTAATAAAAATACACTGGCACAAGTCAGTGGATTTGACAACCCGATTTTAGCCGGTGAGCTAGTTTGGGATCAAAACACTTTTTGGAATCTTACGTTCCAAACCCCTGAGGGCGTTGACATTAACCTAACAGGCGTAACTGTTAGCGCACAAATTGTTCGGCGACAACTTACAAACATTATTGATACACGCAATGGTTTAACCTTTGACATTGCGAACTATCGCATTACACCACCCGCTATTCCATTAACAATAGCTAATTTTGACGCTGTTAACGGCAGTTTTACTTTAGTTATTGACTCAGGTGCTTGGTCGCTAATGGCGACTGACCCCGAACTGAACATCAATGCAACCGACTGCGTTGGTTATTCCGGTAGAGTCAAGGTCAGTTTTCCGACAACAGGCTCAACACCCGCCGATGATTTAATCATTTTCCTCTTATTTTTGGTCCGGTCTGATGGAGTAATCGTATTATGAGCACAGTATCTGTAACAACTGGTAGCAACATTGTCCTGAAAGTTGACCGAGGCGTTCAAGGCCCAACAGGCCCTACAGGACCGGCTAACGGACCTACAGGCGCGGTTGGCCCAACCGGCGCAACCGGCCCAACAGGCGCACAGGGCCAAGGCGTTCAAATCAAAGGCACTGTAGCAACTGTTGGCAATCTGCCTTCAACTGGTAATGTTGTTGGTGATTCATACATAGTGCAAGCAGATGGCGATTTGTATGTTTGGTCAGGAACAGCTTGGAATAATGCCGGTCCTATTGTTGGCCCAACAGGTTCAACTGGTCCAACCGGTCCTACTGGTGCGGCTTCAACGATTGCCGGCCCAACAGGCGCTACAGGCTCAGTTGGCAATACTGGAGCAACCGGTCCTACAGGCGCGGCTTCGACTGTCGTAGGACCTACCGGCCCTACAGGCGCTCAAGGCATTCAGGGAAATGCCGGTAATGTCGGCCCTACAGGAAGTCAAGGCGTACAAGGAATTCAAGGAATTCAAGGCGATTTAGGCCCTACAGGACCTACAGGCGCGGCTTCTACAGTCGCCGGTCCTACAGGAAGCCAAGGCGTGGCGGGCGCTACCGGTCCTACAGGCTCTCAAGGCGCGGCCTCCACAGTCGCCGGTCCTACTGGACCTACAGGCGCACAAGGCATACAAGGTAATGTTGGCGCGACCGGACCTACAGGAACACAAGGCGAACAAGGAAATGTTGGCCCTACCGGCGCACAGGGCGTACAAGGCGAACAAGGAATTCAAGGCGTTGCCGGTCCTACAGGAAGCACAGGCGCAGTTGGCGCTACAGGCTCTACAGGCCCAACTGGCGCGGCCTCTACTGTAGCCGGTCCTACAGGCCCACAGGGTTTGCAAGGAATTCAAGGCGTACAGGGCGTACAGGGCGAAGTTGGCCCGACCGGAAGTCAAGGAATTCAAGGAAATGCCGGACCTACAGGCCCTACAGGCGCAGATTCAACAGTTCAAGGTCCTACTGGTCCAACAGGTCCGACCGGTTCTGCGTCTACTGTTGCCGGTCCAACAGGCCCGACAGGTGCGGCGGGTGTTGATGGTCAATCATCCTCATACTACCAATATGATGCAAATACTACGCAAACATCAGGTACGCCGCCCGCGGGTGATGTGTATTGGGATAACGCAACGCAAACATCTGCAACCGCACTTGTTTTTAGCCATTTGACAAGTAACAACATTGATGTTGATTTGTTCTTGGGAATCTTGAAAACAGGCGACAGCGTTATTTTGCAAGATGCAAACAATTCAACCAATTATCAAAAATGGGTTTTGTCTGCTAACCCAACGATTGTTGCTAACACATCAGTAACTTGCCCGGTTACTTTGTCTACATCTAGTGGCACGGGAACAACGGGTTTTGCAAACAATCATCCATTGATTGCTGTTTTGCAATCTCTTGGCGCGGTAGGACCTACTGGTCCAACAGGCGCAACTGGTGCTGATTCAACTGTTGTCGGACCTACTGGACCAACAGGCGCTCAAGGAAATCAAGGCAATGTCGGCCCAACAGGCGTTCAAGGAAATGTCGGACCAACAGGGCCTACTGGCGCTCAAGGCGTACAAGGCGATGTTGGACCAACTGGACCACAGGGAATACAGGGCGATCAAGGCGTTGTTGGCCCTACAGGCGCGGTTGGTCCTACGGGTTCTACAGGCGCGGTTGGCGCAACAGGACCTACAGGCTCACAGGGCGTTGTTGGCCCAACAGGACCTCAGGGAATTCAAGGCGAACAAGGAATTCAGGGAAATGTCGGCCCAACAGGACCTACTGGCGCACAAGGAATTCAGGGCATAGTTGGTCCTACAGGCGCTACTGGAGATCAAGGAATTCAGGGCGTTGTCGGACCTACAGGGCCTCAAGGAATTCAGGGCGAAGTTGGTCCTACTGGACCTACTGGAGCGCAAGGCAATGTTGGACCTACAGGCCCAACAGGCGCACAGGGAATTCAGGGCGAAGTCGGACCTACAGGACCACAGGGCGTACAGGGTATACAGGGCATTCAGGGCGTGACAGGACCTACAGGACCTACGACATATCCCGCAAGCGGTATTGCGAATTCAAGCGGCACGGCTTGGGATACGTCTTATTCCACAACAGGAACAGGCACAGTCGTTGTTTTAGCGACAAGCCCAACATTAGTCACACCGGCTCTTGGAACACCCGCCTCAGGCAATTTAAATAGCTGTACTGCTGATGGCACAAATGCTGTTGGATACAGAAATATTCCTAGGTCCGGCGCGGCTAAAACTAGCAGTTACACGCTTACAACAGGCGATGTTGGCGAATTTATCCAACTTGATACTGGTGGTAGTCTTGTTGTTCCTGATGCAACTTTTGCAAATGGTGATGTAGTTGTTATTTTAAATAACACAGCAAGTGCAATTACACTTACTATGTCAATTACAACAGCGTATATTTCCGGAACTGCGGTTGACAAAAACACAATGTCTTTAGCGCCTGTTGGCGTTGCTAATATTTTGTTTGTATCAGGCACTACTTGCGTCGTCACAGGAAATGTAACATGAGTGGAATTGCAAATGCTTTTGTAGGTGGAACGTATAGTTCAGCCCCTTTGAACACAGTTGCTCCTGTCGTTAGCGGCACGGCAACTGTGGGTCAAGTTTTGAGTTCAACTACAGGGACATGGACAGGATTACCTGCCCCAACTTTTAGTTATCAATGGCAACGCAATTCCTCTAACATAAGCGGCGCAATTACATCCTCATATGTATTACAAAATGCTGATGCGGGAACAAATGTTCGTTGCGTAGTTACAGCGACAAACTCTGTTGCCGCCGTTAGCGCAAACTCAAATGCTACTGCGGCAGTCGCGGCAATCGCACCAAGCGCCCCTGTAATTGGCACAGCAACTCGCACGGGTTCAGGCACGATTCAAATAACTTTTACAGCGCCATCAAGCAACGGCGGTGCAACCATTACAAGCTATACAGCAACATCTTTGCCTAGCTTGATTACCGGTTCTGTATCTCAATCCGGTTCAGGAACAATTACTGTTTCCGGTTTAAATAACGGAACAGCTTACACATTTACTGTTACAGCAACAAATTCTGCGGGTACAAGCCCTGCAAGTTCAGCGAGTAATTCTGCAACTCCATTTACTGTACCGAATGCTCCGCTTGTTGGTACAGTATCTGCAACAAGCTCAACAACAGTCAATGTTCCATTTTCAGCGCCCGCAGTCAATGGCGGTTCTGCTATTACAAGCTATACGGCTGTATCCTCGCCGTCAGGAATTACTGGTACTCTTTCACAAGCCGGTTCAGGAACAATTGTTGTTAGCGGTTTAGCGCCAAGTACATCTTACACATTTACTGTTTTTGCGACTAATGCGGCGGGAAATTCTGCGTCTAGCAGTTCAAGTAATTCTGTGGCAACCCCTGCGCCTCCGGGTCAAGCCGCATTTACAACTGCCGGAACATTTAGTTGGACAGCACCGGCGGGTGTTACTTCAGTTAGCGTTGTTTGTGTAGGCGGTGGCGGTATTGGTGATTCTGCCGGAGGCAACGGAAGATCAGGTGGCGGCGGTGGTCTAGCTTGGAGAAATAACATTGCAGTTACTCCGGGGTCTTCATATACTGTTGTTGTTGGAGCAGGCACAGATGCTCAAGCTAGTTGGGTTGGTAGTTCGTCAACATGCGAAGGTCGTGGCGGTAGACGAGGTAACAACGGCGGCACTAGAGGTGATTTTTTTGCGCCGGGAGGCGGCGGTGGCGATGGTGGTCAAGGTGGTCTTGGATGGCCCGGAATCATTGAAGGCGGCGGTGGCGGCGCGGGCGGCTATTCAGGTAGTGGTGGCGCGGGCTTCAATTATCTTGGCGGCGGTAACTATGCTGACCCAACTAACGGCGCGGGCGGTGGCGGCGCGGGCGGCTTCAGTGGCGGCGCGGGCGGTGTTGGAATTTTAGGTCAAGGTGCTAATGGCGCTGTTAACGGCGGTGGCGGTTCGGGCGGCGCAAATGGTAACGGCGGTTTTGGAGGCGCTTATGGTGGCGGCGGCGGCACAGATGGTCAAAATGGTGGTGTTGGAGCAGTCCGCATTATTTGGCCCGCCAGTACTCGCTCATTCCCATCAACTAACACGGGTAACTTGTAATGGAATTATTTATTAAGATTGTTGACGGACAACCTTTTGAGCATCCAATTTTGGGTGACAATTTTAGACAAGCGTTTCCTGATATTGATACAGAAAATTTGCCATCTAATTTTGCAAAATTTGTGCGTATTGAACGACCAACAGTGACAGCGTTGCAAATTGTTGAAGGTCCTGAGTATCAATGGATTGATGGCGTTGTTAAAGACGTTTGGACTGTGCGCGAAATGAATGAAACAGAACGCGCAAATGAAATTGAAATTAGAACAAATTTCGCAAATGAAATGTATCAAGAATTGTTAACATTTGTACAAAACAAATTAACAACCGAAACAAATGAAACTGCTATTGCGGCTTTGAATGATTGGCTAGTAGAATTGAATGCGTGGACTTTGGTTGACCCGTTAAACCCTAATGTTCCACACGCACCTGAAATTTTGAAACAACTTTACAGGCCAAAATAACACTACACAACACAACAAGACATGAAAAAATTAAAAATTGCTGTATACGCCATTAGTAAAAACGAAGAACAATTTGTACACAGGTTTTGTGAATCAGCTAAAGACGCTGATTTAATCCTGATAGCCGACACAGGCTCAACCGATAACACAGTTGGTTTAGCAATAGAAAACGGCGCACTAGTACACGAAATTTGCATCAAGCCTTGGAGGTTTGATAAGGCCCGTGACACTGCCCTAGCACTCATCCCGGGAGATTTTGATGTGTGTATCTCTCTTGACCTTGATGAGGTCCTTGAACCGGGATGGCGCGAAGAAATTGAACGTGTTTGGCAAGACAACACAACCCGTTTGCGCTACAAATTTGATTGGGGCTGTGGCATAAGCTTCTATTACGAAAAAATACATCATCGCGCCGGGTATCACTGGCATCACCCCGTACACGAATACCCAAGACCTGACGGGCGTACTCAGGAAATTTACGCTCACACAGATATGCTGTTAGTCAGCCATCACCCTGACAACACCAAGTCCCGTGGTCAATACATGCCACTGCTTGATTTAGCAATCAAAGAAGACCCTTTCTGTCCTCGCAATGCGTTTTATCACGCACGTGAATTGACTTTTTACGCTAGGTGGTATGACGCTATAACAGCGTTGACAAAATACTTAGCAATGCCCGAAGCAACATGGCCTAATGAAAGATGTTACGCCATGCGATTGTTGGCTAAATGTCACGAAGAATTGGGGCAATCTATAGAGGCTCACAAATGGTTTAGGTTGGCTATTGCTGAAGCGCCTAACACGCGAGAACCTTGGTGCGAATTGGCTATGTTCTGTTATCGCAGAAGTTTGTGGGTTGAATGTTATTCAGCCGCCAAATCGTGTTTAGAAATTAAAGATAAAGCATTAGTTTACACAATGGACCCCGATGTTTGGGGCGCTCGACCTTGGGATTTGGGTAGCATATCCGCATGGCATCTAGGCTTAAAAGACGAAGCATTTGCGCTTGTGGCAAAAGCAATAGAATTAGAACCTGAAGATCAAAGATTGCGAAACAATCTGCAATTTATGAAGCCCGACATACAAACCTTTGACAAGGTAACAGATGCCAAGCCCATTAGAAGCGCATGAGGAAATTTGTACATTGAGGTATGAGATGCTCTGTGCGCGAATTAAGCGCCTAGAGAGCATTCTCATAAAAGCCTGTGGTGCAATGCTACTAGGAATGGCGGGCGTGATTTATTCGTCGCTGATACACTTGAGGTAATGAAATGGATGATTGTCGCCCTCTTAGCGGTGACAGTTATGGTATCAGCACAAAACAGATGCAATGTTCAAGATTTTGTTAACATAGCGCACACACTACACAATCCATCTGAGCGACATTTACAGCTTTTACGATGGCTAACATTACAAGGTCCAAACTGTTCTGCTGAACAACTCGTAATCATTTGGAATGGATTAGCGGGATGGGCGGGTACGGCTGACAGCGCCGAAATTAGAGCAAAAATCCTTCATTTGTATGAACAAGCTAACGCGAGGTCTGCAAAATGATTATGTTAGACAAATGGTATCCCTACATCATTGAACGCCAAGGGGTTGAACGTGTTGCGTTTGCTAGGGCTGTTGCAAAAGTGCAAGAGGACTATGCTCAAGGCGTAAAAGCTAATAAAATTGAAGAAGCAACAAACGCTTTGGATGTAGAGTTGTACAACAAACGCGCAAGACAAAACACCATTGAGTTGGAAATGTTTTCTAACAGAAGACGTTTTCAAATTTTTGTATGACATGGCCTGACAGATATTATGCAAAACACCAAAGACAAACTGGTTTACACAGTCACGATTTGCGTAACACTAACCCTGTGTTTCTCCGTGTTAAGCATGGTGGTCAGCTTTATGTTGGGTCTGTGGGCCAAGGAAGTGGACAACGCAGAAATTTTCAAGATGATTTCACCCGCTTTTTCTACTCTTATCGGAGGCATGATTGGATTCCTGAGTGGTATCAAGCTAAATCAAAACGAAACGACTGACAAACCTAAAGGTGACAAAAATGATGGGATTAGATGCGATTTTGAATATCGGCACGAAGCTAGTGGACAAGTTGATTCCCGACCCGGAGGCGAAAGCAAAAGCACAACTTGAATTACAAAAGATGGTTCAAGATGGTGAGTTAGCTAAAATGGCTAACGAAACCAAACTGTTTGAGGTTGAGCAAGAAAATGTAACACGCCGTGTAGAGGCCGACATGGCAAGCGATTCCTGGTTGTCTAAAAACATTCGACCAATGACGCTTATTTTTCTGTTGATAGCTTATTCAGGATTTGCGATAGCTTCAATATTTGAATTTGAAACACGTGCCGCTTATGTTGAACTATTAGGCCAATGGGGTATGTTGGTAATGTCGTTTTACTTTGGTGGGCGAACAATGGAAAAAATTGCCGATAGGATGAAAAAATGAACTTGACAGAACATTTCACATTAGAAGAATTGACTCACACGGACCACAGGACATTAGACAACACGCCTAATGAAGCTGAATTGGCAAATCTCCGTAGGCTTGCAGAATTCCTTGAAGAACTCAAAACATTGTTGTTTGGTCAGCCCATCATAGTCAATAGTGCTTTTAGGTCTAAAGCAGTGAATGATGCCGTAGGAAGCAAAGACACATCACAACACAGGGTTGGTTGCGCGGCAGATATTCGAGTGCCGGGGATGTCGCCTGACCAAGTAGTGCGGGCCATTCTTGGGTCGGGATTAGGTTATGACCAAGTGATTCGGGAATTTGACCGGTGGACACACATCAGCATTCCAAATGAGGAAGCCCGTTCACCCCGTAAACAGGCTTTGATTATCGACAAAACGGGGACAAGGCCATTCGCCTAATCCCCGTTTAGATGCACTTAAAACGTGCGCAGTGCAACGATTGAGGTTGGGGTCAGAGCAACCCCCAACCAAAAGAAAAAAGCTCAAAATTGATGCGGAAAATGATTCCCAAAAAAATCATACTGGCGCACCATCCAAAAATTGCGTAAATGTATTTCATTCTTCATCATCCCGGTTGTCTGATTTAGCTTTTGGGGTTTTTCGGTACTCAAAAATATAACTTCGGTCCGGATAACTCAATGCCCAAAGTCGAGCAAGGTAAGGGGAATAGTTGTTGTTGAGTTTAAACCCGTCAGTTGACTTTTGCTCAATAGCTGTGTGGTGTCTCAAAAAATGAAGAATGGTTCTAGCTGAATAATGCTTAAAACCAATGTCAATAATTTTGAAAGTCTCAACAGCAAAATAATGCCAAATGTGTGCGTTTTTTGGCAACCATTCTACAAAATCATCTGAAAACTGATCTCGATTTTCTTCAATCAGGTCTAGGTAGCGTTGTCCTATAGGTTTCATGTAATGTCCTTTGCGGCTTTTAGCCAATATGAAGCATTGTCTATGGTTCAGAACAAAGACCAGTTTGTGTTAAAACTGGTAATGCCAGTGCGGGGTGGGGCTACAAACCCCACCGCCTCATCAGTACTGCGGTTCTTGTTCTCCCTCAGGTTCAGGGTCATTCAGGAATGCCCGACCATCCCAATCCTTGAAAGGCATCAGGTCAAGGACTAGCATCTGACCGGCGCGGGTTTCAATAACGCTACCAATGGTGCGGTAGCGATTTTTTTCTTTGCCATCTTTATCGGTGTATGTACCAACAGAAGCTTTTACGATTTTTAGGGTTTTTGCCATTAAAGGACCTTTAGGTTGTTGAGAAATTCCACTTTTTCTTGCACTTCGTTCAAGAACTGTTCCACCTGATTTTCTAATTCCACTATCAACATTTCATTCATGTTTACACGAATTATTTTCAGTTGTAGCGCCTCAGGCATACGGGGGTCAAACGACACAAAGTCGCACCACTCCCGGTCAGTACACGCCATCTGCCACTGCATCTGTAGCATGTACCTGTTGTCAATAGTCCCGTTAATAAGGGTTTCGATGTGTGTGGCGGTGTTAGGGCATTTGATTTCAATCAGGCCGTTGTCACCCACTAGGCCATCCGGAGATGCGCCACACATAGGCAAAGATTCGTGTTCAATAAACCCTACCTCATCAACCATTGAGTCTGTTGTCATCTCATAAGCGGCGCGGGCAAGCGGCTCTGTGTCCGTACCCCACTGCATGGCACTGTTGCTGTATGACTCAGTCGGTTTCCCGGTCATGCGCTCAACAATCAACTGAGCCATGTAATTGCCCCGGCTTGCAGATACCCCTGTCTTGGTCTTGGCGACCACGTCTGCGATGCGCGAGGCTGTCACCTTGCCCAAACGGGCGGCAAACCAATCATCTGTTCCTTGGTCCATTATTTGCTCCCCAACAGTTTTTTCTTTTTGTCTTTGGCGGCGATGATTTTCTTTTGAGAAATCAGGTCAGTGTTGGCGGCTTCATAGGCCATGAAATAAGCCCTTTTCAAGCTTTCCCCGTCTGTCGCAGACATGATGTTTGTCAAGTGATCTGCCAATTCATTTTCCGGGAGCATGTATTGTGTTGTAACAGAGGCCGACATCCCGTCATCATCTACTGGTGCGAGGCCAAAGGCCGACATGAGCGAATAACGGCGGGCATACGTCAAGGCGCTACCAAAGGCTGTAGGGCGCGAATCAGCCACAGGCATGTGCAACTCACCAAGCGTCAACAACCCGCCTGATTCGTGAAAAATAACTGTTCTGACAAACACGCCATTGTCTTTGCTCTCAGCCCACTGTGACAGGCCAAATCCCTCATCGTGTAGTCCGTCTATCACGGCATCAATACACTCTGCAAGGTCCGCATAGCGGCTCTTGAGGTGAGTGTTCTCTACCTTTTTAAGGGCCTTTTTAAATTTACGTTGTGCGCGAACAAAGGCGCTGAACAACAACGCATCATCATCAATGTTTTGTGCTATCTCTATTGTCATTATTGACTCCTGTAAATGTTTCAATGATTGCTTTTTGGGCTTCAATCATGTTTTCGTGTGAGTTTAAAAATTTGCAAAGTGTTTGAACAACGCCGCGCAACAAACCGCATTCATAGGCCAAAATGTCCTCACGGGGCATTCCGTCTAATTTGCGTCTTGCAAGTGATTCGCAATCCTCAACCATGCTTCTGTAGTCGTAGGTCATACAACCCCCAACAGAATTGCTTGCCAAAACAAATCTTCATCAGACATTGTTATGGGCGTTTTGTAAGCTGAACCAATCACAATCCCGGACTTAGTTGTGATGAATTCAGTCATTGTTGCTTTCCCATCTCGCAATGGCGGCCTCATCAGCATCTGATTGACGTTGCAAGGTGTGATGGGCATCAATTTTGGCTGTAATGGTTTCATAGTCTTTGTCCGTAAGGGAATACGTGATTTCACCTTGCTCATTGCTGAGTGAATAATCAAAACCTTCAGGCTGACCCACGGATGGGTCTGCTTCAAGGTATTCGTATTCAACAAGGATGTCATCACCAGTAGATGGCAAAGTCATCTCAAATTGATTCATTAGGGCCTCCACACAAATAAGTCGAGGACAACCACTGCGATGCCTACGGCATACACAGCGAACCAAATAACATTCCACTTGAGAGAATCGAATTCTTTTTGTGTCATATATTTCATTTGTTTTCCTTTGAGGGGCACAAGCCCCATTGATTAAGCCAACAACAAAGCTTCTGCTTGTGACTTGAGACGATTGCCATCACCAAACCATGCGTTAGTCATACGAGTGTCGGCGTTGTGGCCTCGCTCATGGTCTACATACTGCGTCACGGCGTTTAACAAGCCCCAACGTGTGCCTCTAGCGGCTTTCAAGTCTGAACCCATGCCCTTACCATCGAACAACTCCAAGACTTTTTTGTATGAACGGCTATCAGCCATAACAGTCTGCTTTGAGGGCCATCCCTCGACCTTAACTTGCTGTTGTGTTGGTGGGAACAACTCTGTCAAGAATTGCTTGACATATTGATGACCAACAGTAGTGCGGGCCAACTTGCGGTAGTTGTCCATCATTCCCTCAAAGCCTCCAACAACCAAACCAAGGCGGTCGCGCATCATGCTTGCATCGAAACGTGCGCCATGGGTGATTGATACACGGCTTGGGGCTGATTCGCGGTCTGCCATAGATAAAGTATTGTTACAAACCACACGAACACTTGTGAATTGACCGATAGTCGCTGTTGAGCCATCGAAGCTTGTAGACAACAACAGATAACCCCGTACAGCATCATCGTTCATCAAGCAAGCCTCTTTGTTGACGTTAGCCAAGGCCCAAATACGCTTACCACCACTGATACAACCGGCTGTCTCAAGAGTGAAACCGGCTGAAGATACAAGCGTGTTAAAAAATTCAAGGATTTCACCGGGTTGGTGAATGCGATAGCGGTCTGTCACAACACCCAAAGGTTGGTTAGTGTCATTGCGATAGATTACCTTGCGGCCTGTCACAGCGACCATTGAAGTCAGAGAGTCATTAGGCTTGAACAGCACGGGAGTGACTTCAGCATCCCAAGCAAGACCGGCCTCTTTGCGCCACACCTCAATGGGAGCATTAGGGGACAAATCCTGACCAAGACCATGCCAAGGTTTTGCGCCTACATAAGCAATTTCGGCCTTGCCAGTGATTGCGTTGTTTTCGATTAAGTGAGCCATTGTATTTTCCTGTATAAAAGACCCCGGAGGGCAAAGTTGTGATGAGCCGGATGGCACATCCCAAGGCTCACATAATGAGCCTCAGGATAGGTCATGAGCGTGTTGTAATTTCCTTAGATGAAACCAGTGGGCCTGTCAAAATGCTGTTTTCAATCTGTTGCAAAGTCGGTTTTTTCAGCATGAATGAATCATGATTGCAACCGCAAAGGCGTGTGCCTTCACGCCACAACAAAAATACTGTTGTTCTGTCATCAAAATGACCGATGGTGTAAACCTGTGCATCTTTGGCATCAGAAACAACAACCAGTTGACCTAAGTACAAGCTGAGTGAGGAAAGGTAGCGGCCCATTATTTTGCTCCTGTCAAGATGTCGAAAACACGATGGTCTGTCAAAAACTGTTCCATGACAGCGTTTGTAACGATTTGGTCCATGCGTTCCTCAATAGCTATCATTGTTTCCAAAGACAACATTGTTGACACGCCACGGCGTGAGCGAATCTCTGCGGGTACGCCGGTGATGCGGAAAATAGCGGCAAACTGTTGTGCTTTGTTGCACAAGCCGTTGTTGTACAAATCGTAGTAGCAGTTCACTGCGCGGCGAAACAAATCAAGTGCTTCGTTCTGAGTGACGTTAGGGCATGGGCCTGAGTCAGGCAACAGCTTCTGAAGAATGTCGGCTTGTTGTTGGAACTTGCCTGTGTTATCCCAATATGATTTCATGTCGTTTCCTTTGTAAAGACCCTCGAGGGGCAAATTAGATGTACCGGTTGGCACATCTCAAAGCCCACTGCATGGGCTTCAAGATGAGTCATCACTTATTTCCAGTTGGCGTATGGCTCTCCACCACTACAAGCAATGTCGTAAGGGGAAACAATGTGAATTGGCTTGTTGTGAACGTCAATCAAATTCACTGAAAGATCAAAAAAATCTTCGCGCAATTCGTACAGGCTTTTGCCACCTGTTGTGACAAGAGGAAATTTAGCTTGAACAACCATTACGTTGTAAGGTTCGCGGCGATAGTGAAGAAATGTCATTTTGTTCTCCTCAAGCAATGATGTTGAAACCATTGAAGTGAACGCCGTGTTGCAAAGCATTGATGCCGATGAACACGGGGAAAAAACGACCATCAGTGTGTGTCATGATGGTGTAGCGGAGTACTGAACCTTCAGTAGGATATTTTTTCTCTACAGCTTTGTGAGCATTCTCAACAGTTGCGTAGGTTTTTGTAGGTTCGATTTGAATGAAGTTAGCCATTTCAGTTTCCTTTTAAAAGACCTCAAAACAGAGGCATGAAAAGAATTCTGATGCCAAAAAAAAATTCGGCAAGAACTATTTTTTATACTTAACTAAAAAGTAGGGGAATGTCAAACAATTCGAATTCAGGGAATTCCCTGGTGATGCGCAAGAACAGCAAAAATCGCACGTTTAAGCAATTTATTGTTGCAAATGGATATTCGGTTCGGGGTCATCGCAATCGTTGCACCTCGCATTTTCGTGTTAGAAAAAAATATAGTTTTGCAGTGTCCCGGACCGGCGGCATAATCACGGCGAACCCGGCTAGAACTGAAGTCATGAACAGTTTGAAAAGTGAGCCTCCCCACTTGCCGGTGTTTCTTCAGTGGAGGACAGTTGGAGAAAAAATGTTTCATTATCCGTTTCACGTTGGCGACTACATTGCCGACACCGCGCATCTCAGCATTGAGGAGGACATCGCATACCGGCGACTGTTGGACCTTTATTACACTAGTGAAAAACCTTTGCCTAATGATGGGAAACAAGTTGCAAGACGAATTCGCATGGGACAGCATGAGACGTTAATAGACGCAATATTGCAAGAATTTTTTACCTTGCAAGACGATGGTTGTTGGCATCATTCCCGGTGCGATGATGAGATTGCCAAGTATCAAGGATTCATCGAGGCCGGTAAACGTGGGGCGGCAAAGCGATGGTCAAAGGGTGCGGATAGCCTCCCCATTAGCGGGGGCAATAGTAACCAAGAACCGAGAACCAAGAACCAAGAACCAATAGTTAAGGTCAACAGAGGCTCACGCCTCCAACCCGATTTGCCTTTGCCCGGACTTTGGTTCAGGTTTTGCAAAGACGAAAGGCCCGAATTAGACCCTTTGAAAACCTTTGAAAAATTCAAAGACTATTGGATTGCTCAACCGGGACAAAAAGGGGTCAAGCTTGATTGGGATGCTACATGGCGTAATTGGGTGAGAAGCACAACAGCGCCCAAATTAAACCCGGCTGACATAGTAAGGCTCACAGTGCCATCTAAAAATGAGCCTGACCCGGCTTTAGAGAAAATTAAAGCTGATGAAAGAACAACACGCCCACCGACATTAGCTGAACTTGCAAAGATGGCTGAATTGCGGAGAAAAGCATGACATACGAAATGGCAATGAAAATCCTTGACAGGGTGCGTGAGGGTATACCTTACCCTGAGTCAATTATTACAAAAGCGTTAGAAATGACAGGCGACCTTGATGGATATGGAACATTTTAGGGACTGTGAAGCCCGCGAGTGGATTTCAAGATACAGGAAAAAACACCTTGAGGAAGGTCGTGGAGAGGCTATTGAATGGTGGAACATAACTATCAGCGAAATAGCAAAAAAAAGGGGACAAATGATTGCAGACGATTTGAAACGCAGAATGAACATACAAAAGGAAAATGATGCGATACGCCGCAAGGATTGATGCAAACCAAACACAAATCGTGTCAGCACTGAGGGCTGTTGGCGCTACAGTCCAATTACTGTCTGCTGTCGGACAAGGCTGTCCTGACCTACTGGTAGGCTATCGTGGAAAAAATATCCTTATGGAAATAAAAGACGGGCGTAAACCGCCATCTGACCGCAAATTGACCTCAGACCAAATTGTTTGGCATACAAGTTGGAAAGGTGTAGTGTTTTTGGTAACAAGCGTTCATGACGCAATAGACGCACTGGAGATAGAAAATGAAAGATGTTGAAGAACGGGCGCAATTCATCCGGGACAATGCCGGGGCTTATGGGAGTGCTAAAGGCCGCAGAACATACCTTGACGAATTTCGGAAGTCAAAAAAAGCTTTGCTGATGAAAGATGCTTTGCGTAAGGGTATCGAGGCCGCTAACGCACAGGAACGTGAAGCCTATGCCAACCCTGAGTACAGGGAATTGTTAGAGGGTTTGGCTTGTGCTATTGAGGAGGAAGAAACCCTTAAATGGAAAATCGAGGCCGCACGGCTTGACATTGAGATATGGCGCACCCGCCAAGCTACTGAAAGGATGCTTGTAAGGTCGCATGAATGAGGAAATACACAAAAAGAAAGTTTTGGGCGCTCATTGACCCAATACAACACGGAATCATTGGGGCGGCTATTACGCCTAGACAAACCTTAGACAAACTGCGCTTCACTGAATACGCCGCATTAGACGCTATCACTAGGGGCAAAGGTACAGTCAGTGATTGGCGTACCCTTGTAGACGTGCTTAACTTGTCAGAAATGATGGCTAAAAACGGCGTAGGGCCGGAAGTTTTACCTGTGTGTGATAAAGCCCAAGATGCCCTACACAAAGCCGCTATGCGCTATCAAGCAACCATGAAAATGGGGTTTGATGGTGTAGGAATCAAAGCTATCAGGGAATTGTTGGAATACGCCGATTTACAACAAGGAAGCATTAGCCGGTCAGAATTTGAACGCTATGTTAAGAAAACAAGGGATTACATTAGATCAAACGGCAATTTAGTTGTCGAAATAGAATGAACAACAAACTAACGTCTACAGAACGGCTACACCTAGCAAAAATCAAAGAAATGCCCTGTGGGGTATGTGGTGAAGCCGGTCCTTCAGACGCTCATCACGTTGAGCAACATATGCAATACCTGTGTATTCCTTTGTGTAAAGATTGTCATCAAGGTTCGCATAACGGCATACACGGGCGCAGAAGTATTTGGAATGTGTTGAAAAAAAATGAGTTATCTGTCTTGAACGAAACAATCCGTAGGCTTACAATGTAACTTCAAAGGGAGGCGACATGGTTAAATTCACAGCAAGGGCAGAGGCAATTCAGCCTAAAGACCCGGTAATGCAATTCACCATGTGTTTGTTGCATAGCGTCACTAACGGGCATATTTTGCACCTGACAACTACAAGCTATTCCGAACACAAGGCGCTTGAAACATATTACACAGAAATTGGCGACCTTGTTGATGATTTCATAGAGGCTTTTCAAGGCAAATACGGCTTGTTGACCAAATTTACTACAGACTATGAGTTGCCAAAATCAGCTTTGGAATACATGAGATATTTAAGCAAAGAAGTGGAAACATTGCGCGTTGCTGATGGTTTTCCTGAAGATTCAGAATTGCAAAATATTACTGATGAAATAGCACAACTGATTGATTCGACTATTTACAAAATAAGATTCCTAAAATAACCACAGGACAAGATATGACAAAACTGAAGATTGTTTACAAACAAACAACTGACCTGATTCCTTATGCTAGAAATTCGCGTACACACAGCGAATTACAAATTGGTCAAATAGCCTCAAGCATCAAGGAATTCGGGTTTACATCCCCTATATTGCTCGATGGTGAGAACGGCATCATTGCCGGTCACGGGCGCTATCAGGCCGCACTCAAAATGAGTATGCGTGAAGTCCCTACAATCGACCTGTCACACTTAACAGACGCTCAAAAACGTGCTTATGTTATTGCTGACAACAAGATTGCGCTGAACAGTGGTTGGGATGAGCAGATGCTTGAACTAGAGATTCAAGACCTCCGGGATGCCGGTTTCAACATTGATTTGTTAGCGTTTGACCCGTCTGAACTCAAATCAGCAAGCGTGGATTACTCCGTGTTAGACGATGAGGAAATTGACGACCAACTTGACGACATGGCAAAAGGTGTTCGTAAAGCTATTCAAATCGAGTTTGAGCCTGACCACTATGAAGAAGCACAAGAACTGGTCAAGTTTTGGCGCGAACAGGGCGGTTATGTCGGGTATATGCTTCTCACCTACCTGAAGGCCGAAAAAGACAAGCTGTGAAATGTTTTTATTTGGTCGGCTATCACGGATGCGGAAAAACGACCCAAGCAAATCTGCTTGAAAAACAATTTCCTCATTACAACTACATCGGCGGCAAAGCCGGTTTAGACGCTATTGGTAGCGTGAATGAACTTGTAAGCTTAGTTAAAGCAAGCAAAACCGATATGGTCATACACGGCTGTATCTTTCAAACCGAACCTACATTGATGCGCTTATCCCGGCTAACAAGCTTGGAAATAATTGTGATGCACAGTCTTCCGGAAACAGTCAAACAAAGAACATTGAAGCGTGGCGCGGCCTCTTACAACCTAGACAAATTCAAAGCGCACTACAGTTTCATTAAAAAATTACCGGGATTGAAAAAAGTTTACCCTTTTAGGCTTCACATAGTGAACAACAACCGACCTACAGATGAAGTGTTTAAAGACTTGAGGCAAATATGTGCGCCATCATAGGTTTTATTAGCGAAAACCCTACTGCGATTGCTGTAGAAACACTCAAGCGAGTTTTTATTGAGTCAAAGATTCGCGGGATGCACGCTTATGGATACGCCGCTGTTCAGGATGGGCGGCTTATGGAACACAAATCAAACGGCCTTAAATCTTTGCTTACAACGATAGACAGACCTACTAGGCTTATAGGTCACTGCCGCTACAGCACAAGCGGCGACTACAAAGACATGATGAACAATCAACCATTACGTTTTGGCAATGAATATTTAGTGTTCAATGGCGTGATTGATATGCGAACTAAGGCCGAAATGGAAGCGGCTTACAAAATCAAAATGGAGTCTGACAATGACGGGGAAATCATGCTTCAGTCCGAAAACCGGCTTGGCATGCTGAAGTCCGGGATTACGTTCAGTGGCCTGACACTCAAATCGCATGCCCTTGCGTTTTTTCGGAATGAGGGTAGGCCCGGCTACAAGGCAACCCGGCACGGAGCAACCTACATTGCTTCTACTGCCGACATTTTGCGTAGGTGTTTGCTTGAACCCGAACCCTTGAATGCGCATGAGGTGTACGAATGGACAACATAACCGAATACTTGAGGTTTCACAGGGAATCATCAGCCGCAAATGATATTGACCCTCAAAACGACTGTTTGTTATACATAAGCGACAGATACGAACTTAACACCGAGCAAAGATATTGGTTGGCTTTTTTGTTTGGCACGTGTTATTGCGCACCTACAGTATTTTACATTTACAACGAATTTCCCGATTATCAAACAGTCGATGTAGGCCGATTACAGCGTTGGTGGGCCGCTAATAGGGAAAAGCTAGTGTTCCAAACAGACCGGGCGCGTGTGCGAAGCAATAATGAGTTTGTAAATTGCTTTAAATCGTACAAAGCTGTTGTAGGTAACAACCAAGAGGCTTTTTTTAAACGCTTACAACACGTTTCATCAGTAGAAACCTACAAAAACTGCTTAAAAGCTTTAGACAGCCTACATTATTTTGGTAGGTTCACTATGTTTATTTACCTTGAGATGGTGTCAGTGCTTACTAACACGAAGATGACACCGCACACGCTAGACTTACGCAATGCTGAAAGTTGCCGCAACGGATTAGCCCTAGCATTAGGCCGACAAGACATATTCACACATTTCAATGACAAGGCGCTAACAAACGAAAACTATGTTGACCTTGAAAAAGGTTTTCTCCGAATCCTTGAGGCCGTTCAATACGAACCTATCAGGCATCAAGACATTTTTAACATCGAAACAACCCTTTGCGCTTACAAAAAGGTAAAGCTTGGCAAACGCTATGTAGGCTTTTACATTGAGCGTATGCGTAAGGAAATTGAGACAATGGAAAAAAACGTGCCTAAAGGCGTAGATTGGTCTGTTTTATATCAATTTCGAAATAAAAACTATCATCCAAAATTTCTGAAGGAAAAGAAATGAAACGTGTCGAACTTGTACAAATTCCTCATAGCGTCAAAATTGGCGATTCATGCGGTGATATTGAACCAAACGTGACAGAGGATTGCGTGTTTTACGCTGATGGTGAGCCTGTAGGCTTTTACATCAAGCAAATCACGGGAAAATTAGCGCAATTCATAGACGTTGCTAATGCTGAATTGCTTTCAGACCGAGTGCCTAAAAGCCTGATGAGGCGCTCAAGCGGCCTAACAAACGCTGAGAACGAAGTGGAGCAATACAGTACCATCATTGGTTCTTGCCCTCCAAAGCCTCACATGAGGCGACCTTACCCAACAATGTCTAGCGTTCATTCAGTGAAATCAGCCTCGACATTTATCAAAGCGATGATGCTTGCCTGTAGGGAATCAGAGCAACTTATCAAAGAAATTACACCAAGCATTTATGAACGACAAAAATCTATCATTGAGACAAAAGTACCACCGCAATGGCGGTTTGGGGAATTATTCACATCGAGTATTAGCAACTTCAACATTAGCGCACCATTCCACCGGGATGCGGGCAATCTTGAGGGCTGTGTCAACGTCATCATCGCCAAAAAACAGAATGCAAGGGGTGGTAACACGACTGTTCCGGACTACGGCGCAACAGTGGACAGTAGAGATAACTCCATGCTTGTATACCCGGCTTGGCGCAATGTCCATGGAGTAACCCCCATATTGCCTACCCAAAAGGGGGGTTATCGTAATAGCCTAGTGTTCTACCCTCTCAAAGCATTTAATACCTATTGGGACTAACATACATTCATAACATAAGATACAAATGCCTTACCTACCATCTAACACTAAGTGTGCTCAACTTGGTTGTAAAGAATTAAGAAGCAAATTAAATACTTATTGCCTACAGCATGGTGGCAAAGAGTGGGTGAAGACTGAGTCAGCGAGTATCTATCAGACACCTGCTTGGCGCATTATTCGGGATAGACAACTATCACTACAGCCCCTGTGTCAAGCCTGTTTGTTAGACGGACACGTAGAAATAGGCAATCACGTTGACCACGTGTTCCCTTGGAAGCATATAGGCAATAAGGCATTCCTCAACAACGTGTTTCAAACCCTGTGTGTAGCACACCACTCTCATAAGACAGGACAAGAGAGACAAGGCAACTATGAACACTACACAACAGGGGGTCTAAAGGTTTACACTGAGCATGACTACACGGCAGTTATGAGGGAAAACCCTTGAAAAAGCGGTTGAAACTTAAAGTTTTTGGCGACAACCCTTACACAACCAAACCAGTATTTTTAATTTTCT
>Ga0192647_100224_pt1 | contig 38451 bp, 26 predicted proteins | sample LauGreFa1BDMLBSN_2_FD_133046 | JGI IMG/M metagenome (GOLD analysis project Ga0192647, IMG submission 133046) | Freshwater lake microbial communities from Lake Michigan, USA - Fa13.BD.MLB.SN - reassembly | ecosystem: Environmental > Aquatic > Freshwater > Lake | place: Lake Michigan, USA... | reverse complement strand
TACTACTGCAAGCACTGCATTGGATTCGAAAGATAACATTGCACAGACGGTTGCCAATTGCAAGAAAGCAGGCATCAACCAAATTTTTATTGTTGTATACAACAATGCAAGAACAATTTATCCCAGCAATGTTTTGGGCGCCATCACCGGTGTGAAACAATTGGAAAAATTTGCCGGAAGAGATCCATTGCAGGAGATGATTGATGCAGGACATGCAGCCGGACTCAAAGTGCATGCATGGTTTGAATATGGATTCTCATCGTCTTACAGCGCCAATGGTGGACCCATTGTAAATGCAAGACCAGATTGGGCTGCATTGGATCAGGCTGGAAAGCTGGTAGTAAAAAATGGATTCGATTGGCTGAATGCATTCAACCCAGAAGTACAGGATTTCATGATCAATCTAGTGAAAGAAGTCGTTGCGAAATATGACGTTGATGGTGTACAGGGTGATGACCGTTTGCCAGCACTGCCATCAACAGCCGGGTATGATCCATTTACTGTTGCACAGTACAAAGCAGAGAACAACAACCAGTCTCCTCCAACAGATTTCAAAGACCAGTCTTGGGTGAAATGGAGAGCAAACAGATTGAACAAATTCATGAAAAGATTTTATACAGAATTGAAAGCTGCAAAGCCTTCACTCATTATATCATCTTCTCCAAGTCCTTATCCATGGTCGCTTGCAGAATATTTGCAAGATTGGCCAACATGGGTGGACAGCGGTTGGGTAGATGCTGTCATTCCCCAATGTTACCGATACGATATAACAGCTTATGATGCCGTCATGAGTGAACAAGTCGGATACTACAGAAATAAAAAAGTCTCATTCTATTCGGGTGTGCTGGTAAAAATTGGAAGCAGACTCGCGAGTCCCGAGTTCATGACAGAAATGATCAGCGCAAACAGAAAACAATCTGTCAAAGGAGAAGTTTTCTTTTTCTATGAGGGATTAAAAGACAACCTGAATTGGTTTGAAACGAAATATCCTTTGATCAAATAGACTGGACTCATTTAACCTGCGTGGAACGGTATAGCCCTCAATCATATATAAATTATTTATATATAACAAAATTTAATGAAATCATTGATTTTTTTTAATAAATCAATTTAAAAGTTATTTTTTTAACCCTTATTCATGTAATTGTTTCAAAAAGAACAGTTTACATAAGCAACTAATTTAGATTTCAAGCAAGCCACCCCTCCATAGGGTCCACATAAAACAATATCCAGGTTATTATTTTTTGTTCAATTTCTTTCATAATGAACTGAACAAGTTGATGTTGTGATATAAAATATTAATAAATTTAGGCCTCAAACAAACTGCTATTTATGAAAAGAATGAAGAGTTATTTCATTATTCCTCTTCTGTTTCTGGCAACATCCTTGTTTGCACAAAACAGAAAGATTGTCGGCAAGATCGTCGGCAAAAACAACGAACCCATCGCTGGTGCATCTATTGCAGTGAAGGGAACCAACGTTGGCGCTAGCGCAAAAGAAGACGGAAGTTTCAGCATCGATGGAAAAGGTGCAGTAACACTGATTGTGACTTCAATTGGTTTCAATACCACTGAAGTTCCTGTTGGTGCTGACCAGTCATCGGTGACCATTTCCCTCACTCCAACAGAAGGACTCAACAGCGCAGAAATTGTCGTTACCTCATTTGGTATGACAAAGAGCAAGCGTCAGTTGGGTTATTCAGTTACACAAATCAATGGTGATCGTTTCACTGAATCAAGAACTGCCAACATCGGCAATGCACTTTCAGGTAAGGTTGCAGGTGTGAATGTTTCTACGCCCGCTACTGGTGCTGCAGGTTCTGCACGCGTAGTAATTCGTGGTGGATCTTCACTCTTGGGTAACGACCAACCCTTGTATGTTATCAACGGTGTTCCCATGGAAAGCTCGAACTTGGGTTCAGCTGGTATGTGGGGTGGAAACGACGCTGGTGACGGATTGGCTGCCATCAACCCTGATGACATTGAAAACATTTCGATCCTGAAAGGAAATACTGCAGCTGCATTGTACGGTGCACGTGCTGCCAACGGCGTTGTGATGATTACAACCAAAACAGGTAAGGCACGCAAAGGTGTAGGTATTTCTTTCAATACAAATATCACAAGCGATAAAGCACTTGACTTCACTGATTTCCAAAAGCAATACGGTCCGGGTAGAGATGGTTCAAAACCAGCTCTTGCTTCAGATGCATTGGACATTGGAAACAACCACTGGGGTGGAAAGTTGGATGGTTCTCAGACACCAAACTTTGATGGAAAATCAAGACCATATTCTCACAACGGACTTGGTTTGAATGATTTCTATCAATCTGGTCTTTCTGCCAACCACTCACTGGCTTTGTCTGGCGGAAACCAAACCGGCAACTACCGTTTTGCTTTCTCTGATCTGGATAACAAAGACATCATGCCCAATGCAAGCTTCAAGCGCCAAACATTCAATATGAATGTAAACAGCACATTGAAGAAACTTACTTTGGCTGTGTCTGCACAATACACCAATCAAAGGGCAAAGAACAGACCAAGATTGTCTGACTCTCCAGGTAACAGCAACTTCTCTATTTTCATGTTCCCCAATACACTTCCATTGGATGCAGTACTGGGTGCAAATGGCAAAGGTGCCCTGGCTGACGGTAATGAATTACGTTATCAAGGCAACGTATTCCAAACAAATCCTTACTGGGGTATGTACAATTTCTACAGAAACGATATCACAGACCGTTTCTTGGGAAATGCTTCTTTGAAGTATCAATTGTTTGATTGGTTGTACATCCAAGGTAGAGCTGGCACCGACTTCCTTACTAGGGATGATGCGAGCTATACTGGATATGGAACTGCCTTCAAACCTCGTGGAGATTTCTTCGAAACACTTACTACCATTCGTGAAAACAACCTCGACCTCTTCATCGGAGCAAACAAAAACTTTGGTGATCTGTCAGTTGATGTGTTGTTGGGCGGCAACAGAATGCGCCGCACAAGAGAAAACAAAGGTGGTGGTGGAAATGACCTCGTAGTTCCATTTGTACATTCAGTTAGAAACGTAGCTGCACCTTCATTGGGTTACGGATTCTCTGAATTGGGTAATAATTCTGTTTTTGCTCAGGCAAATATTGGTTATAAAAATTACCTCTTTGCAAACGTAACTGCTCGTCAAGATCAGTTCTCTACCCTCAGCAAAGACAACAATACACTTGTTTATCCTTCTGCAGGTTTGAGCTTCATCGCTTCAGATGCCTTCAAACTTCCAGAAGCCATCAGCTTCGCTAAGCTGAGAGGTTCTTGGGCACAAGTGGGTGGAGGTGCACCTGATCCATATTCACTCAACCTGACATATGGTTTGGTTGGACAGGGTCACTTGGGCGCAAGCCTTGGTGCCATCAACAACGGCTCTATTCCTAACCAGGGACTCGTTCCTTACTTGTCTTCTGAAGTTGAAATAGGTGCCGACATCCGTTTCTTGAAAAACAGAATTGGATTGGATGTTGCATACTATCAAAGAAATACAACCAATGATATCCTTGCAACCGGTATCTCAGCAACATCTGGATTCGGTTCAACATTGATCAACATTGGTGAATTATCAAACAAGGGTATCGAATTGATGTTGAATGCCACCATCGTTCAGAAGAAAGATTTGAAATGGGAGGCAACATTGATCTATGCAAACAACCAAAGTGAAGTATTGAGCTTGGGTAAAAATGCAGCAGGTCAGCCCATCCAATTCATCAACCTCGAAGAATCTAGGGTTCGTCGCGAGAGAATCCGTCACATTGTTGGACAACCTTTGGGAATGATTGCAGGTTACAAGCATGCAACTGACTCAAAAGGAACTCCAATTTATACAGCTGATGGATACCCTGTTGCAACGAGCGGTTATGAAATGATCGCTCCTGCACGTCATCCGATTTCAGGTGGATTGAGCTCAATTCTTACTTATAAGAATTTCAAGCTTGACTTCTTGATTGATTTCAGAAAAGGTGGACACCTCGTTTCAGGTACCAACTACTTCGCATACCAGTTCGGTTTGCATCAAGAGACCCTCACGGGTCGTGATGGCAGCTTGAAGGTAAGCGGTGCAACAGCTGCTGGTGCTGCACAAACTTGGACCATCCCAGTTGATAAAATTGATAACTACTATCAGAACTACTCCAACATCACCCAAAACATGGTTTATGATGCATCATTTGGAAAGTTGAGACAATTCTCTTTGGGTTACACATTCCCTGCGAGCATGTTGAAGAAGACTCCATTTGAATCTGCTTCACTTTCAGTGGTGGGAAGAAACTTGTTGGTGCTTTGGTCTAAAGTACCCAACATCGATCCAGAGTCTTCTTATACTAATGCAGGTAATTCCGAGGGACTTGAATTCTTCGCAATGCCTCAAACAAGAAGCTTTGGTGTAAACCTTGCAGTAAACTTCTGATGATTATATTATCAAATAAATTGTATACGATTATGAAAAATATATTCTACAAATCAACTGCCTGGTTATTGGTTGTTTCAATGATGATTTCTTGTAACAAACAAGATCTCGTTGATTTGAACATCGACAGAAACTCAGTTTCTGAAATCGACCAGGCCTATTTATTCTCAACAGCTACATTGCGTATCGCTGGTGAGTATGAAAATACACGTGCAAACATGCTGTATTCTGCAACCATGATTCAGCATACTGCATCCACTGCCGGATATTTCAGTGGTGACAAGTATTTCTACAGTGCTCAGTACAGCGGTGCCTACATGGAGCGTCACTTCACGGATGTGATTCGCTTGTTCTCTCAAGCGATCAACAAAACTTCAAGCGATGCCACTCAGGCAAACGTTTATGCAGCATCCCTTCTGTTGCGTGCATTCGATATGCACAGAATGACGGATATGCATGGAGACATTCCTTACGAGCAAGCTGGTAAAGGATTGGAAGCAGAAGAAAACTGGTTCCCTAAATACCAGTCGCAAAAAGATGTATACGCTGCTTTGGTGCGTGACATCAAAGCTGCCCGTGATAAATTCAGTGCCTCTGCAAGAAATCTGGGTGCACAGGACTTCATCTATGGTGGCGATGTTGCAAAATGGAAAAAGTTTGCCAACGCATTGTTGATGCGTGTTGCATTGCGCATGAGCAAGGTTGATGCAGCTACTGCAAAAACTGTTTTCCTTGAAGCATACAACTCAGGTGCATTCACTTCCAATGCAGACAACGCACACATTAGGTTTGCTGAAGGTCCACAAGGTATCAACCGCAATGGTTTGAATGATGGATACTGGAACACCTACAAGTATTCAAGAGACTGTAAAGTTTCCAAGACTTTCATCGACTGGATGGTTGCCAACAACGATCCGCGTTTGATGATTGTATCTGGTGGAACTGGAAATCCGGATGCTGCTGCAACCTGGAAAACTGCTCCTGCTGATCAAAAAGGTATGCCCAACGGATTTACAGCTACAAATATTACCTCGGCACTTTCTGCAACAGATGCTGCAGCTTATGCTGCCTCTCCTACCCCAAGATGGATCTTCTCTATGTTGAACTTGAAATACATGGACTGGTCAGATCCATACATCCTTCAGACATATGCTGAAGTTCAGTTGATGGCTGCTGAAGCTGCCGTATTGGGATGGATCACATCCGATGCTGCAACACACTTTAAAAATGGTGTTGAAGCCGCAATCAATAACTGGAGAGCTTTTGATGCTTCTTTCGCAAGAACCCAAGCAGAAATTGACGCTTACGTTACTGGTCGTGGATTCGCTGCTGCTTCCAACGCTGATAAACTCCGTTTGATCGGTGAAGAATATTGGGCTGCTACCTACCTCAATGATATTGAGTCTTGGAGCAACTGGAGAAGAACAGGTTTCCCTGCCCTCACTCCTACGAAAGATCCAAACAGATGGGAAGCAAACGAAATTCCTCGTCGCTTGAAATACTGGGAAAATGAAATCAGCTCCAACCCTGCCAACTACAAAGCTGCAGTTGACAGAATGGGTGGTGACAACTTCATGACCAAAGTATGGTGGGACGGCGGAAAATAACCTCCTTATCTACACAATAAAAAAAGGCGCCCCTCAGGCGCCTTTTTTTATTGTGTAGATTTGTATTCTTGTATCAGTCCACTCATGAATAGAACTATAATCATACTCCTTTTTGTATTGCTTGCAAGCATAAATAGCGATGCACAAGAAAAATTATTTACACTCTTGGATCCTAAAAAGACAGGCGTTCACTTCACCAATGAAATAAATGAGTCTGAAGGATTGAATGTGTTGGCATATGAATATTTTTTCAACGGCGCTGGAGTTGCAGTGGGGGATTTGGACAATGATGGACTCGAAGATTTGTTTTTTACCGCCAACATGAAACCAAACAAACTCTTCAAAAACCTAGGTAATCTCACATTCAAAGATATCAGTCAACAGGTAGGAAAAGGAATAGAGGGAAGAGCTGGACATTGGCGAACAGGCGTTACGATGGCAGATGTAAACAACGACGGACGCCTTGATATATATATATGTTACTCCGGAAAAGGTGAACCAGATACTAGAAGAAACGAGCTCTTTATCAATTTGGGTAATATGAAGTTCAAAGAAGCTGCGAAAGAATACGGACTCGATGATCCAAGCTTCAGCACCCAAGCTGCATTCTTTGACTATGATCTGGATGGTGACTTGGATATGTTTCTACTGAATCACAGTACCAAAAAAGTTGACAACCTTGAATTTGCCAAATACAGAAATGAAGTCGACATCAATGCCGGATGCAAGATGTTTGAAAATATTGGAGGCAAATTCATTGATGTTTCCAATAAAGTAGGCATCAGCAGATCTGCATTGACATTCGGATTGGGGATTGTAGTAGCAGATATCAACCTTGATGGATGGCCTGATTTATATGTTACCAACGATTACAACGAACCAGATCATTTGTACATCAACAACAAACAAAAAGGATTTACAGATATCGCCGACCAGGCGCTGACACATATGTCGCAGTTCTCCATGGGAACAGATATTGCAGACTTTAACAATGATGGATTGCCTGATATCGTCACTTTGGATATGTTGCCGGAAGACAACAAGCGTCAAAAACTTCTGCAGCTTCAGGAGAACTATGAAATTTTTGAATTGATGCAGCAACAGGGTCTTCATAAGCAGTATATGCGCAACATGCTGCACCTCAACAATGGAAATGGAACGTTCACAGAAATTGGTCAGCTGGCTGGAATTGCAAAAACAGACTGGAGCTGGACGCCGATCTTCGCTGATTTTGACAACGACGGCTACAAAGACCTTTTCATAACCAATGGTTATTTGCGCGATTATACCAATAAGGATTTTTTAAAATACTGGGGAGATTACAAAGTAAAAAAAGCAATGGACAGAGAACCTGTTCAATTGATGGAATTGATCAAAGCAATGCCCTCCACCAAGATCCCAAATTATATTTTTAGAAACAACCACAACCTCGGTTTTTCCAATGAACAAGCTGCATGGGGTTTTGAGAGGCCTGCTATTTCAAGTGCAGCCGTAGCGGCAGACCTTGATAAAGATGGTGACTTGGATATCGTTATCAATAATATCAACGAAGAAGCATTCATCTATCAAAACAATACCCGTCGCACAAACAAGCATCATTTTATTCAAATTCAAATCAAAAACAATCAAGGGACTTCCGTAAATGGAACCAAAGTTCATGTATATACAAAAGGTCTTTCACAGATGCAAGAATTGAACCAAAACAGAGGCTACCTCTCATCAGCAAGCACCCAGCTTCATTTTGGTTTATCTGATCATGAGCAAATTGACTCCATAAAAATCAGTTGGCCAGGTGGAACAAAGGAAACGATCAGCTATAAAATCAAGGCTGATCAAGTGCTCAGCTTCAACAGTGTAAATACCAAGACTCAACCGTCAGCAGCCATCACAAGCCAACATACCATTTTCAAAAAAATAAATTCCCCCATTCCCTATCAACACAAAAGTTTCAATGAAAATGACTTTAAACGTCAGCCATTGATGTTGACCATGTATTCCAACACGGGTCCAGTAATGGCCAAAAGCGATGTAAACAAGGACGGATTGGAAGATCTTTTTATCAGCGGGAATGCTGAAACTCCAGGTAAAATCTGGATGCAGAAGAAAAATGGAATATTTGAACCCATCTCCAACCTGCAAATTGTAAATGAAGAAGAAAGTGCAGTATCTGCCGCTGTCTTCGCTGACTTCAACAATGATACCTGGCCGGATTTATATGTTGCCAAAGGAGGTTATTCTATCTGGATGCCCAATACACCTGCTCTTCAGGATGAACTCTTTATCAACGATACAAAAGGATCCTTCATACAAGCTTCGAATCAACTTCCAACTGTATCAGCTTCCTCCAAATCATGTGTGAGAACTTCAGATGTAGATGGAGATGGTGATCTGGATCTATTTGTTGGAGGCAGAATCATCCCGGGCAGATATCCTGTAACACCAGAATCTTATTTATTGATCAATGATGGCACAGGAAAATTTACCCGCAAGAGAACAGCTTTTGATATGATTGGCATGGTAACTGATGCACAATGGACAGACTTGAACAACGATCAACAACCAGATATCATCCTGGTAGGTGAATGGATGCCCATTAAAGTGTATTTGAATATGAGCACGGGATTTGAAGATGCGACAGATATGTATTTCCCTGATTCTCCAGCTGGACTCTGGTCTTCGCTCATCATAGATGATTTTAACAATGATGGCAAAGTTGATCTCCTTGCAGGCAATATTGGAGAAAATACACCTTTCAAATTTTCTGACAAGGAACTTGGTACACTTGTCTATGCTGACTTTGATGGAAATGGTTCGATCGATCCGTTTTTCAATTTCTATATCCAAGGAAAATCCTACCCCTATGTAAGCAGAGATGAACTGAACGATCAAATCTACTCCATGAGAAAAAAGTTTCTCAATTATGCACAATATGCTTCTGCCGGCATGAATGATATATTTAGCAAAGAAGATCTTGGAAAAGCAATTACACTCACTGCCAATCAGCAAAAGACTGGATTGTTTTTTCAACAAGATGGAAAATTTTCTATGCAAAAGAATTTGCCCATTCAAGCACAATTCGCACCCAATAAAATAATGGTAAAAGAGGACTTTGATGGTGACGGTACAAATGAGGTCTTGCTTCTGGGAAATCAAATATTGAACCGTCTTAAAATGGGAGCCATACAGGCAAACCGGGGAAATATATTCAAGTTCAATATAGATGCATCCCCAACATTTATGCATCTGACAAAGAGTGGACTGAACATAGAGGGAGATGTAAAATCTGCATTAACTTTGATGGTAGATGGCAAAAGAATATTACTGGTGGGCGCATCAGACCAAGCATTGCAGGCCTATACTTATTAGATCAATTATAATGGTTGCTGCAATTTCATGCAGCATACAAAATCTCCGTGCACAGTCAAGAGAAGAAAAACTCAAGCCCCTTGTAAAAGAAGCTGTATTTGCGTTGTCCAGTGTCATGATGCACGATGTTGTATCACCTGTCATTGCAAGCAGGTACTATATGTATTGCACCATTGGCTCGAATGCCATCATTGCTTCAAGTGGCAAAAGCATCCATCCTTCAACATATATCAGACACTTCCCAAGTACCATAGGAAAAAATTCGATCAATGACCCATCACTCGCGGCCTTGTTTTCAATCTATGAAACAGGTATGGCAATCCTTCCATCAGGCATGGACATGTTAACTGATTATGAGGCTGTAAAAAAGAAGGCAGTATCCTTACAATACAGTGCTTCTGAGATAGCTGCTGCAGCTGCTTGTGCGAAAGTCGTCTCAATTGATATATTGAAATACGCTGCTACAGACGGTTATAGCAAACTGAGCGCTTTCCCAAAATACAGGCCAAAAAGAAAAGACGGATATTGGTTCCCGACACCGCCTGCTTACATGGATGCAGTTGATCCACATTGGAGAACAATGCGGACCATGGTAGTTGATTCCGCTAATCAGTTCAGAGGACGCCCTCCTATTTCATTTGATACATTGAAAGGAAGCAAGTTCTATGCATTGACAGAAGAAGTGTATAAAATGGGAAAGTTCCCTACACAAGAGCAAAAGAAAATTGCAGCCTTCTGGGATTGCAACCCGTTTGTTGTTGCAATATCCGGACACATGAGTCTTGGTTTCAAGAAAATCAGTCCAGGAGGCCATTGGATGAACATCACTTCCATTGCATCACTGAAACACCAAGTCCCATTCTACAAAATGATACAAGCCTTGTCAATTGAAGCCATTGCACTATACGATGCATTCATCATCTGTTGGAATGAAAAATATTCGTCGGACCGTGTTCGCCCCGAAACCGTCATCAACAAATTCATTGACGTCAAATGGCAGCCACTGCTTCAAACACCTCCATTCCCAGAATATACTTCAGGTCACTCTGTTATTTCAAGCACATCCGCAGAATTGCTCTCGTACTTAATTGGTGAAAACATATCCTTTGTAGATGATTCAGAAGTTATTTTTGAATTACCTCCCAGAAAATTCAGCTCCTTCAAAGCAGCAGCCAATGAAGCTTCCATCTCCAGACTCTACGGTGGTATTCATTTCAGGGATGCAATTGAAAATGGTCAAGATCAGGGAAAAAGGGTTGGATCATATATCATCGAAAAGCTCAAAGCAGTTGGGGTACAATAAATAATTATTTTTTTATTGCTTTGTTCGTTGCTGCAGACCTCCCATAAAAATGTGCAAACAACATGATCAAGTCAGCCGACCCATCCATGGTTGGTTCATTGGTAGAATAATCTGCAAAATCATCCCAGTATTTAATATGCGCTGGCTGGAGGTGTGCAAACTCATCCGGTTCGTTCAATCTGATGGCAAGCATCCGATCGTGAATGCTTGACCACAAAGGACCATCAACCAAACTTCCAGCAACTACTTGTTTATTCAATATCCAAAATGGCATGTGCACATCCAATGGGTATTCACCTTTTTCTGGAATACCAGTAATCATGCTGGTACCCCAAGGATTGAGTCCCAGCAACCAATTCAAATGATCCTGCAAAAGTGATCTGAAGCGTTGATCTCCCGTCATTTTTTCATACAACAATACCTGTGTTGAAACAGCTGCTGCTAAATTATTTGAGCACCATATGAACAGATGACCGACACCATAAGGATTCTTAGCAGCCTTATTTAAAATATTTTCAAGATTGTGCTTGTAGTAATTCGACAATGTTGATTTGGTTTTCGCATCGCTCACTTTCCACAATGCATAGTGACCAATATTGACATAAGGATACATTTCATAATGCGCAGCTGAATCCATTTCCATCCATGAAGTTGTATGGATGATACTTGCATAACGCAATGCATCATCCAAATACATTTTTTGCTTGGTTGCCATATACAATTCTGCTGCAGCCCACTCCATATCATCAGCCCAGGTGCGTTCATTGTATCTGTAAGGGGCGCCGTAACTATTCCCTTGCTGGTAACCCTCTTTTCTTTTTCCCATTTCATACAATTCAATGGCATCCTGTAAACATTGCTGGGAGAAAATTTGCTGACCAGGGACTTCTTTAAAAATTCTGTACCCAATGGCCATCGCTGCTGCTGAACGTCCAGCAACATTAGAAACCCCCGTTGCTTCACTTTTGTATTTACCCAAACCCTGTGGCTTGCCGTTTGCAAAATAAGCTGTTCGATATTTGTTAACCCCCCATCCGTAATTGGCTGGATCCTCATGTGGCATTTTAAATCCAAGATGATCCCTGTCATCTGCCACCTGATGTATCAATTCATACTTGGTGGGATGCAGCTTATGTATCCAATCCAATCCCCACTTCGCTTCATCCAGCACATCTGCAATACCATTGGATTGTGGCAATCCCCATTCATTGACCTTGTCCCCAAAAGCAGATGGATTCCATTCATATGCCATGAGCATTCTTGCGGTTGCATTGCTGCCTGTGATCAGGTATTTCAACTGATCGCCTGCATCGTGCCACCCACCGGTTGCATCGACGTAAGAAGAATCCGGACGATTGCCATAAAAACTTCTTCCATCCAATGCGTGACAGACTTGATTGGTAAAAGGATTGAAACCACATCGCTGTGATTGCATAAACTGTACAACTGTTTCCTGTATGGCTGGATAATTGCCAATGATAAAAGGCTGAGATTCAATTTTTTTATCTGTACTGGCTATAATGTATGTTCCGGGTTTGCGAATCTCATCAAACTTGTATTCATAATAATATTGAAATGGAGGCCAATTTTCTTTTTGAAGCAGCGTGGAATGAAACGACTTTATTTGATTGCCTTGATCATCATACAGTCCAAATGAATTCAAAATGGGAGTTTTGGATAATACCAAAGCTTTTTTGGGCTGATCGATACCGTATCCAATCAAGTTGACCCTGATAAAGGTATCCTGTCCCTCGATCTCCAAGAAGAAGAACAAAAGAGAAAAAACCAATAATATTTTCATATAAGGCATTTCAATAATTGAATGTAAACATAACAAAGGAATTATTTACCTTAATGTAAATTTTAAATTATGCTTGCCAAGAATCTTTGGGTCACAGCGTTGACTATCATCCTCCTGAATATTTCTGCATTTGCTATTCCCAAGCTTCCGAAGGAAGTACGTGGATTTTGTATAGCAGCTCCTTCATACAACGACCTTGATAACTTTATAAAATTCATTGAAGATGAGTTAGCAAGCAGAAAAGTGAATCTGCTGATCATGCGCATTGATTATAATTACCAATACAAATCCCATCCGGAATTGATAACATCCGAAAAAAGACCCAATGATCCATCAAATATTGCGGCACTGTCACAATCAGAATTGAAACGCATTGTTGAAGTATGCAGAAAACATAACATAACACTGGTACCTCAGGTAAATTTATTTGGACATCAATCATGGGCAACCACCTTGGGACCTCTACTCAAAAAATATCCGCAGTTCGATGAAACACCCTGGATCAGAATTCCTGATACGTATAAATGGCCCAACAATGAAGAGCTTTACTGTAAAAGTTATTGTCCCCTTCATCCTGAAGTACACACAATTGTATTTGACTTGGTGGATGAAATCATGGAAGCTTGCGAAACAAAACATTTTCACGCAGGCATGGATGAGGTATTCTATATAGGGATGGGAGGCTGCACAAGATGCGCAGGGCTCGACAGGTCAAAATTATTTGCAGATGAAGTAAATAAAATCAATGATCATATCAACGCAAAAAATGGAAGATTATGGATTTGGGGAGACAGAATGATTGATGGAAAGGAAACAAAACTGGGCATGTGGGAAGGAAGCACCAATGACACCTACCGTTCCGTAGATATGATCAATAAAAATGTTGTTATCAATGACTGGCACTATGAATCAGCCCCTAAAACAGCTGAATTTTTTGCGAGCAAAGGATTTGATGTCATGATGTGTCCTTGGAGAAAAGCAGATGTTGCCAAACAGCAAGTAGATGACTACGAAGCGTTTAAAAAATCAGCTCCCCATAAAATCGCAAAACACTATCGGGGATTCGTGCAAACCGTTTGGACGAGCGCTAGTAATTTTCTGCAATTCATGAATGGAACAAAGACCGAGGAAAAATTTTCTACAGTTGAATGTTTCAAAACAATGATGACAGCTTTGAACAAATGAGTATTGATATTTTTATAACTTAATCTAATAAAATCAACAATAATGAAAACACAATTTGTATTGCTTGTAAGCTTCCTTTTGACAGCAGCAACATGCTTCGCTCAAAAATATGAATTCCGCATCGTCACAACTGTAGAATCCATCGTGCCAAATGGTATCGGCAGATCCAGAATGATTTCTTCCAATGAAGCCCGTGATTACAAAGAATTCACAACTTCAAGAAGTGAAGAGGACAATTCACGCAATTCATCTGACAGATCAGATATCAGGGTGAAAGCATTTGACGAAACAAAACTGCTGAACTTTTATAACCTGGGTGGCATCCGTTTTCAAAACATTGTAGCCAACGATGCGGTGGTTACTTCAAAATTGAATGCAATGGCTGAAGAAGGATGGGAGCTGACCTTTGTGAACAGCGCTGTAGAGTCAGATGGCGGCAAAGATGATGGCGTTGGAATTTTTATTACCCGATACGTTTTCAGAAAAGTAAAAAAATAATCACCGAGTTATACAGCAGCTTGAAGATTGATCTGTTGATTGATGTGTTTCAAATCATCTTCTGAAACGCATCCAGCGCAGCGGGATTTCGCATGGATTGGGTACTGGTTGCAGTTTGATCTGTGATTCCCATCAGGATACGCTTTACAGGTATTTCCATTTTTTTACCACTGATGGTATATGGAATATCAGGTACCATATAAATTGCATCTGGTACATGGCGGGGGGAACACGACTTGCGCAACAATTGACGGATGGTTTGCTCATGTGCATCGGTCAGCTGTTCATTTCCCTCCATTTTCACAAACAAAGGCATGAAAAAACTGCCATCTTTTTTTTCCAAACAAACAACCAGGCTGTCATTCACAAAGGGCAATGTGGCAAGTGCCCCATAAATTTCAGCTGTACCAATTCTTACACCATCCCTATTCAGCGTAGCATCTGAGCGACCTGAAATAACAATCGTGTCTCGCGATGTAATAGTGATGAAGTCACCATGCCACCATACACGAGGAATTTTTTCAAAATAACTGGACCTGAATCTTGCATGATCAGGATCCCCCCAAAAATAAACAGGCATGCTGGGCATCGGCTGACGAATGATCATTTCTCCAAGGTCATCTCTCACCGACTCTCCAGTCTCATCAACTGAATCAAGATCACAGGCCAGTAAACGGCATTGAATCTCCCCCTTCACAACAGGCAACAAAATCGATCCACCAACAAATCCACTGCAAACATCTGTGCCGCCACTGAATGAAATCAGCCAAACATCGGATTTTACATGCGCATACACCCATTGATATGCCTCAGGTGTAAGCGGTGATCCGGTAGAACCTATGGTACGCAATGCAGGAAACATATCTCTTTTGAAACTGATATTAGATTGCTGACAATTAATCAAGTAAGCAGCTCCCAGTCCAACATGCTCTATACCTGCATCAGCAGCCAATTGCCATAACCTGTCAACTGTCGGATAAGCAGGCGAACCATCATACAAAACCAAGGTTGCACCTACAAGTAAAGAAGACACCGAAAAATTCCACATCATCCACCCTGTTGTTGAATACCAGAAAAAACGCTCACCTGGATGAACATCCCAATGCAAGAGCAATACTTTCATGTGTTCAATCAAATTTCCACCAACTGAATGCACGATTGCTTTGGGAATACCGGTTGTACCTGATGAATAGAGAATCCAAAGTGGATGATCAAATGAAACTGGTTCAAAAATCAATGCCCCACCATCTGTATCAATAATTGTATTCCAATCCTCAAATTTGAGTGTATCTAAAGAACGATCAGATTTTTGCAAGAGAACTGTATGTCGGATAGATAAAATAGATGCTTGCAAAAATTGTATTTGGGCTGATTGCTCATGCTGCTTTCCATTGTAGGTTGTTTGATCTGATGCAAATAAAACAACCGGTTTGATTTGATCAAATCTGTTCAGGATTGCTTCGTTCCCAAAATCTGGTGAACAACTGCTCCATACTGCCCCAACAGATTGTGTGGCAAGAAAGGCAACGATATTCTCTGGAATATTTGGAAGGATGGATACTACCCTGTCACCTTTTTTTACACCATTGGAACGCATCCAATGCGCGAGACTGGAAACATTTTTATAAAGTGTATCCCATGATATGGATTGCAGCTCACGACCACCCTCATGGGCAAATACAATTGCTGGACGGGCTGAATGTTGTTGTTTAAAAATAGCTTCAGCATAATTGAGCTCAACACCTTCAAACCACTTTACTCCAATAAAATCATTCGTCCACTTGCTGCAAACTTGCTTATCACCAGGAAAAGAAAATATGTCTGCAAATTCAACAAAGCAGCGCCAGAAATCGACTTTATGGGATATGCTCCACTGATACAGGTCTCCATATTCATCGAACTGCAACTGTTTATTGGTTTTCAACCATTGCATAAACCTGTACAAATGGGAAGCCTTCTTTTGTTTATCCGTTGCTTGCCATAATATTGAAGGAGTTGATACCATGCAGGTTGAAAACAAATTTTTAAATGCTAATTGAAAAAGATAAGAATCTGTTGACGCAAGTACAATTATAGATTGCCGCGCAATTCCTGCTCTCTTTCAAGCGCTTCAAACAATGCCTTGAAATTACCAGCACCAAAGGACTTGGCTCCTTTTCGCTGAATGATTTCATAAAAGAGCGTTGGACGATCTTCAACTGGCTTTGTAAATATTTGAAGGAGGTACCCTTCATCATCTCTGTCAACCAAAATGCCCAATTGTTGGAGAGGCTCAATATCTTCATCAATGGGACCTATTCTGTTCAACAATTCATCATAATAGGTGCTGGGTATAGATAGAAACTCGACCCCTCGGCTCTTCAGCTGTGCAACTGTTTCGATGATGTTTTCTGTCGCAATGGCAACATGCTGAACTCCTTCCCCATTGTAAAAATCAAGATACTCTTCTACTTGCGATTTTTTCTTTCCTTCTGCAGGTTCGTTGATGGGAAATTTCACATAGCCATTCCCGTTGCTCATTACCTTGCTCATCAATGCAGAGTACTCAGTTGAAATCTGTTTGTCATCAAAAGTCAGAATATTTTTAAACCCCATTACATCTTCATAAAATTTTACCCAGGTATTCATCTGATTCCACCCTACATTTCCAACACAGTGATCAATATGTTTCAATCCAACTTCAGCAGGTGAATAAGCAGATTCCCATGATTTGAACCCAGGTAAAAATATCCCCTTGTAATTGCGGCGTTCCACAAACAAATGAACCGTATCGCCATATATATGAATTCCGCTCATGACAATTTCTCCTGATTCGTCTTTGGTAACAACTGGCTGCATATAAGGTTTTGCACCTCGCTTGGTTGTTTGCTCAAATGCATCCCTGGCATCACTTACAGTCAACGCAATTGCTTTGACACCATCTCCATGCAGGTCTACATGTTTCGCAATGGTTGAATCAGGCTTCAGTGCAGTTGTCAACACAAGTGTTACCTTTTGTTGCCTCAGCACATAAGAAACTTTTTCTTTATCACCAGTCTCTGGTCCACTGTACGCAAAACTCTGGTATCCAAAAGCAGTCTTGTAATAATGTGCTGCCTGCTTTGCATTGCCAACATATAATTCAATAAAATCAGTTCCCAACAAGGGTAAAAAATCTTGATACACTCCTGTACTGCTCATATGCTGTGTTCTTTAAAAAATTATTCTATGTTAAACTGCCAGCTCTTGTGGTAGTTATCGTCTTCAATGCGCAAAGCATCTTCTGTCAGCATCAGCGGACGAAAAGGATCGATCATCACGGCCAACTCATCTGTCTTCTCCTTGCCAATTGATTTCTCTACACTGCCTGGATGCGGACCATGCGGAATGCCTCCTGGATGCAAGGTGATTTGTCCTTGAACAACTGATTTCCGACTCATGAAATCACCATCCACATAATAAAGTACTTCATCGCTGTCAACATTGCTGTGGTTGTAAGGAGCTGGAATGGACTGTGGATGATAATCGTATTTTCTTGGAACGAATGAGCATACTACAAAATTCTTCCCTTGAAAAGTCTGGTGCACAGGTGGCGGTTGATGCACACGGCCTGTGATGGGCTCAAAATCATGAATTGAAAATGCCCAGGGATAATGATAGCCATCCCAACCAATGAAATCAAATGGATGTGTTCCGTAAGTATAAGGATAAATAAGTCCCTCTTTTTTAATCTTGATTACAAAATCACCTTCCAAATCATAGGTTTCAAGATTAGAAGGACGCACAATGTCTCTTTCACAGTATGGAGCATGCTCCATCAATTGTCCAAATTCATTTAAATATCTTTTGGGAAATCGGATGGGACTGAAACTCTCTATTATAAAAAGGCGATTGTCTTCAGTATCAAAACTCATTTGATAGATGGTTCCTCTTGGAACAACTACGTAATCTCCATATTTAAATTGAATCTTCCCGAATCCAGTTTTCAGTTCACCAGTGCCTTTGTGTATAAAAATGATTTCATCTGCCTGACTGTTTTTATAAAAATAATCAGTCATCGATTTTCTGGGAGCAGCCAGTGAAATATGCAAATCAGCATTTACTAAAACAGGTTTCCTGCTTTCAAGAAAATCATTTTCAGGTTTGATATTGAATCCAAGTAAGCTGGTATGTTTGAGATGTTTTTCCCTTGCTATCTTTGGCTCCACAGAATAAGGTTGTCCCAGCGACTTTACGATGGTTGGCGGATGGGCATGATAAACCAAGGAATACATACCGGAAAATCCCTCGGTTGATACCAATTCCTCTGCATACAGTTTACCATCGGGTTTTCTAAAAATGGTATGTCTCTTGTGTGGTATAGAACCTAGTGAGTGATAGATGGGCATAACAATCTCTTTTGGGGATGTTCTGTAATTGGATACTGCAGTACGAAGTAAAATATTATTTCTAACTTCACATGAATTGAAATTAAAAATTATTCAAAAAAGGGGTTAAAAAATACCTGTTTGATACTAAACATTAATGAAACTAGCCAGTTACTTAAAAAATAATAAACAAAGCCTCGGCATAATTGTTCAAGAAAAATTGTACAATATTGCCTCATTGGGAGAAAATTTTTCTTCCAATATTCTCCCATTTTTAGACGAAGGGGAAGCCGCGATGAAAGCCCTTCAAGAAAAAATGGATCAGCTGATCAAAGGGGAAATCAAAGCAATACCGGAAAGCGATTTCAGTCTCTTGGCTCCTGTTCCCCATCCCAGATCCTGCAGAGATGGGTATGCTTTTCGCCAACACGTAGCTGCTGCCAGAAGAAACAGAGGTGTAGAGATGATCAAAGAATTTGATCAATACCCTATTTTCTATTTTACCAATCACCAGGCCATCCAGGGTCCGGGTGAAATATTTTGCATGCCAGACCATTTTCAGCAACTTGATTTTGAACTGGAGGTTGCAATTGTTATTGGAAAGCAGGGCAGAAACATTCAAGCAAAGGATGCAGATGCATACATTGCTGGATTCACCATCATGAATGATTTGAGTGCAAGAAAATTGCAGATGGAAGAAATGCTGCTCAACTTGGGACCCGCAAAAGGCAAAGACTTTTCAACCGTGATTGGCCCCTGGCTGGTCACACCTGATGAATTGAAACCATTTTTAGTAGTCCCAAAAACTGGACATACAGGAAACAATTACAATCTTAAAATGAAATGTTGGGTCAATGACCAACTGGTTTCTGAAGGTAACATGGCGGATATGGACTGGACATTCGCAGAAATCATTGAACGTTGTTCATATGGTGTAACACTTTATCCGGGTGACGTAATTGGATCTGGCACTGTTGGAACCGGATGTTTTTTGGAATTGAATGGAACTGGAAAATTGCACAATCCTTCTTATCAACCCCAATGGCTCCAAGATGGTGATGTGGTAAAAATGTCGATCGATGGATTGGGGATACTTGAAAATACCATACGTGCGGAACAGACAGATTGGTCTATTTTAGCATTGAAGAAATAAAGACGTTGAAATGATAACGATCCATACAGAGGAGTTGAGCACACAGGCTTTGCAACAATACCTGCAGGCAGCGATTGCACCTCGACCCATCTGCTTTGCGTCGACCATCGATCTGAAGGGAAATGTCAATCTGAGTCCCTTTAGCTTTTTCAATCTCTTCAGTATGAATCCTCCTGTTTGTATTTTTTCTCCATCCAGAAGAGTGAGAGACAATACAACCAAGCATACGCTAGATAATCTAAAGGAAGTTCCTGAATGTGTAATCAATATTGTCAACTACTCCATGGTACAGCAAATGTCATTGGCTAGTTGTGAATACCCAAAAGATGTGAACGAGTTCATCAAATCTGGCTTTACACCACTTGCCTCTGAACTCGTGAAACCTCCTCGGGTCGCTGAATCCCCCATTCAGCTGGAATGCACCATTCAAGAGATCATTTCGCTCGGAGAAAAAGCGGGGGCAGGAAATCTTGTATTGGCAGAAATCAAAAGAATGCACATCAATGAGGAAGTATTAGATGAGCATAAAAAAATCAGTCCATCAAAACTCGATCTGGTAGCTCGTTTAGGAGAAGACTGGTACACGCGTGTTACGAAGGACAGTCTGTTTAAAGTTGAAAAACCTAATACCAATTTGGGCATTGGCATGGATCAGTTGCCTGCATTCATCCTCAATCATTCAATGCTCTCCCATAACGAAAAAGGTCAATTGGCAAATGTCAGCTCAATTCCTGAACAACTTAGAAACAACCATGATCTTTCTTTATCTGAGGAGCAATTGTATGAAGTGAAAGATGCATTGAAAAAAAATGATGCTGCCTTGGCCTGGAAAATTATTGAAACCTCAATTTCGCATCAATAATTTTCAACCCATCCCCGATCAGTTTTTTATATTTCGGAAACAGCTGCTGCTGTGAAAGCAGAAAGCCTCTTACTTCGTTGGCGAATGACTGCTGAGAAACATCCTCGGCAACCAATTCCAATATTTCCATAGCACCCAACCAGTCCTCTTTGAATACTTGTTGAATGATATTCCATACTTCGATCAATTCATGTGTTGAAAGATGCTCTTCTCTTGTGCGACGAATTCGCTGAAAGAGTGACTGGTATTGTAAGTCACGTTCTGTATAATTCAATTGATGGGTTCTTTCTGAGGAAACGTATAATTGGTCCAGCGCATTGTTTTTATCTGCCACGCCATTGTAAACAGAAACAATTGTATCGCCGACTGCCATATCAAAGCGTCCCCATGATGGATCAAAATAAACTCTTCCATCATCATCTGAAACCTTGCATTGATCGAATGTCAAAAGAATCAGTTTCCCATTTTTGTGCACTGCAGAAATCAACTGACCTTCTACAGAAATACCATTTTCAAATTGAATCAATACCTGTTCATTTGCGACCATTTTTTTCTCTTCCAGATCAGCAGGTGTAAAATTCTCTAATTTTTTGGATATGTCTTTCAGATTTCCAACAGGAGATCCATATCCATGATGATGATAATCAAATCCATGCCCTTCTAAAATTGAGTCTTCGAATGACAATGCAGATGGGCCCGTGGTTTGAATGTACTTGATATTGCTCTTTCGGTCAGTATATACATGAGAAAAAATGCCTGAAACCTGGATGCCAGATGAAAAAATGGATGTACAAACATTTTTGCATTCAATTGCTTTTTCAACACTTTGGAGTCCACCTACCCTGAAAGCCATTTTACTTTCAAATGCTTCCAATACATCAATCAGATTCTGGAACGTAGGCGTAACAAAAAGTTGTGGTTGAGGTTTAGTGATATCATATCCATAATTGATCGCATCAATGGTATAGATAATTTTTTTGACGGAGGGATGCATACAAGATGAACTCTCCCCTATGGAAGACAGCAAACCTGCTCCATAAATTTTTGGATCATGCAAATCCCCTATAAGCCCATACTCAACAGTCCACCACTGCAATCTGCTGAGCAAAGCCATCTCAGAGGGCTCACCTAGATTTTGCTGGTTGTACAACACCAATGCTTCTGCATCTGATAATATGGTGGGATCTACGTTCGGTGTTTCTTTTAGAATTGACAACTGCCGAATCGATTCATACAATGCATAATCTCTTGAAGAGAACAATGCCTTGGTGCCAATAGAGCCGAGATAACTCAGGTATTGATTGTACTTCACATCACTGATAATGGGTGCGTGTCCGGCTGACTCATGTATGATATCCGGAGCTGAAGTGTATTCAATATGATCCAACTGTCTGATATCAGCTGCAATAACCAAGACACGGTATGCCTGATACTCCATGAAAGCTGCAGGCGGAATAAATCCATCAACTGTTACGGCACCCCAACCAATTTCTGAGAGTGCATCATTGATTTCCTGCAGACTCGGAATTTTTTCAATCGTGAGTCCAGCTTTTTTTAAACCGGGTATATAAGGATAATATGCAACATCTTTTAAATAACTGTAATTCTGTCGCATCACATACCGCCAAACTGCATGATCAACAGGAGTATATTTATCATAATGCTGATCTACAATGTATTTCCTCAAATGCAGAGGCAGATTGGCTACTTGAGAATTGTTAAAATCATTGAATAAGGTCACAAAACAAGCATTTATAATGCACAAAAATAGAAAGAAGAAATCATTCGCCTTAACTTTGTTAAACAAACGCTTGCTTTGTATAATCCGTCCAACAAAATCAGAATCATCACAGCTGCTTCGCTGTTTGATGGACATGATGCTGCTATCAACATTATGCGCAGGATTATGCAGTCCATGGGTGCAGAGGTTATTCATCTGGGACACAACAGAAGTGCATTGGAAATTGTAGAGGCGGCCATAGAGGAAGATGCACATGGTATTGCAATTACATCTTATCAAGGCGGACACATTGAATTTTTCAGTTATATCAAAGATTTACTTGTCGAAAATGGATGTGGCCACATCAAAATTTTTGGTGGAGGCGGTGGAACCATTTTACCAAAGGAAATCGATGCACTGCATGCATATGGCATTGACAAAATTTATTCTCCCGATGATGGCAGAAAACTCGGACTGGAAGGCATGATTGCTGATGTGATCAAAAGGTGTGATTTTCCGATTGATCAACCCTATCAAAAAAATATTCCAATCACATGGGGTGAAAAAAAAGATATTCGCAGCATTGCCCGATCAATTACACTGGCAGAATTGGGTACACACAAATCAAATGCACCCCTTTCAAATGATATTCCGGTTCTGGGAATTACTGGAACAGGCGGTGCTGGCAAATCAACCATTACCGATGAAATAGTAAGAAGATTTCTTGAAAGATATCCAGATAAAACCATTGCAGTCATTTCCGTAGATCCTTCCAAAAAGAAAAGTGGCGGTGCGCTGCTGGGAGATCGCATCCGAATGAACAGCATACATTCTCCCAGGGTATACATGCGTTCGTTGGCAACGAGAGAAAGTGAAAAAACCATCAGTGCAGCTGCGCAAGATGCCATCAACATCTGCAAGCAACATCAATTTGACCTCATTGTATTGGAGTCTGCAGGCTCAGGACAAAGTGATGCATCCATCATCGAGCATTGCAATAGAAGTCTGTATGTGATGACACCAGAATATGGTGCTGCATCACAACTTGAAAAAATCAATATGCTTGATTTTGCAGATGCAATTGCTTTGAACAAATTTGACAAACCTGGTGCGTTGGATGCTTTGCACGATATCAGAAAACAATACAAGCGCAACCATGGTTGTTGGGATACAAAAGAAGAAGAGTTGCCTGTTATTGGAACAATAAGCTCTCAATTCAATGATGAAGGCATCAATCAATTGTTTGAGCTTTTGATGAATAAAATTTTCTCAAACGAAGAAACTGCAGGAAAATTTACATCATCCCCTAAAAAAGCTTCCATCATTCCTTCCGCAAGAGTTCGTTACCTAACAGAAATTGCAGATGAAGTGAGGAAGTACAACCGTCTCGCAGCAGAACAAGTCCAGCTCGCATCTGAGCTCTACCAGTTGCATGGAGCAATGTCAATAATACAAGAACCAACGCTTCAATCTGCACTTTCAGAAAAAATAAAAGAAAAAGAAAAGCAACAAATCCCATTGTGCAAAAAACTGGTTGAAGAGTGGGATCAAACAAAAGAGCGATATGAAAAAGAAAGCTTTGAATACCAGGTAAGAGACAAACTGGTTCAAAGATCCTTACGGTTTATGTCACTTTCCGGAACTTCTATCCCAAAAATTGCTGTCCCTAAATACAGAGACTGGGGAGATATCTTATCATGGAGGCTTCAAGAAAATTTTCCTGGAAAATTTCCCTACACAGCTTCCGTATTCCCTTTGAGAAATACCAGTGAAGATCCTACACGCATGTTTGCTGGTGAGGGCACGCCTGAAAGAACAAACAAGAGATTTCATTACCTTTCATCAAGTCAGCCTTTCATCCGACTCTCAACTGCATTTGACAGTGTTACCTTGTATGGCAACGATCCGGATGAGCGTCCGGATATCTACGGCAAAATTGGCAACAGCGGTGTAAGCATCGCCACTGTAGATGATGCAAAAAAATTATACAGTGGATTTGATCTCTGCAATCCAAATACCTCGGTATCGATGACCATCAATGGTCCTGCGCCCATGTTGCTTGCATTTTTTTTACATGCAGCGATTGACCAGGCTTGTGAAAAATACATTGATGAAAACGGATTATGGGAAAAAGTGGAGCTGGTAAAAAAAGAAAAGACAAGCAGACTTCCTGTTTATCATGATAAAACATCCCATCTTGATAAACCAGCTGGACACAATGGATTAGGACTCAAATTGCTAGGCGTCAGTGGTGAGGAGGTCCTTTCACCTGAAGTCTATCAACAGATATGCAATGAGGTATTTAAAAATGTGAGAGGCACTGTACAGGCAGATATCCTAAAAGAAGATCAGGCACAAAATACCTGTATTTTCTCCACTGAGTTTGCTTTGAAATTGATGGGAGATGTGCAGGAATATTTTATTCAACATCAGATTCGAAATTTTTACAGTGTATCCATCAGTGGATATCATATTGCAGAAGCAGGTGCCAATCCCATCACCCAATTGGCATTTACGCTTTCAAATGGATTTACCTATGTGGAATACTACCTATCACGTGGAATGCACATAGACGATTTTGCACCCAATCTTTCTTTTTTCTTCAGCAATGGCATGGATGCTGAATATGCAGTGATCGGTAGGGTTGCAAGAAGAATCTGGGCAAAGGTTATTAAATATAAATATGGTGGAAACAGCAGGTCGCAAAAACTGAAATACCATATCCAAACTTCGGGAAGAAGTCTGCATGCACAGGAAATTGATTTCAACGATATCAGAACAACATTGCAGGCACTTTACGCGATTTATGATAATTGCAATTCACTTCATACCAATGCATACGATGAGGCCATTACAACACCAACGGAGGAAAGTGTCAGAAGGGCAATGGCCATCCAGCTCATTATCAACAAAGAATTAGGTTCTAGCAAGACTGAAAATTTTATTCAAGGTTCATTCGTCATAGAAGAGTTGACAAATTTGGTGGAAGAAGCTGTCATGGTGGAATTCGAGAGAATTTCTGAAAGAGGAGGCGTATTGGGCGCCATGGAAAGGATGTATCAAAGAAATAAGATTCAGGATGAAAGTCTTCATTATGAATCACTCAAACACAAAGGTGAAATTCCCATTATTGGTGTAAATACTTTTGTGAGCAAAGATGGGAGTCCCACAACCATTCCCAATGAAGTCATTCGAAGCATGGACGAAGAGAAAAAACAACAAATCAGCAACGTAGAGGAATTTAAAAAAAGAAATCAGACCCAATCAGCAGAAAAACTGTTGCATTTGAAAGAGGTTGCAAACAAGAATGAAAACATTTTTGCTGCATTGATGGAAGCCGTTAAGTTTTGCTCACTTGGCGAAATCACCCAAACATTGTATGAAGTGGGCGGTCAATACAGAAGAAACATGTAGTTAATACATCAACTACCCTTTGAGATCAAGTCATCTAGAACTAGGTAGGGTAATCGAGGATTGAATTCACCAAAAATTTTTCCCATTTCCAATCCTGCAGTTTGAGTCCTGCTTTGAATGAAAAAGTGGTTGACTTGATGACTTCATTGTCAAAATTCAATTCATCAACTTTTACATCACAAGTCAGGTTCTTGATAGCAGTGGGATTGGTGACAAATACCTCCAAAAACAAGGCCTTGGATTTAACGACATTCAATTTTCTTTCCCACTTTATGGAGGTACATTCATCGATTCTTGGACTGTAATCTTTTCTGGGATATTTGATTTGAAAACAGGTTGGCTGGTTGGTTTCAATGTACACGATGAACTTATTGAATTCCTGCTGTGAATTCTTTGACGCTCCAAAAAGAGATAACTTTCTCATGTTATATATAATAGCAGTCAATACAAGAGTCCCGCGAAATACGTAATAAATTCATTGCCACTGTTTCAAACTTTGTCCAGTTATATGAATTCAATACAAAAAGGCCTAAAAAGTAAGAATAGGATATTCAGATTTATCAAAAATGAACAGAAATGCGCTTAAGGGAACCGGGAGCAATACAAATATAGAAAGGAATAGATATTGATTGAATTTTTTGAAATGATTGATGTAGCCAATCAATAATCAATTGTTTATGAGGGAATTATAACTGATGGCTTTCTGATATTTCCATTAATTTGCATCCATGAATAAAAAATTCAGCTTTATTCAGCAAATCAAGTCCTGGTACAATAAACAATGGAAAAAATGGCGATTTGCACTCAGCTCCGAAAATCATTTTCTTTTCATTGGATTTTACAAATATCTATACAGCCCCAGGGCTGGAAGCCTGTCAGCATTTCTAAATGAGTACTCCACTTCAATTAAAAAAGATTTCACAGTAATTCAAATTGGAGCGAACGACGGAATAACACACGACCCCATTCATAAATTCATCAAAAGGGATCAATGGAATGGTGTTTTATTAGAGCCTCAATCTGAAGTTTTTCACGCATACCTGAAAAAAATCTACGCGAAAAACAAAGAAATCAACTGCCTCTGTGCTGCCATTGGATACCAGGATGGAAAACAACAGATATATAAAATTGGATTTTCTGATATGAGATGGGCAACGGGATTGGCTTCTTTTTCCAAAGAGAAAATAGAACAGGCTTTTGAAAACGGGATCGTTGCTCATAACTGCAGGGTACATGGAATTGATCTTCCGGCAGACAAAAATGAATGGATCAGTGAAGAAGAAGTTGAAGTCATATCACCAACAACGCTTATGAAGCGTTTCAATCTAAGCAAGATTGATCTTTTGCAAATAGATGCTGAGGGATTCGATGTAGAAGTGATCAAGATGTTTGACATTGCATCTACCAAGCCCAGGGCAATTATTTTTGAAAATATAGGACTGCATTCAGAAGACTACAACACCTGCCTAGAACTGCTCTTGCATAACAATTATGCCATTCGAAAATTTGGTCCCAATACATTGGCACTGAAAACCCCCATTGGAACATTTCAAAAATATTTTCCAGCATGAGCAATGAGATGATCAGTGTAGTCATCCCCTGTTTCAATCAGGGAAAATTTCTTCCTGCTACTATAGAATCGGTAATAGCATCTTCCTACCATTCAATTGAAATCATCATTGTCAATGATGGATCAACAGATGACTCACTTGAAATTGCACATCAGCTCCAATCCATTTATCCAAGTATACAAATCATCAATCAACCAAATGGTGGAGTATCAAAAGCAAGAAATGCAGGCATCAATGCTGCAAAAGGAGAATATATACTGCCATTGGATGGCGACGATCTGATCAGCAATGACTACATAGAAAAAGCAATTTCGGTTCTTCAATCTAATCCAGCTGTAAAGGTTGTTTATTGCAACGCAATCAAATTCAATGATCGCATTCAAAAAGAATGGGAATTACAGCCATTCAGTTTAAACAGACTGGCTCTGGATAATATGATTTTTGTGGCAGGTATCTTCAGAAAAAAGGATGCCACGGATGTTGGTGGTTATTCTGAGGATATGACCATGGGAAGAGAGGACTGGGAATTTTGGATCAAGATGCTCAAAAATGGTGGAGAAGTATTGAAACTGCCAATCACTGGATTTTATTACAGGTTGAATCCAAACAGCAAAAGAAAAAGAACAGCAACAAAAGAGAAAAAAAGAGAGCGAATTGACTATTTGAATAAAAAACATCTTGCGTTTTTTCAAAAAACAATCAATGGACCTTTGCGATACAACAGATCCTGGTCAAGAATATACAACACATTCATGAAACTCATTGGACGCTTGTAATTATATTCTATCCAATCCTTTCCAATATTTCAGAAAATAATATTTTATCGGATTGGTATACTTAAGATGCTTCCAAGATCTGCTGCTGTGAGGTTTATGATATACTGATGTTTGGAGCATGATATAATTCTCAAAACCTGCTTCAATTGACTTACGTGATATATAAACATCATACCAGTTTTTCTCTGGATCTAATTTTCGAAAATCAATTGAAGTCAACAAATTATATGTCAGCAGCGTACAGCAAAAACTTAGACTCCTATCAGTCTTCACTATATCGCCATCTAGCTTAGTGAATTTTACATAAGGAAAATTGATTACCCCCTGTTGATCAATGGTAACCGCTCCTATCATTCCAGTGAATGGACGTGCATGCAATGCATGTAACATGGATGAAAAAGTATCTTTCTTTATGATCACATCCGACTCAACTATGATTAATGGGAGTCGATCTGCCAAAGCTCTCTGCTGCGCTATTTCCAAAACCAAATTGTAATTGGGAGAAGGACTTGAAGTCAATTGACTCAATTGAACAAGTTCATATCCAATGGATGTCTGGTAGTGCTGAAGTGCCTCAAGCGTTGCATCATCACTGAAATCATCAAATATGATGTGCTGCACGTTGACATCGGATGCTGCAACAGCTCTTGCGGAATGTAAGAAAGTCTCCAGTGAATTTTTAACCGGAGTAATAACAATAGCAGCATATTCAGGCATGTTCGAAAGCTTGGTTACAAATATATATGTATAAACAGTTGATAGACATTGAAATCAGGGTTTTTTACTATCTTGATTGGATAAAATCAAATTTATGCGCAGGTTAATTTCTTTGATGCTACTGATTTTCCCAATGATGATCGCCGCTCAACAAAAAGCAAACTACTCTCTGGCAGCACGATTCTCGCCAAAGAAATTGGATAAGATGATATTCTCTATTTCGGTAGACCCCCATTGGTTGAAACAAACAAACAGATTTTGGTATACCTATGAAACAAGTGATGGCAAGCAATGGTTCCTGGTAGATCCGGTGAAGATGGAAAAGAAGCAGCTGTTCAATAGAGATAAAATGGCTGCTGAACTCACCAAAATCATCAAAGACCCATTCGAGGGCCAGCACCTTCCGATTGATTCCTTGAAATTCATCAAAGATGAAAATTGGATTCAATTTGAAGTGAAAAGCACGATAGACATTATCAAGCCAGAGGAGAAAGCCAAGGGAGACAAAGCTGAAAAGACGAAAAAAACCTTTTATTTCGAATACAACATACTGACAGAACAACTGAACGAATTGGTTGACTTTAAGAAGCCCAAAAGAAAACCGGTTTGGGCCAATGTCTCACCAGATCAGAACATGGTTGTATTTGGCAGAAATTATAATCTGTATTATATGGACAAGGCCAATTATGAAAAGGCTTTGCAAAAAGAAGACGATTCTTCCATTGTAGAACATCAAATCACTTCAGACGGTGTTCAATTTTTCAGCTGGCACAGTGAAAGCAGTTATGGTGGTGGTGGAGAAACCAATGTAGATGCAGAAAAAAATAAAAACAAAAGAAAGTCAGTTTTTGGCTATTGGAGCGAAGACAGTAAAAAAATTGCATTGGTAAAAGTAGATAACAGAAAAGTAAAAGATTTATGGGTGATCAACAGCATCGCTGATCCCCGTCCAACGCTGGAGACCTACAAATATTGGATGCCAGGTGAAAAAGATGCTCCCATCGATCATATGATGGTTGTAGAACCGTCTTCCAAACAATACAAAGAAATAGATATTGCGCAATTCAAGAACCAGGATATTGCCATTTACAATAAAACTTTGCCCATCAACTCCAGAGACGACGAACACCGTCCAAGTATATGGCTTGGCAACAACAAAGAATTATACATGAGCAGAACAAGCAGAGATCTGAAAAGAATTGATCAATGCTTGGTCAATGTAGAAACAGGTGTTGTAAAAGTATTGGTTGAGGAACGCCTGAATACATATGTTGAGGCAAGAAAACCAGCGCTGGTAAAAAATGGAGAAGAGATCATTGAATGGAGTGAAAGAGATGGGTGGGCACATTTGTATCTGTATGACAAAAACGGCAATCTTAAAAATCAAATAACCCAGGGACCATTCCACGTAGAAGATATAGTAAGCGTTGATGATGAAAAGAGGATTGTATACTTCTCTGCAAATGGACGTGAAAATATCAACAGTACTACAAAGGAAGATCCTTATTATCTGCATTTATACAAGGTCAACCTCGACGGAACTGGATTGCAACTCTTAAATCCAGGTAACTATGACCATGCATTCAGTATGAACGACAAAAAAACCTTTTTTATCAACAACAGTTCCCGGGTGAATAGCATCCCCACATCTCACGTATATAACAGTGAAGGGAAAAAGATAATGGACCTCGAAACAGCCGACCTCTCTAATTTATTTGCCGCAGGTTATAAATTTCCTGAAACCTTCAAAGTAAAAGCAGATGACGGCATTACAGATATATATGGTGTGATGTACAAACCGTATGATTTTGATTCAACCAAAAAATATCCAATCATTGAATATGTATATCCTGGTCCACAAACCGAGTCGGTTAACAAAAGTTTTAGCAAAGGGATGGACAGAATTGACAGATTGGCTCAATTGGGATTTGTAGTTGTAACACTCGGAAACAGAGGTGGACATCCTGCCAGAAGCAAATGGTATCATAATTATGGATATGGGAATTTACGCGATTATGGATTGGCAGATAAAAAAGCTGCCATCGAGCAACTGGCAGATCGATTCGCTTATATTGACAGAGATAAAGTAGGCATCCACGGACACAGTGGAGGAGGATTCATGAGTACTGCTGCCATATTGGTATATCCGGATGTATTCAAAGTGGCGGTCAGCAATGCAGGCAATCACGACAACAGTGTTTACAACAGATGGTGGAGCGAAAAACACCAGGGAGTAAAAGAAATGATTTCAGACAAGGGTGACACGACATTTTCTTATATGATTGATAAGAATCCAGATATCGCCAAAAATCTGAAAGGAAAATTGTTGCTCATACATGGTGAAATCGACAACAATGTTCATCCTGCAAATACCATTCGCGTGGTGAATGCACTCATCAAAGCAAACAAGCGATTTGATATGCTGATTCTGCCAACACAACGACATGGATTTGGTGATATGAATGAATATTGGTTTTGGAGAACAGCAGATTATTTCTCAAAATATTTGATGGGTGATCACGCAGAGAGACCTGTTGATATTGAAGAATTAAATAAAGAAATAGAGAGAAAGAGATAAATAAATACAATGCCGATTCCGGGAAGAGGTCCTAATTATCCTGCATACCCTTCCCGGATATTATTTTAGGAATATACTTCTCGATTCTGGAAGTTCGGGTAGTAGACTGCTTTGCTTGAGAAAAAAAGATATGATACCCTCTTTGCCTTCCCGGGGTCAATGCTTCGAATGCTTTTTTCAGTGAAGGTTTTTGCTTAAATGCTTCTTTTAGCTCTGGGATAACATCAATAACTACTTTCGTTTTCTCTACTTGCAATCCAGCTTTTTCTATTTGAATCGCCTCTTTTATATAGCTTTTCAAAACAGGCAATATTTTTTTTACCTGTGAAGATTCAGTAAAACGAAGCTGTCGGGCACTGTTTGAATCTTCTCCAGCTTTGATGAGCAAGCCCTTGTCATCTTTTAACAAGGCTCCTTTGAAAAACATCAAAGCACAATATGCTTTAAATGACTGTAACATGATCACATTTGATCCTTGAAATGTATAACAGGGGGACTCCCATTTTGATTCTTCCTGTAATTCAGTTTTGACCAATATGCTTCTCAATGCCTGAAGTTCATTTTTCCATGTCAATACTTTACAATTGGGAGTATTATAAAGACTGCACCTCCCGCATCCTTTGGTAAAATATGTATTTGGATCTTTATTCACTTTGATACAGATTCATTTATATTTCATAATTGATCTATGCATTCAAGTTAATCATTTCAAAAATCACTCCAAAAAAACACAATATGAAATAGTTTTCAAGTAATTATTTTAAGACACAACAAAGGTTTAGTGTAATTTTACTTCATTGAATCCTTTTCAAAACAACAACCAAATATGAACAATGCATATATCAAAGATTTTGAGTTCAGGTGGAGTGATGTAGATGCCAATCAACATGTCATGCACTCAAAATATTATGAGGCGGCCGCTCACTGCAGAATGAGCTTTCTCAAAGATCATGGAATTACCATGGAGTTGCTCAAATCACTTTCAACCGGCCCCATTTTATTTAGAGAGGAATGTATTTTTCGAAAAGAATTATACGGGGGAGAAATCATCCAGGTTAGCTTTGAACTTTTAAAAGCAAAACGAGACGGAAGCAGATTCAGCGCCATTCATGAATTCAAAAAGAAAGATGGCTCACTCTCAGCAACACTCTACGCGGATTTGGCTTGGATGGATACAGTAAAAAGAAAACTTACTGCTCCTCCTTCGGAAGTAATGAAAATGATGGAAGACTCTCCCAAACACGCTGATTTTATTTACATTGACTAAATCATTATACTGTATGAAAATGTTCAAATTACTGCTTATCATTTTTGCAATTTTACCTTTTACAACACAGGCTCAAATAAGCTCAATTGAAAAAAAGGTTGTAGACTACATCGATGAACATCTCCCTGATGCCTTAGCATTACTGAAAAACACCACCAACATCAACAGTGGTACATTGAATAAAGAGGGAGTGAAAAAAGTAGGAGAAATCTATGCGAAAGAATTGGAGAAAGCAGGATTTAAAACTACATGGATCCATCTTCCCGACTCACTCAAAAGAGCCGGACACCTTGTGGCAACCAGAACCGGAAACAAAGGGAAAAAAATATTCATCATTGGTCACCTGGATACAGTATTTGAGCCCGATATGCCAGCCAATCCCTTTCTTATATTGAATGATTCAACAGCTACTGGACAGGGAGTAAATGACATGAAAGGTGGAGATGTAATTGTTATCCTTGCATTACAGGCGCTGAATCAATACAGGCTATTAGAGGGATCTGACATCACTGTTTATTTTACGGGTGATGAAGAAAGAGCGGGCCATCCGGTAGAAGTAAGCAGGGCAGACTTTATTGAGCGAGCAAAAAGATGTGATGTTGCATTGGGATTTGAAGGCGCATCCAGTACAAATATTATAGCAACTGCAAGAAGAGGTGCAAGCAGTTGGTTGCTGGAAGTATTCAGTAAACAGGGACATTCTTCCGGTATATTTAGCAATTACAGTGGGTACGGAGCAATTTATGAAGCTGCCAGAATCATCAATGAATTTAGAACAACCCTCAGCTCCGAAAAATATTTGACTTTCAATCCAGGTATGATTGCAGGTGGTGCAGAAGTCAATTACTATGAGAACAAGGCCTCAGCTTATACCATAGGAAAAGACAATATCATTTCTCCAACTGCGATCGCTCATGGGGATCTTCGATTTTTGACTGCAGAGCAGAAAGAAAAAGCAAGAGAGACAATGAGAGAAATAGTATCCAAAAATCTAAATGGTACAAATGCAAAAATTACATTCTACGACGGAATCCCTTCCATGGCACCTACTGAAGGAAACAATCAATTACTTGCAGTTGTCAATCAGGTTTCAATTGATTTAAACATGGGAACAACCAAAGCAGGTGATCCTGGATCGAGAGGTGCTGGTGATATCTCATATGTTGCTGAATTTCTGGATTGTATTGATGGATTAGGAGCAATGGGAATAGGCGCTCATGCACCCGGAGAAACAATCAACTTAAAGACAATTCCATTCTTAAGTAAAAGAGCAGCAGTATTGATCAATCGACTGGTTCAAGGGAAATAATTAAAAGTGTTTCATATTGATGTAAATCGTTGTATCCCCCTGAAAGTTAAATGATGCGGATTTAAAACTTGGCAATCCCAGGAAATTGGAAGCATCATTTGAAAAAGCATATCCCTCCTTTGGCATTCCGAGAATATTGGTACTCAGCTTCCCATTGCCGTCTGCATCATGAAACAATGCAATTGCATAAGTACCTCGTGGTAAATCTTTGGCAGACAACAACACTTTACCTACCTGAGGTTTCAACGAAAATATTTTGATACAACTGGTGGATTCATAAGGAAATCCCTTTTCAGCATTGTAAACAGATAATAAAATATTTCCCTTGTTGGATCTGACTTTGGAAATCTCCACATTCAAAGTTTGAGCTTGCATTGTCATGCTACTTGAAATGGATAAAACGAAAAAGGGTATGATAATTTTAAATGACATCCTTGTAGTGATAGATTTTGATAATGCAAATGTAAATCCAGATCTGAATTGAATACTATATTTATTTGTTATATTTAAATACTAAACAAATAGGAATGAAAAATAAAATTTTGAATATTTTATCGATCGTTTTTGGCTTATTGCTCATAAATGGAGGCTTGGCTAAGTTTTTTCAATACATGCCCACCCCAACCAATTTACCAGAGGCAGTTGTAAAAGACAATGCTGCTCTGATGGAAATATCTTGGCTGATGCCTTTGATTGCAAGCGCTGAAATGGTAGGCGGATTGCTAATTATTTTTCCAAAAACAAGGGCACTGGGTACATTGATAGTTTTCCCAGTGATGGTTGGTGTTCTTTTAACTCATCTTTTCGTAGACAGAACAAATTTGGTAATGGCACTAATTATTTGGGTTGTTCTTATTGGCATTATTTGGGATAACAAAGAGAAATACCTTTCGCTTCTTAAATAGTTAACTGTTTGATTCAGAACGATTCAACTTTAGTTTTGTAAACACCTGCAAATGAGGTAATGTTAGCACAGAAAGCGTGATGAATAAAAGTGTTACCAAACTGGTAGAATTTTTACTGCTATAGAAGGTAAACATGATAAATAACATTCCAATCCAGGCCATGATAGAAAATGGCATGGCTTGATTGAGCAAGTGCGTCCAACTCTTCAACGTATCTGGCATTGAAAAACTACTGCGAATTTTATCGAATGATAAAATAGAATGCCAAAGTCCAAAATAAAAACCGAACCCTACCCAAAGTGTGCTAAAGTGACAAATAATAAGCAGTATGATCAATTGGATCAAAGAGAAATAAAAATGACTCGACTGATAATAGAAATATTTTCGCTTTACAAATAAAACAATATAAGTAGCTAGAATAAAAATCAATGCAATAGGCGAAACCAGAGAGGCTATATGGAGCCATTGACGCTCTGTAACATTCGACTGACCAACGTAAAGAAATATTTTCAATGCACTGGAGATATTTACAGAGAGAAAATATAAAATCCAACACATCCCCAATAAACTGTATATAAATTTTTGAGACCAGGAATCGGATTTCCCCATCCAATCAATTTCTCCAAAATGATATGCAGTAATAAAAATGAAAACAATCAATGCAATTATGGGTGATACATACCAAAGTGAAGCATAAAGAAAAATATTCAATAAATACTTCCACAAAAACTGTTTGTTCTTTTGGTATTTGGAATTGATATCTTTCCCCTCAATATACAAATCGAGTGCACCATGCGGCACTCCCAATAAAACCATACTGAACAACAGCAATTTGAACTGATTGGCATCAGATACTACCAACCAATTGCTTAAGATCGTTAGGAGCAATCCAATCAACAACAAAACAATTCTCAATCTCAATTGCATATGAAAAAAATTGGGGCGAATTGCTTCGCCCCATTATTAACCAAAATTATCACGATGCGCTATCTATTAAGCTGCTTTGCGGCTCAATGAATAAATAACAAGTCCAAATCCGATCTTGTTTACAGCATCACCGATGTTGTATACAATGTTCATATCTAGACCAATGTTCTTGAAGCTTTCATACCACTGACCGTCAGCTGTTCCGATCAAATATCCCAGAGGATAGATGGCCCAACCAACTAATACAAACCATGCAAGTGCAGAGTTGGCAGCTGCTACAGCAGGACCAGCACTGGTAGCGAGTTTCTTAACATCACCCATCCATACTTCGTATACGATGTAGAAGTAAGCAATGGCACTCACAGTACCCCATACAGTTGCGTTGGCCAATCCAGCTTCACCCATGTAACCTGTTACGAGCATTACAACAGAAGCAAGGATCATTTTCCAAAGCAATCCAGAGGTTCCACCAGATTTTTTGGTGATCAAATAAAACTCAACGCACATCAAAGGCACAGTCAACAACCAGTCTACATAACGGAAGAAGGTTGGAGACTCATGCGTGTCAGCATAATAACCGCGCATATAATAATAATGCACGGCAGCAATGAACGTAATCAATCCTGATACCAGGACAGAAGTACGCCATTCCTTGCTGGTGTTGTTGAGCTCAAGAAAGAAGAAAACGGAAGCGGCCATCATAGCCATGGTTCCAACGAAAAACGTGAACGAAACGTAGTCGTTTTTCGCAATTGCCGTAGTGGCATCAAGCAAAAGTGAATGGATCATATATGGAGTTTTAGTGAAAAAATCAATTTCACAACTCTCACCGTCCTTAAGGCTGTCAGTTTGAAACCAAACTGCAAAGCACTCGCATAATCAATCGTTGTCAATTACACAACATGAATTTAACGAAAATGTTCAAAAGCTAATGCACAAGCATTCAACAAAAGGCAATCCCAGTATGCAATCGATTGATTTATAACTAAGTAGGAATGAAAATTATTTTTGTGATGAAGATTTATTATCACGAAACATATTTAACAATGTTCAGACATTAAAAAATTATAATTCATTATTTTACAACTGATTACAATAAAAAATACGTAACATCATAAAAATAAAATTGACATGAAAAATCTCATGAAAATATTTCTTGTTGCAGCAATCATTTTGATTGCAGTTCTTCTTTTCAACACTTTTGCTTTAAAACCAACATCAACTGCTGCTGCTTCCAACACCATCGAAATCCCTAAAGATGATGCTGCCGCTCTCCATTTGAGCGAAGCCCTCCAAATAAAAACAATATCGTTCGGAGATACCCTTCCCATTGATACAGCAGAATTCATCAAGTTCAAGTTGTTCATGGAGAAGACCTATCCCCTGATGCATACCAAACTCGAAAAGCAAACTTTCAATCAGTTCAGTTATGTTTTCAAATGGAACGGAAAAGACAGCTCAAAGGCGCCATATGTATTGATGGCACATCTCGATGTAGTACCGGTTGAAGCCATCGCAGAAAGCAAATGGACCTACCCATCTTTCAGTGGTAAAATTGAAAATGATACGATTTGGGGAAGAGGTGCTGTAGATGACAAATCATCCGCTATCGCCATCATGGAATCAACCGAACAGCTGCTCAAAAATAATTTTATCCCTGAAAGAACTTTTTATCTATGCTTTGGTCACGACGAAGAAATTGCAGGCAAAAGAGGAGCCAATATCATCTCTCAATGGTTCAAAGAAAAAAATATCAACCCTGCATTTGTACTAGACGAGGGAGGAATGATTGATTCAGAAAAATTCAAAGATGTTCAACGTCCTGTTGCAGTTATTGCAACAGGAGAAAAAGGATTTGTGAATGTAGACATCAGTGTTACCATACCAGGCGGACATTCATCGCAACCAGAAAAGGAAACAGCCATTGATGTTTTGAACAAGGCCATTGTAAAAGTGAGAGAAAAACAAATGCCGCCGATCATCACTCCGCCCGTACAGTCACTTTTGGAAAAAACTGCTGCCGAACAATCATTTTTCAAACGCATGGCTATTTCAAATATGTGGTTGTTCAAAAATCTAATTATAAAAAACATGGAGGAAAACAAACAAACCAATGCGATGGTACATACCACATTGGTTCCTACCATTGTAAAAGCAGGTATCAAGGACAACGTTATTCCTTCCATCGCCAATGCAACTTTTAACAGCAGAATTCTACCCGGACAAACAAGTGATGATGTGGTGAATTTTGTAAAATCCGCTATCAATGACGAAAGGGTCACAGTGAAAAAACAAACCATTTCATTGATGGAAGCATCTTCATCTACCCCATCCAATCATCCAAGTTTTCAAATGCTTGAATCCATTACCCAGAAGATCATGCCAAATGTTCTGGTATCTCCTTATTTGTTGATTGGTGCAACTGATTCCAGGTATTTCAGACCATTTAGCGGTGCCGTTTTAAATTTCACACCTATGCAAAATGCAAAAGGATTTCATGGTATCGACGAGCGAATTGGAATAACCGATCTCAGTCGTATGATCAGCTTTTACAAGCTGGTGTTGGCAGAAAAATAAACAAACTGAATTTCCTGCAATTGCCAAAAGAATTGGATGAAAACAGCATCCAATCTATCTGTATATTCACCAAAACAAAGCTGTAGAATGAAAAATAATCGTCCTCAAAAATCTTTACCGGGAAGTTTGTAC
>Ga0192647_100223_pt1 | contig 38532 bp, 35 predicted proteins | sample LauGreFa1BDMLBSN_2_FD_133046 | JGI IMG/M metagenome (GOLD analysis project Ga0192647, IMG submission 133046) | Freshwater lake microbial communities from Lake Michigan, USA - Fa13.BD.MLB.SN - reassembly | ecosystem: Environmental > Aquatic > Freshwater > Lake | place: Lake Michigan, USA... | reverse complement strand
ATTTATAAAGAAAAAATTTTGTATTTTGGACAACAAAACACTACTCAAAATCATGTGTTATGCAGACGTCCACTCCGCCATTTCGAAAACGCGCTTTACGGCGCGTTTTTTTTGCCCTGATGGCTTGAAGGCATCAGATGTTCACCCCTTGCGGGACATGTCGAGGAACACCATGTACAAAAACCTCATCGCTGCGCTGTGTGCGTTGGCTTTGTTTTCACCTTCAGCTTTTTGTCAGAACAAAACACCCCCTAGCGACCCGTTGAAAGTTGGCTTTGTGTATGTCACGCCGCGTTTGCCAGCCGGCTGGGTGCATCAGCATGAATTGGGACGATTGGCGCTGGAAGCCCAATTGAAAAAACAAGGTGTCGCCGTGCAAACGCAGTTCGTTGAAAACGTGTCTGAAGGCGCGGATGCAGAACGCGTGATTCGCGACATGGCGCAACAAGGCGTTGGCTTGATCTTCACGCCAAGTTTTGGTTACATGGAGCCCACGCTCAAGGTGGCCGCCGATTTTCCAGCTGTGAAATTTGAATCCATCACTGGCTACAAAACCGCAGCCAATGTCGCCACCGCCAACGCACGTTATTACGAAGGCCGTTTTCTGGCGGGCATTGCAGCCGGGCGGGTCAGCAAAACTGGTGTGGCGGGCTATGTCGCGAGTTTTCCTATTCCCGAAGTCATACAAGGCATCAATGCGTTTGCTTTGGGTATGCGATCGGTCAACCCCAACGCTACCGTCAAATTGATTTGGCTTGACACTTGGTTCGACCCGGCCCGCGAGCGCGAAGCGGCCATCACACTGATGAACCAAAAGGCCGATGTGCTGGCGTTTCATACGGCGTCAGATGCGGTCATGGTGGCCGCCCAAGAAAAGGGCAAGATGGCGATCGCTTACCACTCTGATATGCGTCATGTAGCGCCACAAGCGCAATTGTTGGCCGTCACCCATGTGTGGGGTGACTATTACAGCCGTCGCGCTTTGGATGTGGTTCGTGGCACTTGGCAAAGCACCCAAACCTGGGGCGGAGTGCGCGAGGGCATGATCAAGGTGGAGGCTTTTGGCCCGCGACTTCCCAAGCGGGTGCAATCTGAAATCTTGCGACTGCAACGCGCCATGGCCAAAGGCAGTTTGCAAGCGTTTACCGGACCACTGTTTGACAACCAAGACGGCGTGGTGTTGGCCCAAGGACAAGTGTTGAGCGACGAGCAAATTGCGAAGATGCGTTTTTTGGTCAAAGGTGTGGTGGGTTCATTGCCCTGAGCGCAAGCCATAAACTGCCCAACTACAATCTTTCTAACACCCCAAAGGCAGTTTTATGAGTATCAAAAGCGACAAATGGATACGCCGCATGGCAGAGCAAAACGGCATGATTGAGCCGTTCGAGCCGGGACAAATCCGCTTCAATGCCGCAGGTGAAAAAATTGTCAGCTACGGCACCAGCAGCTATGGTTACGACATTCGCTGCGCACCCGAGTTCAAGGTATTCACCAATATTTACAGCACGGTGGTAGACCCGAAAAATTTCGACGAAAAAAGCTTTGTCGATATCCACTCCGAGGTTTGCATCATTCCTCCCAACAGTTTTGCATTGGCCAGAACCGTTGAATATTTCAGAATCCCACGCAATGTGCTGACCATTTGCTTGGGCAAAAGCACTTATGCGCGCTGCGGCATCATCGTCAATGTCACGCCGTTTGAGCCTGAGTGGGAAGGCTTTGTGACGCTTGAATTCAGCAACACCACGCCGCTGCCTGCCAAGATTTATGCGGGCGAGGGTTGCGCGCAAGTGCTTTTCTTTGAAAGCGACGAAGTGTGTGAGACCAGTTACAAAGACCGTGGCGGTAAGTACCAGGGGCAGGTTGGGGTGACATTGCCGAAGGCATGATTTCCCCGAGAAATGGCATTTTTAAGGGGTTTCAGAGCGACTTCATCAGAGTGCGACAATAGACGCTATCTATGAATTCATTCTCACAATTGCAGTTAGCCCCCCATTTGGCGAAAGCCGTCGCTGAAATGGGTTATGAATCTATGACACCGATACAGGCACAGGCCATCCCAGTGGTTTTGTCTGGCCAAGATGTCATGGGCGCCGCGCAAACCGGCACAGGAAAAACCGCTGCATTTTCGTTGCCCTTGTTGCAACGCATGCTCAAGCATGAAAACACCTCTACCTCACCTGCTAGGCACCCTGTGCGGGCCTTGGTGTTGTTACCCACTCGCGAATTGGCTGACCAAGTGGCGCAGCAAGTCAAGATGTACGCCAAGTACACGCAGTTGCGTTGTGCGGTGGTGTTTGGTGGCATGGATATGAAGCCACAAACCTTGGAGCTGAAAAAAGGTGTCGAGGTCTTGGTTGCGACACCGGGGCGTTTGTTAGACCACATTGAAGCCAAAACGGCAGTGCTCAACCAGGTGGAATATGTGGTGTTGGACGAGGCCGACCGCATGCTCGACATCGGTTTCTTGCCCGATTTGCAGCGGATCCTGAGTTATTTGCCCAAGCAGCGCACCACTTTGTTGTTCTCTGCCACGTTCTCGCCGGAAATCAAGCGACTGGCCGCCAGCTATTTGCAAAACCCGGTGACCATCGAGGTGGCGCGGCCTAACCAAACGGCGTCTACCGTCACGCAATTGTTTTACAGCGTGCCTGATGATGACAAGCGTCGCGCGTTGAAACAAATGGTCAAGCAACGCTCCATCTCGCAGGCCTTTGTGTTCGTCAACAGCAAATTGGGTTGCGCCAGATTGGCAAGGTCTTTGGAGCGCGAAGGTTTGAAAACAACGGCGCTGCATGGTGACAAAAGCCAAGATGAACGATTGAAAGCCTTGGAGGCGTTCAAAAAAGGCGAGGTCGATTTGCTGGTGTGCACCGATGTCGCTGCGCGTGGCTTGGATATCAAAGATGTGCCTGCAGTTTTCAATTTTGATATTCCCTACAACGCAGAAGATTACATTCACCGCATTGGTCGCACGGGCCGTGCGGGGGCTGAGGGCTTGGCGGTCAGTTTTGCTTCTCCCACCGACACGCGTTTGGTGACAGATATTGAAAAACTGACCAAGCAAAAAATCGAGTTGTTGGGTTTTGATTTTGAAGACGAGCGCCCCACTGGGCGCATCAACAATGGCAGGCGCCATTGGAAAGATGACGATGCAGACCACGACACAATGTCAGACGCCAAACCTGCAGCGCGCAGTCGGTTTGTGCCGCCACCCAAAGTGCACGACCCGTTTTTTGACAAGCCTTACGAGGCCAGCGCTGAGCCTGTCAAATCAGCCGCAGTATCTGAGCAAGTGCTGTCTACTGCCCGCAGTATCTCGCCAAATATCAAACCCAAGCGCACGGTAGCGGCTTTGTTCAAAACCACCGCCATCGATTAAGCCACCGAGGCTTTGGCATCGCACTTCACCTGCCAGCGTTTTTTCTCGCCAGTCACGGAGTTGAGTTCGAGCGCGCTCAAGCAACCGCCCCATACGCAACCGGTATCTAGCTCGATCACATCGTTTCTGTGAAGAGGCTCAAGCGATGACCAATGGCCAAATGCGATCGTGGTGTGTTGGGTTTGTCTGCCCGGCACATCGAACCAAGGCATGTAGCCGGGGGGTGCTTGTGCAGCATCTCGGTGGTGCGCAAATTCCATGCTGCCTTGTGGTGTGCAAAATCTCAAACGTGTCAAAGCATTCACGATCACGCGAAGGCGGTCATGGCCACGCAAGTCATCTTGCCAGCGATCGGGTTGGTTGCCATACATATGGGCCATGAAATTGGTCCAGTCATCGCTTTGCAGTACCGTTTCTACTTCGCTTGCCAGTGCCAAGGTTTGTGCCACGGACCATTGCGGCAACACGCCTGCATGCACCATCAACACGGAACCTTCACACATGGCCAAGGATTGCGCACGCAACCAATCGATCAAAGTCAACCGGTCCGGTGCTTGGAGAATATCGCCCACAGTATCCGTGGGTTTGAGCCGCCCATGACCCAAATGCATTGCCAACAGGTGCAAATCATGGTTGCCCAGTAAACATTTGGCACTGTGGCCATAGTGCTGCAGACGCCGCAACACCCCGAGGTTGTCAGGCCCACGGTTGACCAGATCACCCAAAACATAAAGCGTATCGCGACTGGGTGAAAATTGAATCAAGTCAAGCAAGCGCTGCAATGCTTGGTCGCATCCTTGTACATCGCCTATCAGGTACATTGCCATGGCATGATTGTCATTCATTCACACTTTGCGTTTTTGACACGCTGAAACCCCTTTATGGATGTATTGCTCATTATTTTTTTGACTTTTTTGAACGGCTTGTTTGCCATGTCAGAAATGGCGCTGGCCTCCAGTCGTCGGGCTGTGCTGGTCGCGCTGGCCGAAGAGAAAACAGTCGGCGCCCAAGCAGCCTTGGAATTACAACAAAGGCCCACCGAGTTTTTATCCACCATTCAAATCGGCATCACCACTTTGGGTGTGCTCAATGGCATCATTGGTGAAGCTGCTTTCAGCGGTCAAGTCGCCCAATGGTTCATCGGGTTGGGTGTTGCCATTGCACTGGCAGGCGTGTTGGCGACTGCCACAGTAGTGACCTTGATCACGCTCAGTACCATTTTGTTTGGCGAGCTTGTGCCCAAGCGTATCGGCCAGATTTACCCTGAAACCGCAGCCCGCCTGACCGCCCCGTCGATGTTGGCCTTGTCTTGGATGGCCAGGCCTTTGGTCAATGCTTTGTCGTGGAGCACTGCGGCCATACTGCGTTTGATGCGGATTGATCTTGAGAAGGTCAGGCAGGTCACGGAGGAGGAAATCACAGCAAGCTTGGTAGAAGGCGTTGACGCTGGATTGATTGAACAACATGAGCATCAAATGGTGAAAAACGTGTTCCATTTGGATGAACGCAGTTTGGCGTCGTTGATGGTGCCCAGAACAGATATTGTTTGGCTGGACTGTGCGTGGTCAGTTCACCAGGCGATGGCGCATATCCAAGGCGAAGCAGCCCATTCTTGGTATCCGCTGTGCCGCGACGGTTTGGACGAAGTGGTGGGTGTGGTCAGCATGGCCAGCATATTGCACCATGTGAACAGCGAACAGCCATTAGAAACATGGGTTACGCCAGCGGCTTTTGTGCCAGAAACCTTGAGCGGTTTGGATTTGTTATCGAAGTTTCGGAGTCCGCATTCGGCAGACAAACCGCAAGGGCAAATGCACAGCACACGCATGGTACTGGTGGTCGATGAATATGGCGTGGTTCAAGGGCTTGTCACGCCAAGAGATTTGCTCGAAGCCATCACCGGTGAGTTGGTGCAAACCACTTCACCGCAAGATGTGTGGGCGGTTCAGCGCACCGATGGCAGCTGGTTGCTGGACGGAATGATGCCTGTGCAAGAACTCAAATCCCGACTTGATCTGGATGCTTTGCCTGACGAGGACAAAGGCATCTACAACACCTTGGCGGGGTTGATCATGTTGTTAGCGGGTGATTTACCCAAAGAAGGGGAAGTTGTCGAATCGATGGGTTGGCGTTTTGAAGTGGTTGACTTGGATGGGCGCAGGATTGACAAAGTTCTTGCTACCTTGCTGCCCGTCAACCCACAAGATGATGATCCGACAGGTTAAGCCTGTTTCAGGTTTTTTTCTCAGGTTTTTTTTCTTCTAACTCATCTAACAAATGGTTGATGCCCGATACGGTTTTTTTCAGTGCTTCGACGCGTCCGTGAAATTCTTCTGTTTTTCTGGCTTGCTCTGACCTGGCAGCTTGCAATTGCGCTATGCCAGCGGGTGACAACGCTTTGGCAGTAACCTTGGGTTGGCTTGGGACAGTTGGCTTGGAGATTTTGGGTTGCTGAATCTCTGAGGTTGACTGGCCAGTTTTGGTCACCACACCAGGTGATGGGCCATGCTTGAGCAGCTGTTCAGTGTCTGGTAATGCCACCATTGCGTCTTGCACGTGTTTTTTGTCAGTCTCAGCAGTGCGATTTTCCAACGCTTCGGAAGGTAAACCCGTGTTGTTGTCCACAATTGCCGGGTTATCGACATCTTGTTGGTTACTTTTCAAGGTGCCGCTGGACAAGCCTTGCAAGTTATCTTCTGGCGAATCTTTAGCGACCGATGCTTGTCTGTTTTGGAGTGGGCTGTTTGCCTCACCAACGTTGTTGTCTTTCAAAACATCCGATGGCAACCCATGTGCATTTGAGTGGGGCCTATCAGAAGAATCGGTTGCGTAGTTGTCTTTCAGATGCTCTTTGTCAATTTCTGCATCACGGTGCTCCAATGGGTCTTGTGCGACATTTTGTAAATTGTCTTCAATCGCATCGTTGCTGACAGATTGCAAGTTGTCTTTGAGAGAGCCGCTGGGCAAGGCTTGTAAGTTGTCCTGGATGGCATCCTCATTTAACACTTGCAAATTCTCTTTGAAAGAGCCGTTGGGCAAAGATTGCAAGTTGTCTTTGTGAGTACTGTCAGCAACATGCTGCAAGTTTTTTTCGATGGGGTCTGTCGGGGGCAGATCTATCTCACGGTCCCTCAATGCATCGGCACCCACGTTTTGAATATTCGAACTTTGACGGCTGTCTTCATGTGCCATGTTCGGCGCATGCAAACCTGACTCTTCATTTGCCAGCAAGTCCTCCAACGAAAGTGCATCTGCATGTTGGACTGATCTTTCGGTCAACTCAGATGCAGGCTCATGGTGCATCTCGGGCAGCAGTGTCGCGTCGCTGGTTTTGAAGTTGGGTTTTTTCGCAGAGATACTTAGTTCATCGCTGCCCACGACGTCACTGCGCCGTGCTTTGGCGCTGTTAGAGCCTTCGGGAATCTCAACCGAAAAGGCCTTTGAACTTCTGATGAGTGGGGGAGGCGCGGCCATAAATTAGTTTAACGCGGCAACAGTGTGCGGCAAATAACCTTCACGGCAAAGCTAATAAGAAGGTGTTCTTATTCGGGTTTCAACAAGCGGTTTGCCAGTGCGATGGCTTGTGGTGCGTGCGAGGAAACGCCGTCTGCACCAGACTTTTGCAACAAGTCGGGGTCACTGGCCACCGCTGGTCCGCCCAACATCACCAATGTTTGGGGATTGATGGCTTGGGCTTTGAGTCGGGTGATCAGGTCTTTCAGCCCCGGCAATTGTTCCACCAGACCCACGGACAAACCAATCATGTCAAACCATTCGCGCCGCAATGCTCTGAACAACTCTTCTTCGGTTGAAGCGATTTCCATCACCACCTGCCAACCATCGCTGCGGAACATTTCAGTCACGATGCTGAGCCCCAAAATGTGCATGGAGCCGGGCGCACAGGCCAAAAATATCCGCTTGACATCGCCAGCGGTTTGCGGCGATTCGTGGTTGATATAACCCAAGCTGCGCGTCAATTGGTGCATGCGCATCAGGCCGTGCGTGACGGCTGTGAAATCTTTTTTATCCAATTCCCACTGGTGACCGAGCCAGCGCGCAGCGGGGGTGATCAGGTCGATAAATACACTTTCTATGGATACGCCTTGCTCGATGAGTTCTTGCACATAAGCCAGTGGTTGATCGAGTTCATTACCCAAGCAGGATTCCGAAAAATGTTCTATTTCCTCTGCGGTGAAAACGCGTGATTGTTTTGCAGCAGTGGGATGCACAGCAACACTGGTGTGCGCCTGCATCAATTGAGGAATGATTTGCGCCTCTATCACGGACAGCAAGGACTTTTGGCAGTTGTCAGCCGAGGAGGTGTCCAGGCCGTCGACAGCTTGCGCTCGCTTGTTGCGCTCAGCCCCAGGGGCAAACGCTGACATCACTATGTTCGAGAGGCCCTGTATGCCAGCTAATGGTTTGGCTATTAACAGACTGGAAATGCTGATACCCATGGTGTTCTCCGGCTAGGAACTGACAGCTTCCAATTGACTGGTAAATATCTGAAGACATTGTGTCAATATTCTCGAGACTTGACCACACGTTCAAGGGTAAATACCCACCAAATAATGCAGCGTGGTTGACTTGCTCAGGGTTTTCCTTGTGTTTAGCGTGATACCACCCCAAAGGCGAAAGCCAGTGAAATACTGATCTTGGTCATTCATAAGTCAACAGGAGACATCTATATGCGAACCATACCCATAGCTAATCTTGCTTCCGAGTTCAGCGACTGCGAAGAAAGCGGCATCGTCCCCAAGCAAAACCTCCCTCTGGCACGCCGCGAGTTCCTCAAAGGATCCGGCATATTGATGGGCACCTTGGCTGCGGGTTCGGTGCTGGCTGGGCTCGCTCCATCCACGGTGTGGGCGGTTGAATTGAAAACCTTGAGTAAAGCCGAAGGCGTGACCTTGATGGCCATGGGTCGCGTCATTTATCCGCACAAAAAATTGCCTGATGCGGTGTATGCCATTCTTGCGAAAGATTTGGACGGTGCTGCCGCTGGCAGCGCGGACACCGCCAAGATGCTGCGCGACGGCATTGCCAACCTCAACAGTTTGGCTGGCGGCAATTTCGCCAAGGCCAAAGCCGACAAGCGTCTGGCGATCGTCAAGGGCATGGAGGGTTCGACATTTTTTGGCACGGTGCGTGGCCAGTGCGTGACCTCGCTCTACAACAATGACATGGCATTCGCCGCATTTGGTTTCCCCGGATCGGCATGGGAAAAAGGCGGCTACATCACCCGCGGGTTCCAAGACTTGAAATGGTTGCCCGCCCCTTCTAAAGAAGCCAGCCCAGCAGCGTATTTGGGTTGATCCCACCTTTTTCAATCATTCTGGAGAAACACAACATGGCTTCTATTTCATTCAACGACGACTCTGTGGTCGTCATCATTGGTTCTGGCGCAGGCGGTGGTACTTTGGCCAACGAGTTGTGCCAAAAAGGCATCAAGGTCGTCGTGCTTGAGGCAGGTGCGCGTCAGTCACCGCAATCTTTTGTCAACGACGAGTGGAAATCATTCGGTCAATTGGCATGGTTGGATCCACGCACCACATCCGGCACTTGGCGTGTCGCCAAAGACTTCTCTGGCTTGCCCGCTTGGATTTGCAAAACCGTGGGTGGGTCTACCACCCACTGGGCGGGCGCATCTTTGCGTTTCCAAGAGCATGAGTTCCGAGCCAAAACCGTGTATGGCGATATCAAAGGCGCCAACTTGCTCGACTGGCCGATCACGCTGTCAGAGCTGGAGCCTTACTACGCCAAAGCTGAAAACAAAATGGGCGTGACCCGTACCAATGGCATCCCTGGTCTGCCTGGTAACAACAACTTCAAAGTGATGTATGCCGGCGCGAAAAAAATGGGCTACAAAAAAGTTCACACTGGCAACATGGCGATCAACAGCCAGCCGCGTGATGGCCGCGGCCGCTGCATGCAGTTAGGTTTTTGCTTTCAAGGTTGTAAGAGCGGTGCCAAATGGTCCACCCTCTACACCGAGATTCCCAAGGCAGAGGCCACAGGCAATTTGGACCTGCGCCCTGAGTCGCATGTGACTCGCATTGAGCACAATGCCAAAGGCATGGTCAGTGGTGTGGTGTATTTCGACAAAGATGGCAAAGAGCAGCGCCAAGCGGCTCGGGTTGTCTGCGTGGCGGGTAACTCGATCGAAACACCACGCCTGCTGTTGCTCTCTGCTTCCAATATGTTCAGAGACGGCTTGGCCAATTCTTCCGGTCAAGTGGGCCGTAATTACATGCGCCACATGACGGGTTCCGTCTATGCAGCTTTCAAAGACCCCGTGCACATGTACCGTGGCACCACCATGGCCGGCATCATCAGCGACGAATCTATTCACAACCCCAAGCGTGGTTTTGCGGGCGGTTATGAAATGGAAACTTTGTCTCTGGGTTTGGCTTTCATGCCTGCGTTCCTTGACCCAGGCGCTTGGGGTGCTGACTACGCTTGGTGGATGGACAACTACACCAACCTCGCGGGAATGTGGTTGGTGGGTGAGGACATGCCGCGCGAAACCAACCGCATCACATTGAACAACAACGTGAAAGACAAATGGGGTAACCCTGTTCCCAACGTCCATTTCGATGACCATGAAAATGACATCGTGATGCGCAACCACGCGTTCACACAGGGCGAGCGCATTTACCAAGCAGCCGGCGCGATCAAAACCTATCGCACACCGCCGTACCCTTCTACCCACAATTTGGGCACCTGCCGCTTGAGCGCCAACCCGCGTGACGGCGTGGCCAACAAATGGGGTCAGACGCATGACATCCCCAATTTGTTCATCAGTGACGGTAGCCAGTTCACCACCGGTGGCGCTGAAAACCCCACATTGACGATCGTGACGCTGGCGATTCGCCAGGCTGACTACATCGCCAAACAAATGACCGAGCGGGCCATTTGATACACTGATTTTTTCCAGCCAAAGGAGAACAGCATGTGTGAGTATTTTGTGAAAGCTGACCCCATACAGTACGAACAACGTACCCGTTCGGTCCGCATTCGTGGCATGCTCACCAGTATCCGGTTGGAAAACATGGTGTGGGATGTGCTGGCCGAGATGGCCGAGGATGAGGGTTGCACCACCAATGCCCTCATCTGCACATTGCATGATGAAATTCTCCAGCACCGGGGCGAAGTTCCAAACTTCGCCTCGTTTCTGAGGATCACCAGTTTGCGCTATTTGCGCCGTTGCTTGATTAACCTAGAAAGACACTACCAACCGGCCGATGGTCAGGAGAGCGCTGCCGTGTTTCAACCCTCAGTGTTGACAGCACGCACCAACGATAAAGCGGTGTCCCCCCGTCCCCATTCCAGCGTATTGGCTGCTGTCAAAACCTGATTTTTTCCTATGACTTTTGATACCGAATGGCAGACTGGTGTCTGCGAAAAGCCTGCGCCTGCCTCGCGCGGATTTGTACTCAACCATTCCATGCTGCGCGTCAAAGACCCGGCGGTGGCTTTGGACTTCTACACACGTGTGATGGGCATGCGCTTGTTGCGCAAGTTGGATTTCCCCGAAATGAAATTCAGCCTGTACTTCTTGGCGGTGGCCGAGGCCGCCAGTCAAGCCCCGCAGGACCAAGGTGAACGCACTGCTTGGACTTTTTCCCAGTCCGGCATATTGGAGTTGACCCACAACTGGGGCACCGAAAGCGACGCGGCATTCAAATACCACGATGGCAATGCGCAGCCACAGGGTTTTGGCCATATTTGTTTTTCGGTGCCAGATTTGGACGCAGCCATTCAATGGTTTGACGACAACAAAGTGGTTTACGTCAAGCGCCCCGAGCAAGGCAAGATGAAAGACGTGGCCTTCATCAAAGACCCGGATGGCTATTGGATTGAAATCGTTGAACCCGGCCGCTTGAAGCAACTGGGCACTTGATCAACGGGGTTTTTTCAGACCTGACGCAGAGATAAAGTCTTTGCGTTTGACTTCATCGCTTTTCAATGCTTGCTGAATTTGCTTGACCAGCAATTTTTTGGTGTCCTCTTGCATATTGGCCGCACGCAGTCGAATGTAAATGGCTTTGGCTTTTTCTTTGTCGTAAGTCGCTTCCACCAAAGCTTGGGCCCAAAGGCCGTCGCGGATCACGCCTTCTTGCATCTCGCGAAGAACCATTGCGTGTATGAGTTCACTGTGTTGTGTGGCCATGACTGCTTTCTGTGGTTAGTGGACCGGTGAAACGAACACCTGACCTTCTCATTCGCGAATGTGCAGCTCGACGGGCAAAGCGACACCGGCGTGTTGTTGAAATTATAGGTGCCTATTTTTTATGCAGCTTGGTGCATGGCTGTGACTCTGGTCACTTCATTTTTTGAACCCAGAAATACGCTGACCCGTTGGTGTAACTGGGTGGGTTGAATATCGAGAATGCGCTGTTTGCCGTCGGTGGCCATGCCGCCGGCTTGCTCAACCAGCCAGCCCATGGGGTTGGCCTCATACATCAGACGCAACTTGCCCGGTTTGTCGGGTTCGCGTTTATCCCAGGGATACATGAACACACCACCTCGGGTGAGGATGCGGTGCACATCGGCCACCATGCTGGCTACCCATCGCATATTGAAGTCTTTGCCACGTGGGCCTGTGCTGCCAGCAAGGCATTCGGCGATGTAATCGGACACCGGTGTGTCCCAGTGGCGCATGTTGCTCATGTTGATGGCAAATTCACGGGTGTCCTCTGGGATGCGCACATTCTCTTGGGTCAAGACGAACGATCCTTGCTCTCTGTCCAAGGTGAACATGGCAACACCGTCGCCCACCGTCAATACCAATGTGGTTTGCGGCCCGTAGACGCAGTAGCCTGCAGCAACTTGCGCATGGCCCGGTTGTAAAAAAGCTGCTTCGGTGACGCTATCAGATGATTCGGGTTTTTTCAGCACGCTAAAAATGGTCCCGATGCTGACGTTCACATCAATGTTGCTAGAACCGTCCAGCGGGTCAAACAACAGCAGGTATTCGCCTTGCGGATAACGGTTGGGAACCACGTAAATGGAGTCCATTTCTTCGGAGGCCATGGCGGCCAAATGACCGCCCCATTCGTTGGCCTCAATCAAGACCTCATTGGCGATGATGTCGAGTTTTTTCTGCACTTCACCTTGTATGTTTTCGCTGTGCGCAGAGCCCAGCACACCGCCCAAAGCCCCTTTATTGACTGCATGGCTGATGCCTTTGCAAGCACGCGCAACTACTTCGAGCAACAACCGCAATTCAGGCGGAATATTTTGCTTGGCACGTTGTTGCTCAACCAAGTACCGGGACAAAGATGCGGCCATGTGTCATTCCTCTAAAGCAGAGTCAATCACCTCACGCACGTCGGCGCTCAAATCTTCTTTGGCGGCCACGCGTCGAATGGCTTCGTGTGCGGCGCTGCGGTAGGGTTCACTCAATTTGCGCCAGCGGTCTAAGGCCCTGGCCAAGCGCGCAGCGACTTGCGGATTGAAGCTGTCCAGTTCCAAGACACGCTCGCTCCAAAACACATAGCCCGCTGCATCGGTGCGGTGAAATGCCGCCGGGTTGCTGCAATAACTGGACACCAGGCTTCTAGCGCGGTTGGGATTGCGAATTTGAAAATCAGGGTGTTGCATCAATTGACGCACTCGCCCAAGCACATGGCCGTGGTGGTCGCAGGCAGACGCTTGAACAGCAAACCATTTGTCCAACACCAATTCTTCATGCTTGAACTGGTGGTAAAAAGCCGCCAACGCTTGCTCTGCCAATGGGTGGCAGACCGCTACCAACGCCTGCAGGGCATGCATACGCTCAGTCATGTTGTTGGCGCGGTTGAATGCTTGCACCGCCTGTTGTGCCCAGTGGTCGTCGTTCAAGCTTTGGCCGGCAAGACACAAGTAGTTGAGCGCTAAACCTTGTAATGCCCGACGTCCACTGGATGTGGCGTCAGGCGAGTATTCGCCGGTGACTCGGTGGTGGTCAGAGGCCCATTTCCAGTCTTCTTGCATTTCAAGTGCGATTTGCAAGCGCATGGCTTCGCGCACTTGGTGGATTTTTTGCGGGTCGACAACAGAAGCTTGCTCGGCAATGTAACTTTCACTCGGCAGTGTCAGTACCAGTTCTTTGAAGGCTGCATCCAGTTCGGGGTGGCGCAGCACTTGGCGCAAGCCGCTGATCAATGCCTGCGACAACAACGCGGGCGCAACAGCCTCTTGCGCCAACGCTTGCATGGTCGCCGCCAGATACAGCCGTTGCGAAGCTTCCCAGCGGTTGAATGCATCGGTGTCGTGTGCGAGCAGGACCAACCATTGCGATTCGCTGTGCGCAAACTCCAATTGCACCGGTGCACTGAATCCACGCAGCAAAGACGGAATCACAGGCGTTGCCATGTTTTCAAGCACCAAGGTTTGCTGTGATTCATGCAGCACGAACAATTGATCGTTCAACACAGATTCGCCTGTCACATTCAACAAGCCGAAACGGATAGGAATCAGAAAAGCTTGCTTGTGCGACTGGCCAGGCGTTGCTTGACAAGTTTGTGTGAAATGCAAGGTCAGTGTTTCGGTGGCTAAGTCGTGCGACATCTGGACAGTCACTTTGGGTGTGCCCGCTTGTGAATACCAGCGTTTAAATACCTCAAGATGTTTGTAAAGTGCTGTGGCTGGGTTGGCATCTGCAATGGCTTGCACAAATTCGTCGCAGGTTACCGCTTGCCCGTCATGGCGCTGAAAGTACAGTTTCATGCCCATCGCAAAACCTTCACGCCCAACCAAGGTTTGCATCATGCGAACAACTTCCGCGCCTTTTTCGTAAATGGTGACGGTGTAGAAATTGTTGATCTCCATGTAGCTGTCGGGGCGAACCGGGTGCGCCATGGGACCAGCATCTTCGGCAAATTGCACGGTGCGCAACAAGCGGACGTCTTCAATACGCTTGACCGCACGCGCTGACGCTGAGCCACACAGGTCTTGGCTGAATTCTTGGTCGCGAAAAACCGTGAGGCCCTCTTTCAGCGACAGCTGAAACCAGTCGCGACACGTGATGCGGTTACCCGTCCAATTGTGAAAATATTCATGGCCCACCACGCTTTCAATATTGGCATAGTCTTGGTCGGTGGCGGTGGAAGGGCTGGCCAACACGTATTTGGTGTTGAAGATATTCAAGCCTTTGTTTTCCATCGCGCCCATGTTGAAGTCGGAGGTCGCGACGACCATGAACCGTTCCAAATCCAGACCCAAGCCAAAGCGTGCTTCGTCCCAAGCGATACTGGCCATCAAGGATTGCATGGCATGGTCGGTTTTGTCCAAGTCACCTGAGCGCACATAAATTTGCAGCAGATGCTCTTTGCCATTGCGGGCGGTGATGCGTTGTTCACGGCAAACCAGCTTGCCGGCCACCAACGCAAACAAGTAACTGGGTTTGTGGTGCGGGTCAAACCATTTCGCAAAATGCCGGCCGTCCTCCAAGTCCCCTTGCGCCACCAAATTGCCGTTGGACAACAACACGGGGTAATTTCTTTTGTCAGCGCGAAGTGTCACGCTGTAAACAGACATCACATCGGGCCGGTCAAGAAAATAACTGATGCGTCTGAAGCCCTGCGCTTCGCATTGTGTGAAGAAGGAATCTTGGCTGATGTACAAGCCACTGAGTTGGGTGTTTTTGGACGGATTGCAGGTGGTGAAAATTTCCAACTTGAAAGGCTCGTCGCCTTCGGGCAAGTTTTCCAACACCAATTGCTCGCCGTCCATTTTGAATGACGTACCTTGTCCGTTGACCAATACGCGGGAAAGGTTGAGGTCTTCGCCATCCAGTCGCAAAGGCAGTGCGGCAACGTTAGGGTTGCGTCGCACCAGCATCGTGTTGAGGACACGGGTTTTGAGAGGGTCTAGGTCAAACACCAGATCGACGTTGTCGATCCAGAAACCGGGGGCCTGGTAGTCTTCGCGCCGTGTGATCACGGCTTGGCCTTCACGAAACATGGGGAAATTCTCCGTTAACGATGGCTTGGCTACTCAAACACCTTGTTTGAGCGAGGCTTCGATGAAAGTGTCCAGATCGCCGTCCAGTACTTTCTGGGTGTTGCTGATTTCAACATTGGTACGCAAATCTTTGATGCGGCTTTGGTCCAGCACATAGCTGCGTATTTGGTGGCCCCAGCCCACATCGGTTTTGGTGTCTTCCAGCTTTTGTTGTGCTTCCATGCGTTTGCGCATTTCAAAATCGTACAGGCGCGAGCGCAAGCGTTTCCAGGCGACATCTCGGTTGCTGTGCTGGCTGCGACCGTCTTGGCATTGCACGACGATGCCGGTGGGAATATGCGTCAGGCGTACCGCCGAATCGGTTTTATTGATGTGCTGTCCGCCTGCACCGCTGGCGCGGAAGGTGTCGGTGCGTACATCGGCAGGGTTGATATCGATTTCTATGGAATCATCGATTTCAGGATAAACAAAGATGCTGGCGAAGCTGGTGTGCCGCCCACCGGCTGAATCGAATGGCGACTTGCGAACCAAGCGATGAACGCCAGTTTCGGTGCGCAGCAAACCAAAGGCGTATTCACCTTCGATCTTCAAGGTGGCGCCTTTGATGCCTGCGACATCGCCGGCCGACTCGTCTTCCAGCGTGGCTTTAAAGCCTTTGCGTTCTGCGTATTTCAAATATTGGCGCAACAACATGCTGGCCCAGTCGCAGGCCTCTGTGCCACCTGCACCGGCCTGTATGTCCAGAAAAGCATTCAGTGGATCAGCCGGGTTGTTGAACATGCGGCGAAATTCCAGCTTTTCAATTTCAGTTTGAATCCGCTGGGTGTCTTCTTCAATGGTGATCAGGCCCGCTTCATCGCTGTCGGCGCGGCTCATTTCAAACAGCTCGGTGTTGTCTTCGATTTCTTGCGTCAGGCGGCCAAGCGCCAAGACGATGTCGTCCAGCGATTTTTTTTCTTTGCCCAGTTCCTGCGCTTTTTTGGGGTCATTCCACACCGCCGGGTCTTCCAGCGATGCATTGACGGTTCTCAGTCGTTCTGCTTTGGCATCGTAGTCAAAGATACCCCCGTAGATCGAGGGTGCGAGCACCCAAGTCGATCAATAAATTGCCAATGGTGTTGATGCGTTCTGCGTCCATGTGTCGCCTCAATAAGCTTGCGAAAACACGGATTATCCCCCGAGCGCAGAAGACACCGCCTGATCAGGCTTGCAAGGCCGAATGGGGTGCGTCAGCCTGATTCAGTTTTTGCAGGCCCTGAAGTACGTCACCCACGATGATGACAGCAGGGCTGGCAAGCTGTTCGCGTTCAAACAAACCGCTCAAGCGATCGAGTTGGCTGGTGGCATGTCTTTGTGAGGGCAGGCTGGCGTTTTCAACCACCGCCACAGGTGTGTCCGCAGGTAAGCCAGCGAGCAAGGCTTGTTGTAAATGGGCTGCCGTTTGTACGCCCATATAAACCACCAGCGTCAAGCGGCATTCATGTGCCGTGCGAGCGATCAAAGACCAATCGATAGCGGGCATGCGTTGGGTGGATGGATTGGGCGACGCATGGCCCGTGATCATGAGTACACCGTGGGCATGGGCACGGTGTGTCAATGCAATGCCCAGATCATGTGCCGCCGCCAGTCCAGCCGTGATGCCGTTGATCACTTCAACCGCGATGCCTTGGGCACGCAAATGTTGTTGTTCTTCTCCGCCTCGGCCAAACACTAGCGGATCACCACCTTTGAGCCGCACCACTTTTTCGCCGGCCAGGGCTTCTTGTGCCATTAACTTTTCTATGAAGGCCTGCGGTGTAGATTGACAACCGCCTCGTTTGCCGACATGGATGATGCGCGCTGTTGGGCTAGCATGTTGCAAGACATCGGGATGCACCAAATCATCCACCATCAACACCGTGGCTGATGCGATCGCCTTGACCGCTTTGAGGGTGAGCAATTCGGGGTCGCCAGGGCCAGCGCCAACCAGTGTGACCTGTGGGGTGAAGATGGGGTGTGCGTGTGAAGTCATGGGCATGCAGGAGTTAGCAAATCGCAGTTGCCAGTTTGCACAGCAAGGAGACTTGGTGCTGGATCGGCGGCGGGATGCTGCTTGGTGCTTCAATCATTGAGCGAATGTACTGGGCCGTGGCAGCCGCGTCTAACCCAATCGGAAAAGCGGCGTTGTCTGCTGAAGCCACGTCGTTCGGGTCATGTATGTCGTGCACCACACCGTTCAGCAGCAAAGCGGATTTACGCATGCGCCTGGGGTCAGCCACGGGCTCACCTTCGGTGCCGCGTAACAACATGGCATGGGCTTTGGTGAGCTGCAAGGTTTCCAACATGGAAGCTTCATATTCAGGGTGGGTGTAACTCGCCACCAGCAAAGCCGGACCGGCTACGGGGTTCATGAGTTTCACCAAACTGTGTCCCGAATTTCTCAGGCCCACAGCCCGCCTGATTTGCAACAGTTGCCACAAACCTGGGCACAACACCTCAGTGGGAACAAACGCAATCTCATTCGCCTGCAGTGGTCGCAAGTGGTTCAGTTGTGTCATGCCCAAAGCCTGCATCACGTCTGCAGTGGAAACACGCGTGTCCTCTGTGTTGCCGCCGTGCACCAGCACCCGCAGCCCTTGTTGCGCCAACAGCCAAGCCAAGAGCGGAGTCAGCAAGGGCAGGCGTCGCGACCCGTTGTAGCTGGGCAGCACCACAGTCAGTTGCCCTTGGGCTGAGGGAAGGGTGTTCAAACGTGCGGCAGTGGCATCGAGAAATCCGGCCATCTCATGCGCTGTTTCACCCTTGATACGCATGGCGATGCAAAACGCGCCCAGTTGCAAGTCAGACACCTTGCCATCCAACACTTGGCCCATCAACTCGGCAGCTTGCTCGCGCGACAAATCGCGAGCGCCTTGTTTGCCGCGCCCAATTTCTCGAATGAAGTGGCTGATGCTCATGGTTGCATTGTGAAACAAGCTTGATGACTTTCAGTTATGAGGCAAATCACGCAAAGCTAAACTCGCCTGCATGTGGATATTGGGTATTGAATCTTCTTGTGACGAAACCGGTGTGGCCTTGGTTCGCACAGAAGCGGGTGGCGGATGGCCGCAGTTGGTCGCGCAAGCCTTGCATACCCAAGCGGCCATGCACGAGGCTTATGGCGGTGTCGTGCCTGAATTGGCCAGCAGAGACCATATTCGACGGGTTCTGCCATTGATTCAACAGGTGATGCAGCAAGCCGCACTACCGCTGTCCGACTTGGATGTGGTGGCCTACACCCGGGGGCCCGGTTTGGCGGGTGCCTTGTTGGTCGGTGCCGGCACGGCTTGTGCGCTGGCGGCGAGTCTGGGCAAACCTGTATTGGGTATTCACCATTTAGAGGGGCATTTGCTCTCGCCCTTCATGGGTGCCGAGCCGCCGAGTTTTCCATTCGTGGCGTTGTTGGTTTCGGGAGGGCATACGCAATTGATGTGTGTCAAAGCCGTGGGCAGTTACGAGCTGCTGGGTGAGACCATCGACGACGCAGCGGGTGAGGCATTTGATAAATCGGCCAAATTGCTGGGTTTGGGCTATCCCGGCGGCCCTGCCTTGTCTGCATTGGCCGCCCTTGGTAATCCGCAAGCGTTTGCATTGCCCAGACCGCTGCTGCATCAACCTAACTTAGATTTTTCTTTTGCTGGCCTCAAAACCGCCGTGTTGACCCAAAGCCGCAAACTCGGTGATGACTTAGAGGCTCGCAAAGCTGATCTGGCTGCATCCACCCAAGCGGCCATTGTGGAAGTACTGGTCAAAAAATCGGTGAAAGCCCTGCAACATACCGGTCTGAAAACCTTGGTGGTGGCCGGCGGCGTGGGGGCCAACCGAATGCTGCGTGAGCAGTTGCAAAAAGACTGCCAAGCGCTGGGCGCCAAAGTGCATTACCCCGAACCCGAGCTGTGCACCGACAACGGTGCCATGATCGCCATGGCTGCCGCCATGCGCATTAATGCAGGGGTTGAGACGGCCCAAAAAAATTACGCTTTCCATGTGTTGCCGCGCTGGCCGCTGGCGCAAATCGCAACTGCCTGATAACCACACAATCCCCTTCACCATGCGCCAAACCATCATTGACTTGCAAGCCTCACGCATCCGCGATGTTGCCAACGCCGGGCTCGGGCGCAGTGATGTGTTGGCGTTTTGGTTTGGCGAAAGCGATGAAGTCAGCCCAGAGTTTGTGCGTCAAGCCGCCATCGATTCGTTAAACGCAGGCGAAACGTTTTATGCCCACAACTTGGGCTTGCCGTCGTTGCGAGAAGCCATTGCGGCTGAAATGCAGGCGCGCCACATTGCAGACATTGGGGTGGAGCGGATTGCGGTCACATCTGGCGGGGTGAATGCATTGATGTTGGCGATGCAAGCATTGCTCAACCCCGCAGACCAAGCGGTGGTGGTCACCCCGGTTTGGCCCAACTTGACAGCACAGCCGGTGATTTTGGGGGCGCAATTGCACACGGTGTGTTTGCAACCGCAACAAGGCAGATGGACTTTGCCCATGGATACTTTGCTCGCAGCGGTCACGAACCGCACCCGTTTGCTCGTGATCAATTCACCCAACAACCCCACTGGCTGGACCTTGACACGCGAGGAGCAGCAAACCATCTTGGCGCATTGCCGCCTGACGGGCACTTGGATATTGGCTGACGAGGTCTATGAAAACTTGTTCTATTTGACCGGCGCAAATCAGTGCGCTCCCAGCTTTCTCGACATAGCCCATCCTGAAGACCGCTTGGTGGTGGCACACAGTTTTTCCAAAAGTTTTTTGATGACCGGCTGGCGTCTGGGATGGTTGGTCATGCCGGCAGCCATGACCGAGCACATGGGCAAGTTGATCGAATTCAACACCTCATGTGCCAGCGTGTTCGTTCAGCGTGCAGGTGAAGCTGCCATGCGCCATGCAGGTGAGGTGGTGCCGCGCGTCGTGGCTCAGATGCGCGCTTGCCGTGACCGCTTGGTAGCTGAATTGGCCCCTGTTTCTGGGTTGCAATTGGCTACACCAGATGGCGGTATGTATGCTTTTTTCTCCATTCCGGGTCATGCAGACGATCTGCTGACCGCGAAGCGGTTGGTGGCCGAAGCTGGGTTGGGCTTGGCGCCGGGGAGTGCTTTTGCGCCCCAAGCGCAGGGTTGGTTGCGCTGGTGCTTTGCTTCGAAAGACCCCGACAGGTTGTCCGAGGGCGCGCGTCGTCTCAAGCAGTGGCTGGGAAAGCTATAATCCCAAGGCTTAACCATTTCGGTCTAAGTTCACGCCATCTGGCATTTCCGGCTGTTGGCGCATGTCAAATTTTTTGGAAAAACAACATGACAACATTAAACAAGGCCGAGGTCGTCAAGGCCAATGCCCGTTCTGCCAACGACACTGGCAGCCCCGAAGTGCAGGTCGCCATCCTGACCGCACGCATCAATGAACTGACTCCCCATTTCAAAACACACGCCAAGGATCACCATGGTCGCCGTGGTTTGTTGCGCATGGTCAGCCGTCGACGCAAATTGCTCGACTACCTCAAATCCAAAGACGCTGAGCGCTACACCGCGCTGATTGCCAAATTGGGTTTGCGCAAGTAACTCCCCGCCCGGTGCAACGCCTGAGTCTGTTCATTCACTCAGGTGTTGGCGCATGGGGCAGGGCACATTCAAAGCAACTGACTCAGAGCGAAGCTGTGTCATTCCAAAAAAAGACCGTGTATTTTTCTGGAATGGCATCGTGTTCTGACAGTCACTTTGGGCTTTTGTGAAGTGGCCTTCACTTCCCCTTACTGTTCAGGAATTCCACATGTCCTTATTCAACAAAGTCAGCAAAACCTTTCAATGGGGCCAGCACACGGTCACCATGGAAACCGGAGAGATCGCACGCCAGTCCGGCGGAGCCGTCATGGTCAACATCGATGACACCGTGGTTCTGGCCACTGTGGTGGGCTCGAAAAATGCCAAGCCTGGTCAAGATTTTTTCCCCTTGACCGTTGACTACATCGAAAAAACATACGCCGCCGGGAAAATCCCCGGCAGCTTCTTCAAGCGCGAAGCCAAGCCCAGCGAACACGAAACCCTGACCAGCCGTCTGATTGACCGTCCTATCCGACCGCTGTTTCCCGAAGGTTTCTACAACGAAGTACACGTGGTGGTTCACACCTTGTCGCTGAATCCTGAAGTCGACGCGGATATTGCTGCCATGATCGGCGTGTCAGCGGCACTGTCTGTCTCAGGCATTCCTTTCAACGGCCCCATCGGTGCAGCCCGTGTTGGTTACATCAACGGCGAATACGTGCTCAACCCCGGACAAACCCAGCGCAAAGACAGCGTGCTTGAACTGGTGGTTGCGGGTACCGAATCTGCGGTGCTGATGGTCGAGTCAGAAGCCTTGCAAATGTCCGAAGAAGTCATGCTCGGTGCCGTGGTGTTTGGTCACGAACAAAGCCGCATCGCTATTAACGCCATCCACGAATTGGTGCGCGATGCAGGTAAGCCTGTTTGGGATTGGCAGCCACCCGCCAAGGACGAGCCTTTGATTGCCAAAGTGGCCGCTTTAGCCGACGACAAGTTGGCTGCGGCCTACCAAATTCGCAACAAGCAAAGCCGTACCCAAGCATGCCGTGAAGCCTATGCCGCTGTCATGGAAGGGCTCAAAGCCGACGGCGTTGAATTCGACAGCGTGAAAGTCGAAAGCATGTTGTTTGACATCGAAGCGCGCATTGTTCGCAGCCAAATTTTGGCGGGTGAGCCACGTATCGATGGCCGCGATACCCGCACAGTGCGCCCGATCGAAATCCGCAACAGCGTGTTGCCACGCACCCACGGCTCGGCCTTGTTTACCCGTGGTGAAACACAAGCTTTGGTGGTCACCACCCTCGGAACAGAGCGCGATGCACAACGCATCGATGCATTGGCCGGTGAATTCGAAGACCGCTTCATGTTCCACTACAACATGCCTCCGTTTGCCACCGGCGAAGTTGGTCGCATGGGCAGCACGAAACGCCGCGAAATCGGTCACGGTCGTTTGGCCAAGCGCGCACTGGCAGCTTGTTTGCCAACCAAAGAAGAGTTTCCCTACACCATGCGCGTGGTGTCAGAAATCACAGAATCCAATGGCTCTTCATCCATGGCGTCGGTCTGTGGCGGTTGTTTGTCGCTGATGGATGCAGGTGTTCCGATGAAAGCCCATGTGGCGGGTATCGCCATGGGGTTGATCAAAGACGGCAACCGTTTTGCCGTCCTCACCGACATCTTGGGCGACGAGGACCATTTGGGTGACATGGACTTCAAAGTGGCGGGTACCACCAACGGCATCACCGCTTTGCAAATGGACATCAAAATCCAAGGCATTACCCAAGAAATCATGCAAGTGGCTTTGGCCCAAGCCAAAGAAGCCCGCATGCATATTTTGGGAAAAATGCAAGACGCCATGGGCGAGGCCAAAGCCGAGGTCAGCAACTTTGCACCCAAGCTCTACACCATGAAGATCAACCCAGAAAAAATCCGGGACGTGATCGGCAAGGGCGGCGCTGTGATCCGTGCGCTGACAGAAGAAACCGGTTGCCAGATCAATATTGAAGAAGACGGCACCATCACCATTGCAGCCACCGACGGCGCCAAGGCCGACGAGGCCAAACGCCGCATTCAGGAAATCACCGCTGAAGTGGAAATCGGCAAGATCTATGAAGGTCCCATCACCAAAATTTTGGACTTCGGTGCATTGGTCAATTTGCTGCCCGGCAAAGACGGTTTGTTACACATCAGCCAAATCAGCCACGAGCGTATTGCCAAGGTCACCGATGTGTTGGCCGAAGGCCAAGTGGTCAGGGTCAAAGTGCTTGAAACCGATGAAAAAGGCCGCATCAAGCTGTCTATGAAAGCCCTGCTGGACCGGCCTGAAGCACCTTCGCACCACGAAGAAACACCACACCAAGAGTGACGCGCGAATGACCAGCCAATGGATTGTGGGTAACTGGAAGATGAATGGCAGCTTGTCTGCCAATCAGGAACTGGTGCGCCAAATCATTGCTGGTCTGTCTGCAAGCTCTTGCCATGTGGCTGTCTGTGCGCCCTCGGTGTATTTGGCTCAGTTGCAAACATTGGCGGCTAACAGCCACTTGTTGACCGGCGCACAAGATGTTTCGTCACACGAGCAAGGCGCTTTCACCGGCGAAGTGTCTGCAGCCATGTTGCGTGAGTTCGCGGTGCGTTTTGCCATCGTGGGTCACTCAGAACGGCGTCAATACCACGGTGAAACAGACGCAATCGTCGCCACCAAAGCGCAGCAAGCTTTGGCCGCAGGTATCACACCGATTGTGTGTGTGGGTGAAACATTGCAACAACGCGAAGCCGGCGAAACCGAGTCGGTGGTCAAACGTCAATTGGCCGCAGTCATTCACACCAACGGTCATTGCATCAGCGAAATTGTGGTGGCTTACGAGCCGGTTTGGGCGATTGGCACTGGTAAAACAGCCAGTCCTGAACAAGCGCAACAGGTTCACGCCTTGTTGCGTGCCCAGCTCCAAGCGGCGACACAACAATACCAGCGCATCCCCTTGTTGTATGGCGGCAGCATGAATGCCGCCAACGCCGCCAGCTTGCTGGCACAAAAAGACATTGACGGTGGTTTGATTGGTGGCGCGTCTCTCAAGGCGGCTGACTTTTTAGCCATCGTTGCCGCTGCATCACATTGACATATTCGGAGTTCACATGAGTACGCTACTAAATCTTTTGTTATTGGTGCAGGTCTTGTCTGCATTGGGCATGATCGGCTTGATTCTTGTCCAGCATGGCAAAGGTGCTGACATGGGTGCAGCATTTGGCAGTGGCAATTCGGGCAGTTTGTTTGGTGCCACCGGCGGGGCCAATTTTCTGTCGCGTTCCACGGCAGCACTCGCAGCGGTGTTTTTTGTGTGCACTTTGGTGTTGGCTTACTTTGGTAATTTGCGGCCCACAGACTCTGGCAGTTTGCTCGAACGTACGCCTTTGCCCGTGACTGCGCCGCCGAGCGCCGGAGACAACATCCCCGGTTCTTCCTCAGCGCCAGCCAGCTCAGTGGCGCCTGCTGCGGTTGACAAGTCTGTGCCTGTTGCACCTGCACCAGCATCCACCCCTGCTTCTCAAATTCCATCGAAATAAACGCAGAGGGTTTTCATGTTTTTCGGGTGAGTTGCTGAATATTTGAGGTTAAGATGAGAGGCTTTTTTGAGGCGCAAGCCTTGGTAAAAAAGTAGACATCGCCGTCGTGGTGAAATTGGTAGACACGCTATCTTGAGGGGGTAGTGGCGAAAGCTGTGCGAGTTCGAGTCTCGCCGACGGCACCATCACAAACCGCTGTCATTGTCTTGTCAGCACAATGCATGAAGCTCATACCCGCATATGGCCTGTAAACAAAGTTGTCTATGAACCTAGAACAGTACTTGCCCGTTCTTTTATTCATACTTGTCGGTTTGTTGGTCGGCGTCGCACCTCAACTGATAGGGGCATTGTTAGGCCCGCACAAACCTGACGCCGCCAAAAATTCTCCTTACGAATGCGGCTTTGAGGCATTTGAAGATGCCCGCATGAAGTTTGATGTGCGTTACTACTTGGTCGCTATTTTGTTTATTTTGTTTGACCTCGAAATTGCTTTTTTGTTTCCTTGGGCGGTTTCACTCAAAGAAATTGGTCTCACCGGTTTTATTGCCATGATGATTTTTCTTGCCATTCTGGTCGTGGGCTTTGTCTATGAATGGAAAAAGGGAGCCCTTGACTGGGAATGACACATGTCACTTGAAGGCGTTTTCAAAGAAGGTTTCATCACCACCTCTTACGACTCGGTGGTCAATTGGGCCAAGACGGGTTCTTTGTGGCCCATGACATTTGGACTGGCCTGCTGCGCGGTCGAAATGATGCACGCTGGCGCGGCGCGTTACGACATTGACCGCTTCGGTATGTTGTTTCGCCCCAGCCCGCGCCAATCGGATTTGATGATCGTGGCTGGCACCTTGTGCAACAAAATGGCGCCTGCCTTGCGCAAGGTCTATGACCAAATGTCAGAGCCGCGCTGGGTGCTCTCCATGGGTTCATGCGCCAACGGCGGCGGTTACTACCACTACAGCTATTCTGTGGTTCGCGGTTGTGACCGCATTGTGCCGGTGGATGTGTATGTGCCCGGTTGCCCTCCGACGGCAGAAGCATTGCTTTATGGCATTTTGCAATTGCAATCCAAAATTCGCCGCGAAAACACCATCGCGCGTTGACATTGTTTATGACCATCACTGTTTCGATAGACACACTCCAAACCTCGCTCAGGCATGTTTTGGGAACTCAGATTCAAGATCTGCAATTGGCCTTGGGCGAATTGACATTGACCGTCAAAGAAAACGATTACTTGGCCGTTGCAACCACGCTGAGAGATCATCCCGCCTTGGCTTTTGAACAGCTCCTTGATTTGTGTGGCATGGATTACTCGGCATACAAAGATGGTGCTGAATCAAAGTACACACAAGCGCCGCGTTACGCTGTGGTGTTGCATTTGCTGTCACTCACCCACAACTGGCGTTTGCGCCTGCGTGTGCATGCCAGCGATGACGATATGCCCCAACTCGATTCGGTCACCAACGTGTGGAACGCCGCCAATTGGTTTGAGCGCGAAGCCTTCGACCTGTTTGGCATTCTCTTCAAAGACCATGTGGATCTGCGCCGCTTGTTGACCGACTATGGTTTCATCGGACACCCGTTCCGCAAAGACTTTCCTACCTCGGGACATGTGGAAATGCGTTATGACGCCGAGCAAAAGCGTGTCATCTACCAACCCGTCACCATCGAGCCTCGCGAAATCACGCCTCGCATCATCCGTGAAGACCAATACGGCGGATTGAAATAAAGCCATGGCCGATATCAAAAATTACACCTTGAATTTAGGGCCTCAGCATCCTGCGGCACACGGCGTGTTGCGTCTTGTGCTTGAACTTGATGGCGAAGTGGTGCAACGCGCCGACCCACACATTGGCTTGTTGCATCGCGCCACGGAAAAACTGGCCGAGAGCAAAACATACATTCAATCGTTGCCCTACATGGACCGTCTCGATTACGTCTCCATGATGTGCAACGAGCATGCGTATTGCTTGGCCATCGAAAAGCTCATGGGGCTGGAAGTGCCTTTGCGCGCCCAATACATCCGCGTCATGTTTGCAGAAATCACGCGCATGCTCAACCATTTGCTGTGGTTAGGCGCGCATGGTTTTGATTGCGGTGCCATGAATATATTGATTTATTGTTTCCGCGAGCGCGAAGACCTCTACGACATGTACGAAGCAGTGTCTGGTGCGCGCATGCATGCTGCCTATTTCCGTCCTGGGGGTGTTTATCGTGATCTGCCAGACCACATGCCGCAATACCAGGTCAGCAAAATCAAAAATGCCCGCACCATCGCGCGCATGAACGAAAACCGCCAAGGGTCATTGCTCGACTTCATCGATGACTTCACCCACCGCTTCCCCAAATACGTGGACGAATACGAAACCTTGTTGACAGACAACCGCATTTGGAAACAACGCACCGTCGGTATTGGTGTGGTCACGCCCGAGCGTGCCAAAAACCTGGGCTTCACCGGCCCGATGTTGCGCGGTTCTGGTATCGCTTGGGATTTGCGCAAGCAACAGCCCTATGACGTTTATGACCAAGTAGATTTTGATGTGCCAGTGGGCACCACCGGCGACTGCTATGACAGGTACTTGGTTCGCGTCGCAGAGTTGCGTCAATCTAACCGCATCATCGGCCAGTGTGTCAAATGGCTGCGCGACAACCCTGGTCCCGTCATCACCGACAACCACAAAGTGGCGCCACCGTCGCGCGAGTCCATGAAGACCAGCATGGAAGAGTTGATCCACCATTTCAAGTTGTTCACAGAAGGCTTTCATGTGCCCGAGGGTGAGGCTTATGCGGCGGTTGAACATCCCAAGGGTGAATTTGGGATTTATTTGGTCAGTGATGGCGCAAACAAACCTTACCGCCTGAAAATCCGCCCACCGGGTTTTGCGCATTTGGCCGCCATGGACGAAATGACGCGCGGCCACATGATTTCGGACACCGTGGCCATCATCGGCACCATGGACATTGTGTTTGGAGAGATTGACCGATGAGCTCGCACACCGACTTTTTCTCGGACCAAACCATGGCCCGGTTTCGACACGAACTGGACAAATACCCCGCTGATCAAAAGCAATCTGCGGTGATTGCCTGTTTATCTATCCTTCAGCAAGAGCACGGCTTCGTCACACCTGCCCACGAAAAAGCCTTGGCCCAAGTGCTGGAGATGCCCGTCATGGCGGTGCATGAGGTGTTTACCTTCTACAACATGTTCAATCAGCAACCCGTAGGCCGCTTCAAGATCAATGTCTGCACCAACTTGCCTTGCCAACTTCGCGGTGGCCAAAAAGCCCTTGAACATTTGTGCAAAAAATTGGATGTGGAAGTGGGTCAAACCACCCAAGACGGCATGTTCACTTTGCAACCCGGCGAATGCATGGGCGCATGTGCAGACGCACCGGTGCTGTTGGTCAACGACCGCAACATGTGCAGTTTTATGAGCCACGACAAATTAGACCAACTGATTGACGGTCTGCAACAGGCGGAGGCCCATTCATGAACGTTCAGCAATTGTTGGCGCAGTTTCAATCCCATGGACTGGAGTCATGTTTTCATGGCCGCCATATTCAGCCTCAAATTTACGCAGACCTCAACGGTCGCAATTGGGGCTTACAAGACTATGTGGCGCGTGGCGGCTATCAGGCGCTGCGCACGATTTTGGGACTGAACGGTGAGGCCGCTTGGACGCAAGACCAGGTCATCGCTTGTGTCAAAGAATCGGGATTGCGTGGTCGCGGTGGCGCAGGTTTCCCAACGGGATTGAAGTGGAGTTTCATGCCACGTCAATTTAACGGCCAAAAATACTTGGTCTGCAACTCGGACGAAGGCGAACCCGGCACCTGCAAAGACCGAGACATACTGGAATACAACCCGCATATCGTGATCGAAGGCATGGCCATCGCTGCTTATGCCATGGGCATTTCTGTGGGCTACAACTACATACACGGCGAAATCTTCCAAACCTATGAGCGCTTCGAGCTGGCGCTGAAAGAAGCCAGAGACGCAGGCTATTTGGGGCAGCGCATACAAGGCAGCGAATTCAGTTTTGAGTTGTATGCCGCCCATGGTTTCGGTGCCTATATTTGCGGTGAAGAAACCGCGTTGCTTGAGTCTCTGGAAGGCAAAAAAGGCCAGCCTCGTTTCAAGCCACCTTTTCCCGCGAGCTTTGGTGTGTATGGCAAGCCCACCACCATCAACAACACCGAAACATTCGCAGCGGTTCCTTGGATCATTCGCCATGGCGGCGCAGCCTATTTGGCTTGCGGCAAGCCCAACAACGGCGGCACCAAGATTTTTTCCGTCAGCGGTGATGTTGCCCGTCCGGGGAATTACGAAATTCCCTTGGGCACACCTTTTTCGCAATTACTCGAATTGGCGGGCGGTGTGCAAGGCGGCGCTTTGAAAGCCGTGATCCCTGGCGGTTCATCCGCGCCGGTGTTGCCCGCATCCATCATGATGGACATCACCATGGACTACGACGCCATTGCCAAAGCGGGCTCCATGTTGGGTTCGGGCGCGGTCATCGTGCTCAACGACACACGCTGCATGGTGAAAAGCCTGCAACGCCTTTCTGCGTTTTACATGCACGAGTCATGCGGACAATGCACACCGTGTCGCGAGGGCACCGGTTGGTTGTCGCGCATGGTTGACCGCATTGAGCAAGGACAAGGCAAAGCCTCCGACATGGCGCTGCTCGACAGCGTGGCCGAGAACATCATGGGTCGCACCATTTGTGCCTTAGGTGATGCAGCGGCCATGCCTGTGCGCGGCATGCTCAAACATTTTCGTGACGAGTTCGAACACCACATCACCCACAAGCGTTGCATGGTGACGGCGGCCGCGATGGCAGGTGAGCACCATGGTTGAACTGCAAATTGACGGCAAGACCGTGCAGGTGGCTGAAGGCAGTGTGGTCATTCAAGCCGCTGAACAGGCGGGCACCTTCATCCCGCATTTTTGCTACCACCGCAAACTCAGCATTGCAGCCAATTGCCGCATGTGTTTGGTGGACATTGAAAAAGCGCCCAAACCCATGCCCGCGTGCGCCACACCGGTGACCCAAGGCATGGTGGTGCACACCAAATCAGATCGTGCGATCAAGGCACAAAAAGCGGTGATGGAGTTTTTGCTGATCAACCACCCCTTGGACTGCCCCATTTGCGACCAAGGCGGTGAATGCCAATTGCAAGATTTGGCGGTGGGATATGGCGGCAGTGCTTCACGTTATGAAGAAGAAAAGCGTGTCGTGTTCCACAAAGATGTCGGTCCCTTGGTCAGCATGGAAGAAATGAGCCGATGCATCCATTGCACCCGTTGCGTTCGCTTTGGTCAGGAAATCGCAGGCAGCATGGAGCTTGGCATGTCGCAGCGGGGCGAGCATTCTGAAATTGAAGCGTTCGTCGGTGAAACTGTGGATTCTGAGTTGTCCGGCAACATGATCGACATCTGTCCGGTTGGCGCATTGACCAGCAAGCCGTTTCGCTACCAAGCCCGCACTTGGGAGCTGAGCCGCCGCAAATCCATCAGCCCGCACGATGCCACGGGTGCCAATCTGATGGTGCAAGTGAAAAACAACCGCGTGATGCGTGTGGTTCCCTTAGAAAACGAAGAGGTCAACGAATGCTGGATCGCAGACCGCGATCGCTTCAGTTACGAAGCGCTCAACAGCGAAGACCGTTTGATGCAGCCCATGCTCAAGCAAAACGGAGAATGGATCACTGTGGACTGGTCCACCGCCCTTGAATACGTTGCCAACGGTGTTCAACAAATTCGCGCAGACCATGGGGACGCCGCCCTGGGTTGTTTGGCCAGTCCACACAGCACGCTCGAAGAACTTTATCTTGCAACGCAGTTCATGCGTGGCCTTGGCAGTGACAACATTGACACCCGTTTGCGTGCTGCCGACTTCACGCACGAGGGCAAAGTACGTTGGTTAGGCACTTCCCTGGCTTCTTTGTCGACGCTGGACACCGTCTTGATCGTTGGCTCTCATATTCGCAAAGACCAGCCTTTATTGGCACAGCGTGTTCGACAAGCGGCACGCCGTGGCGCGAAGGTATTTGCCTTGAATGAAAAAGCGTTTGACTGGGCTATGCCTGTGGCGCATACCGTCATCGCTGATCCATCGGTATGGGTGCAGTCTTTGGCCGATATTGCTGCTGCGCTTGCGCAGTTGAAAAACACACAGCCTCCCGTGGCGGGTAATGCCCACGCACCCGGTGTGCAAACCATTGCAGCAGCTTTGGTCAGCGGTGAGCGCAAAGCCATCTTGCTGGGCAATGCAGCGGCTCACCATGCCAAGGCTTCTGGCTTGCTGGCGCTGGCGCAATTCATTGGACAACAAGCGGGTTGCATCGTCGGCTATTTGGGCGAAGCCGCCAACACGGTGGGCGCACAACTGGTGTCTGCCAGACCCCTTGGTCAGGGCAAGCATGCGGCTCATATGTTGCAATCCACGTCTATCAAAGCCATGTTTTTGTTGCATACCGAACCTCAACACGACTGCGCCGTGAAACAGCATCGGCTGGATACTGCAGACATGGTGGTTACCTTGTCACCCTTTAAAACCAATTTGGATATCAGCGACGTGTTGTTGCCGGTGTCGCCATTCACTGAAACAGCTGGCACGTTTGTCAACACCGAAGGGCGGGCACAAAGTTTTCATGGCGTGGTCAAGCCCTTGGGCGAAACCCGTCCGGCATGGAAAGTCTTCAGGGTGCTGGGCAGCATGCTGGGGTTGGCTGGCTTTGCGTTTGAAACGATTGAACAAGTTCGTGCACAGGCATTGCCAGCTGACATCGCATCGCGTTTGTCCAATGAAACCCATGCCAGCATTGATCTCACACCAGCCACACAAGCACCGGTGTGTGCATCCATCTACCAGCTAGATGCGTTGGTTCGCCGCGCCCCTGCATTGCAAATGACTGCAGACGCGCGAGTAGAGGTGGACCATGGTTGACCTGTTGTTCAACGCAGGTGCCTCGCTCTTCACCGCGCCTTGGTGGACCAGCTTGGTGTGGCCCGTGTTGTGGACATTGTTGAAAATCGTGGCGGTGGTGTTGCCGTTGTTGGGATGCGTGGCCTATTTGACTTTATGGGAACGCAAAGCCATTGGGTTCACGCAAATCCGTTTGGGCCCCAACCGCACCGGTCCGGGCGGTCTGTTGCAACCGATTGCAGACGCGATCAAAATTCTCACCAAAGAAATCATCTTGCCGACCAAGGCCAGTTCAGGCTTGTTTTTTTTGGGGCCGGTGATGACCATCATGCCTGTCATGGCAGCATGGGCTGTGATTCCCTTTGGCCCAGAAGTGGTGCTGGCGAATGTGAATGCGGGCTTGTTGTTTTTGATGGCCATCACATCCTTAGAGGTGTACGGCATCATCATCGCTGGCTGGTCTTCGAATTCCAAATACGCTTTTTTGGGCGCCTTGCGTGCTTCCGCACAAATGGTCAGCTATGAAATCGCCATGGGCTTTTGTCTGGTGGTGGTGTTGATGGTTTCTGGCAGTCTTAACTTGATCGATATCGTCACTGGGCAAGGCAAAGGCATGTTCGCCGAGCAAGGCCTGGGCTTTTTGTCTTGGAATTGGTTGCCATTGCTGCCTATTTTTGTGGTGTATTTCATTGCCAGTTTGGCTGAAACCAACCGCCATCCGTTTGATGTGGTGGAAGGCGAATCCGAAATTGTGGCGGGCCACATGATCGAATACTCTGGCATGTCATTCGCATTGTTTTTCTTGGGCGAATACGCCAACATGATTTTGGTGTCTACCATCGCCGTGTTGTTGTTTTTGGGCGGCTGGTTGCCGCCGTTGGACACGGTGTATTTGGCTTGGGTACCCGGTTGGATTTGGTTGGCCGCCAAAATATTTGTGGTGGTCACCATGTTCTTGTGGGTACGCGCCACTTTCCCCCGGTTCCGCTACGACCAAATCATGCGACTGGGTTGGAAGATATTCATTCCAGTGACCTTGGTCTGGCTGGTTTTGATCGGGGCTTGGATGCAAACCCCTTGGAATATTTGGAACTGATGCACACACCACCATGACTACGCATACTTCCACCACACCACCTACGCCGTTCTCTTGGGCTGATTTCTTTTCCAGTTTTTTACTGCTGGAATTTTTCAAGGGTTTCGCGATCACCGGGCGCTACATGTTTGCCCGCAAGATCACAGTGCAGTTTCCCGAAGAAAAAACACCACAGAGTCCGCGTTTTCGCGGGTTGCATGCCTTGCGCCGCTATGAAAATGGCGAAGAACGCTGTATTGCTTGCAAATTATGTGAAGCGGTGTGTCCTGCCATGGCCATCACGATTGAATCGGATGTGCGTGACGACGGATCGCGCCGAACCACGCGTTACGACATCGATTTGACCAAATGTATTTTTTGTGGCTTTTGCGAAGAAAGCTGTCCTGTGGACTCGATTGTGGAAACACATATCTTTGAATACCACGGTGAAAAACGCGGCGATTTGTATTTCACCAAAGACATGCTGCTGGCAGTAGGCGATAAATACGAAACTCAAATTGCTGCCAACAAGGCGGCAGACGCCAAATACCGCTAACCCAGGAGCAGACCAGTCCATGGATACCAAGTCAGCGCTTTTCTATGTATTTTCGGCGGTCATGCTGTTCGCAGCCTTGCGCGTTATCACGGCTCGCAACCCAGTGCATGCCGCCTTGTATTTGGTGCTTGCGTTTTTACAAGCCTCTGGCATTTGGATGCTTCTCAAAGCTGAATTTCTGTCCATCACGCTGGTACTGGTTTATGTGGGCGCAGTGATGGTGTTGTTCTTGTTTGTGGTGATGATGATTGACATCAACTTAGATGCGTTGAAAAAAGATTTTTGGAAACATTTTCCCTTGGCGGCTTTCATTGGCGCGGTGTTGGCGCTGGAGTTGGCTTCCGTGTTGATGGGTGGATTTCGTTCTTCCCAAATTGCTGCGGACACTGCTGTCGCCAACGGATTGCCCGTGTCCAACACTCGCGATCTGGGTGTTTTGCTCTACACCGAGTACTTGTATCCATTGGAAGTCGCGGCAGTCATTCTTTTGGTGGCCATCGTGTCAGCGATTGCATTGACCATGCGAGAGAGAAAAGACACGAAAGCGCAAGACCCGGGTGAACAAGTCAAAGTCAAAGCCGCTGACCGTTTGCGCATGGTCAAAATGGACCCGGTGCAACAACCCTTGGTGCCGCCTGAGGCAGAGGAGCCCAAACCATGAATATCACCCTCGGTCACTACCTCACGCTGGGCGCGGTTTTATTCGCGTTGTCGGTGATCGGTATTTTTCTGAACCGAAAAAACCTGATTGTTTTGTTGATGGCCATCGAGCTGATGTTGCTTGCCGTCAATACCAATTTCGTCGCGTTTTCACACTACTTGGGCGACATGCACGGTCAGGTATTTGTGTTTTTTATCCTGACGGTTGCTGCCGCTGAATCCGCCATCGGGCTGGCTATTTTGGTGCTCTTATTTCGCAACCGTTCCAGTGTCAATGTTGACGAACTCAATAGCCTCAAAGGTTAATTCAGCATCACCATGAGCCAAACTATTCAAGCTTCCACCTTGGTCACCGTTGCGCTGGCCCCTTTGGCCGGTTCGCTGTTGGCAGGCATTTGGGGCACCCATCTCGGCGGCAACGGACTTGGACGCCGCTGGGCGCACAGCCTCACTATTTTGGGCGTGTTGGTCTCTTTCATTTTGTCTGTGATGACCTTGCAAGATGTGGTGGAGGGTGCCCGCTTCAACGAATCCATTTACACCTGGATGCAAATTGGTGAATTGAAAATGGAAATCGGCTTCATGGTCGATGGGCTCACTGCCATGATGATGTGCGTGGTCACATTTGTCTCGTTGATGGTTCATATCTACACCATCGGATACATGGAAGAAGACGAGGGTTACAACCGTTTTTTCGCCTATATCTCTTTGTTCACCTTTGCCATGTTGATGCTGGTGATGAGCAACAACATGCTTCAGTTGTTTTTTGGTTGGGAGGCTGTGGGTTTGGTCTCTTATTTGCTTATTGGGTTTTGGTTCAACAAGCCCAGCGCGGTGTTTGCCAATATGAAAGCCTTTTTGGTCAACCGTGTGGGCGATTTCGGCTTTATTTTGGGCATCGGGTTGATTGTCGCTTATGCGGGTACTTTGAATTACACCGAGGCGTTTGCCAAAGCAGACCAATTGGCCGCATTGACCTTGCCGGGGACCGATTGGATGTTGGTCACCGTTATTTGCATTTGTTTGTTCATTGGTGCCATGGGCAAATCGGCGCAGTTTCCTTTGCATGTTTGGTTGCCAGACTCGATGGAGGGACCGACACCTATTTCTGCTTTGATCCACGCCGCCACGATGGTGACCGCTGGCATATTCATGGTGGCTCGCATGTCACCTTTGTTTGAGTTATCTGACACCGCGCTCAACTTGGTGCTGTCAGTGGGTGCCATCACGGCTTTGTTCATGGGCTTTTTGGGCATTGTGCAAAACGACATCAAGCGGGTGGTGGCGTATTCCACACTTTCACAGTTGGGCTATATGACGGTGGCATTGGGCGCATCTGCTTATTCCGTTGCAGTATTCCATTTGATGACCCATGCATTTTTCAAAGCCTTGCTGTTTTTGGCTGCTGGTTCGGTCATCATGGGTGTTCACCACAACCAAGACATCCGTTACATGGGCGGTTTGCGCAAGTACATGCCCATCACATGGCTGACATCGTTATTGGGGTCGTTGGCGCTGATTGGTACGCCGCTTTTTTCTGGTTTTTATTCCAAAGACAGCATCATTGAGGCGGTCGCCGCCAGCCATCTGCCCGCTGCACCATGGGCGCATTTTGCAGTGTTAGCAGGTGTGTTTGTGACGGCGTTTTATTCTTTTCGCATGTACTTTTTGGTGTTCCATGGAAAGCCGCGTTTTGACCAAGATCCCCATGCCCACCATGACAGCTCGCATGCACACACACCACACGAATCGCCTTGGGTGGTCACATTGCCTTTGGTGCTATTGGCCATTCCGTCAGTGTTGATTGGTTTTTACACGATTGAACCCATGTTGTTTGGTGATTTCTTCAACAACGCTATCTATGTCAACAGTTCACTGCATCCTGCCATGGGTTCGCTTCAGCAAGCGTTTCATTCGCCCATGGGCATGGCCGAGCATGCCCTGGCCACGTGGCCATTCATACTGGCCCTGGCCGGTGTGCTGCTCGCTTTTTACATGTACATGGTTCACCCTGCCGTTCCTGCGTTCATTCAGCAGCATGTCAAACCGCTACACAGTTTGTTGGTGAACAAATATTTTCTGGATGATTTCAACGAAAAAATCCTTTCCCGGGGTACGCGCTGGTTGGCGACTGGTCTTTGGAAAGGCGGTGACCAAGGGTTGATTGACGGTTGGGTTGTCAACGGGTCATGGCAAATGGTTGGCAAAGTTGCCATGGTGGCTCGACGCTTGCAAACTGGTTTTCTTTATCACTATGCCTTGTTGATGATTCTGGGTATGTTCGGATTGATCACTTGGTTCGTTTGGCTCAAACCATGAACATCATTTATTTTTTGAATCGGAATCTACACAAAGGTCTGCCATGCACATGCTGAGCTTGGCTATTTGGACCCCGATTGTGTGTGGCATCGTATTGCTGGCGTTGGGGCGTGATGAACATGCGCGTATGGTGCGTTGGTTGGCGTTGATCGGTGCCTTGGTGAGCTTTGCGCTGACCTTGCCTTTGTACGCGCAATTTGACAATTCTTCTGTGGCGATGCAGTTTGTTGAAAACCTGCCTTGGATCAACCGTTTCAATGTGAATTACCACTTGGGTATCGACGGTATTTCTCTGTGGTTCGTTCTCTTGACTGCATTTATCACCGTGGTGGTGGTGATCGCCGGCTGGGAAGTGATCACCGAGCGTGTCAACCAGTACATGGGTGCTTTTTTGGTGCTCAGTGGTTTATTGATCGGGGTATTTTGCGCCCTCGATGGCATGTTGTTCTACGTGTTTTTCGAAGCAACCCTGATTCCCATGTACTTGATCATTGGCGTGTGGGGTGGGCCTAACAAAATTTATGCTGCTTTCAAGTTTTTCCTCTATACCTTGCTGGGCTCCTTGCTCATGTTGGTGGCGTTGATTTATTTATACATAGCATCGGAAGGCAGCTTTGATTTGGCCACATGGCAGCAACTGCCTTTGACCGCCACTGCGCAGACATTTTTGTTTTTTGCATTTTTCGCTGCCTTTGCGGTCAAAGTGCCGATGTGGCCCGTGCACACTTGGTTGCCAGATGTCCACGTCGAAGCACCCACAGGTGGCTCAGCTGTTTTGGCGGCCATCATGCTGAAGTTGGGCGCTTATGGTTTCCTGCGTTTTTCGCTGCCTATTGCGCCCGACGCTGCCCATGAATGGGCTTGGCTGATGCTCACGCTTTCATTGGTTGCCGTGGTTTATGTGGGACTGGTGGCCATCGTGCAGCAAGACATGAAAAAACTGGTGGCGTATTCGTCGGTGGCGCACATGGGTTTTGTCACACTCGGATTTTTCATCTTCAGTGAGCTGGGTATCAGTGGTGCGATTGTGCAAATGATCGCCCACGGGTTTGTGTCAGCGGCCATGTTTTTGTGCATAGGCGTGTTGTATGACCGCGTCCATTCCCGTGAAATTGCGAGTTATGGCGGGGTGGTCAACCGAATGCCTAAATTTGTGGCCTTTGCCGTGTTTTTTGCCATGGCAAATTGTGGTCTGCCAGGAACAGCGGGTTTTGTTGGTGAATGGATGGTCATTCTGGCGGCGGTTAAATTCAATTTTTGGTTGGGGCTGTTGGCTGCCTCTGCGTTGATATTTGGTGCTGCCTATACTTTGTGGATGGTCAAGCGTGTGTATTTGGGTCCTGTAGCCAACCCCGATGTAGACGCTTTGCAAGACATCAATGCACGGGAATTTTTGATGCTGGCGCTGCTGGCCGCTGCCGTGTTGTGGATGGGTGTCTTTCCTAAACCATTCACAGACGTGATGCATGTTTCTGTGAGTCAACTGCTGCAGCATGTGGCTTTGAGCAAATTGCCACTATGAACGCCATGACCAACTGCCTAGAAAGTCAACCATGATGAACAGTGTCAACTGGATGACCGCATTGCCTGAAATTTTTTTGTTGTCGATGGCCTGTGTCATCACGCTGGTTGATTTGTGGGTAAAGAGCAAAGACCGCACCCTGACCTATTTGTTGACCCTGGCAACTTTGCTGGCGGTTGCTTTGATGCACGCCATGAATGCATCAACCGGCCAGACCGTTTATGGTTTTGGCCAGATGGTGGTGTCTGATGCCATGGGCAATTGGCTCAAATGCATAGCAGCCTTGTCAGTTTTGGTGACATTGATTTACAGCCGACCCTATGCTTCTCAACGAAAAATGCTTGAGGGTGGAGAATTGTTCTTGCTCAGCATGTTCTCTTTATTGGGCATGTCAGTCATGATTTCAGGTAACAATTTTTTGGTCATTTATTTGGGCCTTGAATTGCTAACCCTCTCCAGTTATGCCTTGGTGGCTTTGCGCCGTGACAACGGCAACGCCACTGAAGCCGCCATGAAGTATTTTGTTTTGGGAGCGCTGGCCAGTGGCTTTTTGCTCTACGGGCTGTCCATGATTTACGGGGCAACCGGTTCCTTGGAGCTGTCTGGGGTGTTTCAGGCCATCTCCAGCGGTCACATCAGACACCAAGTGCTGGTCTTGGGTGTGGTGTTTGTGGTCTGCGGTATCGCCTTCAAATTGGGCGCTGCACCGTTTCACATGTGGGTGCCAGACATTTACCAAGGTGCGCCCACTGCTGTGACTTTGATGATTGCTGCCGCCCCCAAGCTTGCCGCATTTGCCATGATGATGCGTTTGTTGGTCGACGGTATGTTGCCGTTGGCCATCGATTGGCAACAAATGATGATGGTGTTAGCGGTACTGTCGCTGTTGATTGGTAACTTGTCTGCCATTGCACAAACCAACCTCAAGCGCATGTTGGCTTTTTCCACGATTGCACAAATGGGGTTTGTGCTGATTGGCATGTTGTCGGGTGTCAACCAAGGCAATACCTTGTCG
>Ga0192647_100217_pt1 | contig 38718 bp, 31 predicted proteins | sample LauGreFa1BDMLBSN_2_FD_133046 | JGI IMG/M metagenome (GOLD analysis project Ga0192647, IMG submission 133046) | Freshwater lake microbial communities from Lake Michigan, USA - Fa13.BD.MLB.SN - reassembly | ecosystem: Environmental > Aquatic > Freshwater > Lake | place: Lake Michigan, USA... | reverse complement strand
CAGTCGTTACGCGCACACAACCTTGATTACAGAACAACACTTGCAACCATACCTGCATCTATTAGTTACTGGTATCGCCCAGATAATTACCAACTTAAGGTGTATCCAGGCAACAACACTGGCTCAGGAGTAATTATTACTGTCATTGGAGCTGGTATTCCACCAGCACCGGCAACAGATGCTACTGCTTCTATATCGCTGCTACCGGACGATTTGTTACGGCAAGTTGTCCCGCAATACGCAGCAATCAAATTAATTATGAAAAACGTTGACGACCAGTCAATGGCTGACCGTCTTGGTTGGCGCAACTGGTACGACGAACATCGTATGCGACTTTACATGAGGTTGGATCCAGCTATGAAATCACCATACGGTCCTTATTCACTGCCTCCGGTAATGGGTACTGGTGGTAAGTAATGAAGGTAGCCTGGGGTCGGCTAATACTCATTATCTTAGGAGCGTTTACAGCAAGCGCTGCTCCTGAGTTTGATGCTGCGTGGAAGGCACAGCATATAGCTGATACGGCATCTTTTGGTACGGTGACTCGTGCACTACTATTATCTAGCATTGAAGGCGTTAGGGCTGGTATACCGGCTATGACAACCGCGTTGATCGCTTTCTTTATGCGACAAGATAGCGAACTTCCTTGGTTTTCAACTAAACTACCGGAGGTGAGACGTGTCAGTGAAATCACGAGGGACATCGATGGATAGAGATCAGCTAATCGCAGGAGCTATTGGTGCAGTTGCTGGAACAGACTGGTGGGACAAAGCCAAAGTGAAAAACATTTGGCACGGCCTTGCTGGTGTAATTGTAGGCACGGTTTCAGCTGTGTATCTTACTCCAATGATTGCAAAGCAGGTTGGCTGGACAACACCAGAACAGGTTGTTGGTGTAGCGTTTGCTGTAGGTACTCTTGGTCTGCGATCAGTACAACTAGTTAATGCCATTGCCGAGCAGTTCATCAAACGATTAAGGATATAGCATTAATGCAACAGATTCAGATTTTGTCATTGCGCATTGATGGTAACTGCTGGGTTGTTCAAACCGAACCAGAGTCTTATCTGTATGTTCCTCGTGCAACTGTCCCTGATGAGTTAAATAGTGACGGTCTGATGTACTTCCTGTTGTCGTATATCGAGCGTGTCCAAAATGATGCGGTTGGTAATACCATTGTAATTGACCCTACGTCTGACAACATGGTTCGTGTCGAGCCGACTGCATAAGAGGTACTCGGATGGCATCAGTATCGTATGACGGGTGGATAACAGTTCCGTTTGGTTGGAATACTCCAACTGACGGTGGTGCGATTACATCTACGACTGTTACCATTGGGAACAGTGCTGCAACTAACTGTGTTGGGTGCGTACTGTACGCAACTGAGACGATGACGGTCACTAACATAGCGATGTGTTGTACGGCTACGGCTGGAACAGTCACTAATAAGACAATAGTTGGTGGTGTGTACACTCTTGACTCAGTAGGGTCTCCTAACTTCACGTCGGGATTAGTTGGTAGCACTGGTTCAGCATTATTTAGTGGTGCAACTGGCATATACGACTTGTCTGGTATCAGTGCATCAATCACTAAGGGTACTCGGTACTGGTTCGGCTTCACTGCAAACAACTGGGCTACCAGTAACTCGGCTACGTTTAGGACTTCTTACACCAGTACACTGACTACTAGTCAGCAGTTTGAATACCCCGCCTCTGGTCTCACCACTGCCGTTACCAAGTCTACAGGTCATCCTGCTGTCATGTACTCGAATGGTACAAACTGGTATGGGTTTCATCCGCTTGCATCACCTCATCAAACTCTGGTGTCTTTCACTGGAACAACTAACACCGAATGGGGTGTGTCATTTCAGATGCCAAGTGGCATCTCGTACAAAATCAAGTCAATCGTTTTTCACGGGCACTTACCTGACAACGCAAGAAGTAACTCTTTTGAACTTAGGCTTTACGATACTGATGGCACAACGATATTGGACTCAGTTGCTTACGACAAGCGTGTGGCTAGAGACTCTGCTGCTTTTGCCATAGGTGTGAGGCAATACGCTTTCGATGCGTGTCCAGTTTTACAGGGCGGGACTAAGTACTATGTTGTCTACAGTGATTCGCTGGATGACGTGAATGATTTCCGTGTAGCCAACATTGGCTCAACTACATACGACAGCGTCTTCGAGGGGCTTGTGGCAAAGCAAGTGACTCGTAACGCTCGTGCATCAGGTGCATTTACCGAGACCACAACTCAGATACCTCAATTTACGGTATTCATTGACTACTTTGATACGCCATCGACTGGAGGGTTGATGGTTCATCCTGGGATGGCTGGGGGACTTAGAGGATAATGGCAGCAAGTACATTTCCTCACTGGATTAGCCTTACACAACAAGAGCCTTTTCGTGGAAACGTGGCTTGGTCAGTTACGACTGGTGGTGTCGGACCTAATACAGGAAACGTCATCGGTGGCACATTTATTGCTGAGGAAACAGTAACGGTTGACCGCATTCTGGTCAACGTCACGACGGTTACTGGAACACCCGGTACGCTTCTATATGGCATATACGCCTCTGGTACTACGGTTATACCGGGGACAGCTATCAGTACTTCAACTAATGCTACAGCTGCACAAACAACGGGGTGGAAGACGTTAACTGGGTTGAGTGCCTCGCTGACTAAGGGTGTGACATACTTTGTTCAGTTTGGCCCGAATGCAAACTGGGGCACAGGTAACTCGATTACGGCTCCACGTCTTCACTCTGGGCACAGTCAGTGGAGTGCTACTCACAGAAGTATTTATGCACTTTTAGGTACTACTCCGAGTGCTAGTTACGCTGGATTTGCATACGGAACATCATCCACTTGGTATGGATATCCAAGGTTTGAAGTTCAAACTGACGACGCTATTGCTGCTGGTGGGACAAACACTCAGATTGGCATTTCGTTCACAATGCCAAGTGGTGTGTCGTACAAGATACGCAGTTTAATGGTTTCGGCGTTTAGATATGGGTTTGCGACGCCTACTGCTGGCTCATTCATCCTGTATGGGTCTGACGGCACAACAGTACTTGATAGCAATGCTATTGACTTTGCCCAGACGCGTTCTGGTGCTCAGAATAGAGATACATTTAGATTCTTCCTTGATGCTTGCCCAGTTTTGACCGGAGGTACGAAGTACTATCTTGTCGTCCAAAGTAATGGTGGATCGAACTTGGACATGAGGACTCTATCTGTCAACGCAACATCCTACTGGGATGCTGCTGGTACGCATGGTTCAACTTTGGTAACACGTAGTGGCAACACTGGTGCGTTTACTGAGACGACTACGAAACGTGTGTGTGGTGGTGTTGAGATAGAGTATGTTGATACCGCAACATCCGGTGGTGGAATCATAGTGCCTCAAGGGATGTCGGGAGGAATAAATGGCTAAACTAACTGTAAAGGCTGGATCTACAAGTAGACTCGAACACGTCTTCATCCTCGATAGCACATCCACGATTGGTGCGGGTAAGACTGGTCTCACAAACGCTTCTGTTACGGCTTTCTACTTCCGTCCCGGTGACACATCTACTACAGGTCGAAGTATCACTCTTTCTGCTGGAACACTTGGCACATGGTCGTCTGGTGGGTTTAAGGAAGTCAGTGCAACTGATATGCCCGGTTTGTATGAGATTGGTATTCCTAACGCCATATTTGCCAGCACAGTCAATCATGCCGTCGTTATGATTAAGGGTACTGGTATTGCCCCTGTCCTTCTTGAGTATGACCTTGTTGCATATGACCCACTCGATGGTGTTCGCCTTGGATTAACAGCACTTCCAAACGTCGCAGCTGGTGCAAATGGTGGTTTGCCATTAGGTGATGCTGCTGGAGACGTCACTGTAAGTTCTACTACTGCTGGTGCTCTTACGTCTACATCATTTGCTGCCAACTCACTTACAGCGTCCGCCTTGGCTACAGATGCAGTGACCGAGATTGTTGGTGGTGTATGGAACGCAAATTACGCTTCATATACAACTGCTGGCACGTTTGGTAAGTTGATGGATACATTGCGTAAAGCTAACTACGCTGTAGAAGGCACAACCACTGCTGGGTCAACAACTACGACAATTAACACAAACTTGACAGGTTACATTCAAAATGCATTTGATAATCAAACTATCCTGTTTATATCTGGCACACTGGCAGGTACTTCTGGGATTATCAACGCTAATAACACCAATGCAACTATAATTACGTTAGGTGAGGCCATACCAGCAGCTCCAGCGTCAGGCGTAGACTTTGTCATCTTGGGGACTCACGTACACTCAAAAACTGGAATAGCTGACACAGTGTTGACTAGGAGCTTGACTGCAGCTGGAGCAGTAAACAATATTGCCATTACGTCTATTGTGTCTAACGTGTTCCAAGCTGTAAACACATTGGCAGTTGACGATCAAGTTACATTTGTAGGAACGGCGCCTAACAACTTTGCGCTAGGGACTACTTATTGGGTTGTATCGACCAATCTTTCATCTACCACATTCCAACTTGCTCTTACACAAGGTGGATTAGCAAATGCTACGTCATCAACTGGTGCGTTTACAGCAACTAAAATCACTAGCCGAGACGTGTTGTCCGCTATGCGTTATTTGCGAAATAAAGTTGCAATTAGTGGTAGTACAATGACCGTATATCAAGAAGATGACACGTCTGCTGCGTGGCAAGCAGCATTGACAACGACTGCTGGATTAAATCCAGTAACAACTGTAGACCCAAGTTAGGAGAGAATAAATGCCTGTTTATAACGTTTCTTTTTCACAATATGCTGCGCAACTTGTATTGAACTATTTTAAAGGCACAGCTACACCGACTGCACCCACAGCGTTGTATGTTGCGCTGTTGACTGGAACCTCTACAGATTCAGACACTGGTGGAGGTTTTACAGAATTTACTGGATACAGTGGTACTAATAGACCTACTATTACCTTTGGTACTGTAGCTGTTGCTGGTACTGGCACTCTTGCAGCTGCACAGCGAATTACATCATCTAATGCGCCAACGTTTACAATCACTACAGCTGGGCCAACCATCATTAGTGGTATTGCAATTACGACTGCGCAACCACATGCAACAGCGTTAAACTACACGGCTGGTAACGTTATTTGGTACGGTGAACTAACACAAAATCCGCCACCAACGCAAACAGCTACAACTGTTTCTGTAGTAGCGACGGACACACTTACATTTACCGCTGGTAACATTACAATTGATCTGTACTGATAAGTTATGTCTGGATTTCCGCCTACTGCTGGCTTAAGAGGAGGCCCAAGATTTGGCGTCTTGGGTCTTGCCTTTGGCTCTGGCACAGGCGGAACAGCTAAAACAGGTAGTTTCCAAAGTAGTGGCAAGGCACAAATAAATGCTTTACCACCAGCTAGAACCGTACTTGTTGCAGCGCGTTTTTCATCTCGCGCATCTATAGCTGACCTAGCATCTGCTAACAGTAATAAAACAGCAGTATCGAATCTGTCGGGCAAAGCATCCTCTTCTGCTTTGCCAACCGTTGCTAGGTTTGCGTCATCTAGGATTCAGGGCAGCGCAAGACTAGCTGACCTAGCATCTACTAACAGTAATAAGACAGCAGTATCAAATCTGTCGGGCAAAGCATCATCTTCTGCTTTGCCGAATGTTGCTAGGTTTGCATCATCACAGATGCAAGGCAGCGCAAGACTGTCTGATCAAGCAATATCGAATAGTAATAAAACAGCTGTATCAAATCTATCAGCTAGATCTAGTTCATCAGCACTGGTCAATGTTGCCAGGTTTGCGTTGTCTCAGATGCAAGGCAGTGCAAGACTAGCTGATCAAGCAACATCTAACGGTAATAAATCAGGAACGTCAAATCTATCAGGTAGGTCTAGTTCATCGGCGCTGGTCAATGTTGCTAGGTTTGCAACATCACAGATGCAGGGCAGTGCTCGACTAGCTGATCAAGTATCTGCCAACGGTAATAAAACAGCAGCATCAAGTCTTTCAGGTAAAGCATCCTCTTCTGCTGTCGCAACGGTCGCTAGGTTTGCTCTTTCTCAGATGCAAGGCAGTGCTAGACTATCTGACCTAGCAACATCTAACGGCAATAAAGCAGGTGTTTCAAATCTATCAGGTAAGGCATCGTCTTCTGCTTTACCAAATGTTGCTAGATTTGCATTGTCACAGATGCAAGGTAGTGCAAGATTAGCTGACCAAGTATCTCCTGTCAATAATAAAACAGCTGCTTCAAATTTATCGGGTAAAGCTAGTTCATCAGTAATAGCCAATGTTGCTAGGTTTGCAAGATCGCAGATGCAGGGTAGTGCAAGGTTAGCCGACTTTGGTAATGCAAATAATAATAAAGTAGCAAGCGCTAATCTATCCGCTAAAGCTAGTTCTGCGTCATTAGTATCAAGAGTCGCATTTGCAGTTGCAAACTTAAGTGGAAGAGCATCCAGTGCTGCAAGCGCAACTGTTACGCCAAGTGTAACAAAGAACGCTACATGTCAGATATCGGGTAAAGCGAGTTTTGCTGCTGCTTGTACAGTTACACCAGCTATTCAGCTACAGGCAAGATTTGCAAATAGAGCTAGTATCGCAGCAAGTGCAGTAGTACTTATAACAAAAATAAGCACGTGCCAACTATCTGCAAGAGCAAGTATAGCTGCATCGCCAGTAGTTATTCCTGCAATACAGTTGCAAGCTAGATTTGGTGCAAAGGCTAGTATTGCTGCTACACGATCAATAACATTTATTGTTCGTTCTCAATTTCAATCTAGTGCTAGGTTGGCAGACGTAATAACTGCTCCTGTTCCAGATTGTGAATGCCCACCATGGCAGATTGATCCAGCTCCGCCATGTGGATGGGATGAAGACAGTACGCTTGCAGACAGTTTCAGTAATGAACCAAGCTTGACATGTACAATGTCAGACGTACAAACACTAGCAAATACAACGACTAGAGACGCTACGCTAGTCAATGCTTTTGGTAAAAGAGGGTGTCAGTAATGCCAGATAATACAAGAATGGTTGGTCGAGGTACACAGAGCTACACGCTCGGTGACCGTCGGTTTATTGGGCTTGACACAAACCTTCCAGCAAATATCCTTGATGTCGGTTACTTCCCAGATGTGAATAACATGTGGGTTGATGGAGCTGCATTGGCGCCACGCCCAGGCATGCAAGCTCAGCTCACCAGTTCCTTGGCTAACCCTATCTATTCATTGATCGGCTACAGGACGGCTGACGGCTCCAGTAACCGCATGTTCTTTGTGTCTGGCACATCTGCTTATGTTCACACAGTTGGCACTGCTACGACGACTGCGCTGACCGGTACGGCTACGTGGACTGATGCATCTCAGGTGCGTCTGAAACAACACGGAAAGTATATCTATGGAGTCCCTGGCAAGGACGGTACGGCAATATTTCGCATCGATGGAACACTAGCCACACCGGTAGTTGAGACACTTCCGAACATACAACCACCGACTATTAATGGCACAGATTACGTCAAGCCAGTTGCCACTCTAAGACCAGTAAAAATCAAATCAGTAAACGTACAGAAGGTAAACGTCGCTGTAACCATTTCAACTATTGGGTCTGCTGTAATCACTGGTACTAACACATTTGTAGCAGGAGATCGAGTTCAGTTTGTAACAGCTGTAGGTACAAACCATGCAGCTGGAACAACGTACTTCGTAATCGCGACTGGCCTGAGTGGGTCTGCATTCCAAGTCTCTTTGACTTCAGGAGGCGCAGCCATTCTTGCAAATGGCACTGGCACTAGCACCGTGTGTCTAGTCAACGATATTGATAACTACTATCTAGCCAAAGGTGAGGCAGACTACTCAAAACCGACTAATGCTGCGTGGCCATCCACGTGGAACATGAACTTGATGAAGCTGACGACGGCTAACACATCGGTGCCGTCTGGTGATTTTGATGGGTATGTAAACGGAGCTGACTCAGGTAATGCTAACTTTACATCTGACTGGACGGTAAGTGGTGCATCAGTTCACAATAATGAAAACTGGGTAATTAAGAACGTTGCAATTAGTTCACCGCCAGGTGCTGTAACGTATGGTGCAAACACAAGGAAGTATCTTAAGTTAGACAACACCGGCGAGTATGCTGAGCAGATTGTAGATTTTCTACCCACGGAGAAGTTTCCACCAGCTACAACGTCTACTACTATTGGCTTGTACAACCTGCAGTTCTATTCGTTTGCAAACATCATAAAGTCAGAAGGTAGTGTCAAGTTCAAGGTTTCTGTGTATGGGCAGGATTCGTCTGGCGACATTCCAGGCTGTGCATTCAGTAAGGAATACACACAGGCATATGCCAACAACGAGTCTGATTGGTATCTCAGAGATATTGTCATTGACTTCCGAGAGTTTGCATCTAGCCTTACTAAACTGCGTATACGGTTTGAGAGTACGGCTGTTATCGCAAGTCAAGACGTCAACATTGACATGGTCAAGCTGTTTGCAGTTGCCTCGAATCTGACTGCTGTAGAGCCTTCGACCACATTGCTAAATAACAACGGATTAGTCAACGTACGCTTCCGTCAATCCAACAGCAACATTAGCCCAACAAAAGCAAGCTATGTAAAGAACAGACGCTTGCGTCTTATGGCTACAACTGACACTGGCACTGCACTAGACATAAGTCAAGTCAATGCTATTAGCTTTCAGTGGGAGTTTGAAAGTGGGCTTGTTGATCAGAATGGCAACTACCCTAATGTAGTTCTTGGTTTGCAGGTGGGAGCTGAAATCTATTGGTCAAGCATTGGCGAGTGGGATCGTACAAATAGGTACATCAGCTTTGCCATGTATGAATTAACTAAGGCCCAAAAGACAGGCGTATCGTACTTCTACATTAAGTTTCTAGATGATGTGTTGGCACTAGACACAGGAATTCCATTCACTCAGTCGAGCCTTGCTTTTTCAATAGGAAGCATGGCGGTAGATAAAGGTCTGCAGAAAAACGGCACCTACGAATACGCGATAACAAGATGGTATCCGTCGTCCGCATCGGCGCTGGCTCCATATGAAAAACAAGCAGATGATTCATATGCAACCGGATTTGAAACTGACCTGTCAGATATAAGCGCAACGCTGGATACAACCAGTGCATTGACAAGTGCCAGCGTTGTGCTAAATCCAAACAACTCCGCTGGATATGGCACAAACGTGTGTATTGACAAGCGGAAGATGATTGTAGGTAACGCTACAGATCAAGACACATGGGTGAGTACGTATGTTCCAGCTGCATCACAACTCAGGCTTGTCTCAACTACAGTTGCTCCGACTTTTTCGTATATCAACACAAGTGGAACTACAGTCAGCTCGGTTACATGGACTACGATTACTGCTCCTGATGGAACTACGTATAACGTTGCTAATTTGCCATCTGCTATACGGTACGTAACAGCAACGACGGATGTCGTATGGCTTGAGCATTATGTGGCATACGGGTATTCGTCGACATCTAAGTATTCACACGTGATTGTGTATCGACGGAACAATGCCTTGTTTCCAGATGGCAGATTTAGGCTCATAGCTGTCATACCTGTTGATGACACAACTACTACATTACAGACAAAAACTGGTACAGGATGGACAGCCACCTACAATAACTCTACATCAAGAGAGATTACGCTCATCGATGAAGTACCAGATGATGCTTTGTTCTATCAGACTGGCCCATATCAACAAGGTCATTTTGTGGAGATTGGTCGAGATCCGATGCCACTTGGTACATCGGCTATCACCACATTCCAGAATCGCCTGTGGGTAAGCAAAGCTAACAAACTGTATGCATCATGGGTCATCGATCAAACTGATGAATACAAGATGTACACGACAGAACTACCAGACTTGAATGAGCCTGGTGTTCAGCAAAAGGGTGCTACATTCAGTGTTGGTGGAAGGCAAGAGAAAGAAATTATCCTTGCTATGTGCCCAATGTTTAGCGAGGACATACAACAAAGTAATAGTCAGTCGGCAACACTGTTAGTGTTGAAAGAAAACAGCGTCACATCAGTAATTGGCTTTGATCCAACGACATTCAACGTGCAGCTTTGGGTGTCAAGTCCGGGTGTTGGAATTTCCGCGCCATTATCTTTAAGCAATACCGACGGGACGGTGACATGGTTATCCGTCAACGGTCTTGTGCAGTGGTCTGGATCTAGTGTTGTTGCCAGATCTACAGAGCTACGTAAGTTGCTATCGCTTGATCCAACTATGTTTGGTGCGACGTCTATTAATAAATCGCAGTACCAGGCCTCAATTGTGACAACTGCGAACAAAAGAATTTTTCTTTTATCTACGGCGTCCAGTGCTGGTGCATCAAACCAAAACATCTATGTGTTTGATTCACGTACAAAGGGATGGGTGAAGTGGAAAACAATCTCCGATATTTCGATGACCGCTATGACGTCTCTCAGCTTTGGCGACGACGTGCAATACGTATACTTTGGTAGTACCACAGGGCAACTATACAAGCTTGACGGCACAGCAGATAAGTCAACTGCAGGTGGAGCTGACGTCGCAATTGCTTGGTCATTCACATCTAGGCTTCACGGTCAGACCTATTCAGAAGGTCCAAACTATTACGCCAACAACCGACCTTATCAACTAGATGTGCATTTCGATAATCAGTCAGCTGCCACACAGCAGTTTACTTGGTTAATACAGAATCAGAATGGTCCGTACAATGTCACTACAGCTCCTACTGGTGCGTCGTCTACCAGTACATATGATGTATCAGCCTATGTCAACAAGGCTGTAGCCATACGTAACATACAACGATCTATACGTGGCACATCTATGCAGGTAAGGCTGTCAGGGACATCAACAGGTAAGTTCTATATACGCGCTGTGCATCTTCAGATGTATGATGCAAACATCACGAGGTAACACATGGCAATACCAACACCACCAGCAGGTAGCGAATCTGACGTAAAAACATTTACCACAGGTGTGGCAAGTAAAGACTTATCTGCTACTCGTGACCTAAACGCACCTGCAGTAATCTGTGGAAACAGCGCTGATTTATCGTATGAAGTGTATGCCGTATCTACACCATACGATCCGTACTCGACTAACTTTATGCCTAGCAGAGTTATCACTGCAAACTACGTTGTAGAAGATAGCCCAATGGTTATACTTGTAGATGCTACAGCTGGCAATATTACTGTTACACTTCAATCACCACAGTTTGCAGAAGGTAAGACGGTTATAATAATGAGATTAGATGCAACGGCTGGTAGAACGATTACTGTTGACACAGTAGCAGGTGCTAACGTGCGAATATCATCTACAAGAGCCACAAATTTAAACTCACAATATAACGCGTTGGTATTTACTGCAGTCAACGATCCAACGTATCCGATTTGGGTAGGGAGATAACTTATGCCACCACGAAGGTTGTTTGATTTAGGTATTGGTAACTTTGGCAGCGGGGGGATGTCATTTGGTGACCGACCGTCGTTTGGCGTAGGTGGAGAACTTAATCCACAATTTAATGCAACAGAAGGTATGAACTTTGTTGGCCAGGGTGCAAATATGGCATCTGCACCAAGACGTCTAAATCCATTTCAGCAGTACGGTAAAGCCTGGAATAGCGCATCAACTCTTGGAAAAGTCGGCATGGGTCTTGGCACCGCTGGCTTAGCCATGGGTTTAGCGAGTGGCCTAAAGGGCATATTTGGGGGTAGACAAGGCCCAACTCGCGAAGAAATTGAGCAAGAAGCCCTTGCGCGTTCGGGCATGGGTTTAGCTGATCAGTTTGGTGGAGAGATGAGCAGCATGGGTATGGGGCTGCAAAACGACGGCAGGTCTATGCTTGAACGTGGTCGATCACGATATCTCAGCACTATGTTTGATCCATCTGTCCTTAATAATCAACGTGCACAAATTGCAAGCGATCTTGCTGCTGCTAGACGTAGCGCAATGGCAATGCCTGGAGTCATGCAAGGTGGGTTATCATCGGCTAGATCATTGCGACAAATTGATCAATTCAACCCAAACGCTGCAAACGCATTAGTTCAAGCAACAAACGCAAACATTGGGCGACAAGCGCAGGGTGCTCAATATATGGCTAATGCAGGACAACAGGATTTCAATCAAGGCCTTGGGTTAAGAAATCAAGGGTATGGGATTGCAAGCCAAGGACGACAAAACTTGACGTCTACGTTAGGTCGTCTTGATGCAGCTAGGCAACAGCGCCGTATGGCATCACAACAGGCTATTGGTGGTTTGTTTAAAACAGCTGGTACAGCTGCTTCTGGAGGCTTGTTCTAATGGCAGTTGAAAACCTTGGCTATCTTGCGCAATTCCTTGGCGGGATGGCGCAGGGTAAGTTGCTTAAACAAAAGCGAAACGCACAAGCAACGGAATTAAAATACAAAACCGACAAGATGAAAGCTGACGCGGAAGAATCACTTCTGCGCAAAAACTATCGTGACGCGATGCTTGGTATTGCACGTAGAAAAGAAGATCGTGAAAGTAAGACACCGGCAAACGCGTCATTCCTTGGCGGAGAGATTACCCGTGCTCAGACTACTTTGGCAGAGAAAAACAAACAGTACACAGACGAGTTTTTAAAAGAGCCAACTGTTGCAGGTAGGCGCAGAGTATTAGCTAGAGCTAGGCAAGACATTGGAACGGCTTATCAAAACTTAGATAATTTGTTTGCCTTGCCTGGTGTGTCTCAGTTGTATGGTGATTCTCCAATTGAAAATATTAGGAGTATCGCTAGAAAAAGTGTAACACCATACTTTATAGACGAAACTATAGAGCCAGACATGGATGTTAGTAATGTCTACGATTTCAAAACTCGAAGAGATGCATTGCAGGGAGATATATCGCAGGGTTATCAAGCTGGGTTTAAAAGTCCTAACTACTATGTCAATGCACTTGGTCCAAAGTATTTACAAGCTGTTAATGAGCTAAGTGGCGGTGATCCTAATTTGCGACCAGCTGCAGTCCAAAAAGTTATTTCTGAGTTTGGTAACATTCCAGGCTTGTCACCTGAGGGCATGAATCAATACCTAACAACCGGGCGAGTTGACCTGTATCGACCAATGCAAGTTGATCCAACATCTGCAACAGGAACAACTACAGGTTTATTTGAACAGTTGCCTACAGAACAAGCTCAATCGTTGTTAGATGCACAACGTGGCGATTTAGGTGGACCATTTACACCAAGTAAGTACATGTTGCCTGAACAAGTAGAAACTGGTGGATCTGTAAGTCAATATGGCGAACTGCCTGGTCTTGCATCGTCTAGAGTAGTCCCTACGGGTGCTTTTAATGATGTTGCGATTCCATTCTCAGTTGCTGCGCAACAAGCCAAACTGCCCGGTGAATTGCAAAAACAAACACTAGATTTAGCGTTGGACCGTGGCACGTTAGAAGCAAAGGTACAAAAAGCTAGAAATGAAGCAACTCTAACTGGTTATGCCGTAGCAAAAGCGCCTATTGAACTAAATAAAGCAGCAGCAGATATGTTTATCTCACAGGTTAAAGCTGCAAACATAGGCGACCGCGAAAAAGCTGAGATTCAAGGAATACTCATAAACAACACCTTTAAGGCTAATCAAGATATTCGTAGTTCAACACAGTTGAAAGTGAATATCACAAAAACTATAGGTGATTGGATAGCCGGTAAAACGAAGGATTTAAGCACAGCTGTTGATTATGCCAATACAAATAAGACAAGAGCTACAGCAAACTTGCTTGCAGGTGGATCAGCTGTAACTAGTTTTAGAGACAACAATCAAGATCTATATAAAAAGATAGTCAGTGGACAACAGGACCCGCGAACTCTAGCACAGGTTCCGGCAGATGCGCTGCCTATACTTGAAGATATTTACGATGCACAGGTTGCTGTAAATCAAGCAACAACAGCAAAAAGACAATGGCTTGACGACCAAAAGTCTATAGGGCCTATTATTGATACGTGGATATCGACGCTTAAATTTGATGACGAACAACAAAAAACTAAGCCTAAACCAAAGCCTGGTGGTAAACCCGAAGCGAAGACTGGTGCTAAACCATCAGCAAGCGTTGGCGGTAATCCAGGTATGAGAACACCTAAGCCAAACGAGGGTGTTAAGCCAGCTGCTAAGACGCCAGACTAAAAAACTGTTTGTTTGGTAAAATCCACACATGGCAGAAAATCCAAACGCACTTATTAAACGACTTGGTTTGAGCAAAGACAGAACTACATCTGTTAGCAAACTCAAAGATATCGGATCAAGTAGTGTAAGGACTGTCAATGAACTTGGAGAAGTATTACAGTCACTCAACAGCCTTGGTGAACTGGACTTACTCAAGCAGACTGGTTTAAGTAAGAAGGATCTCGATAAGTGGCGCATTTATCGAGATCAAGTTATTGATCAGGTAAACAAAGAAGATCCAGGCACAATAGTTGGTGGGAAGTATTATCCAGGCCAAGCTAAAAAAGCTGAAGGTGTGCGTGCCGGTAATATTGCATCGTTGCGAGAACAGCAACAAGTTGCTGAGCCTACGCTTACAAGAGGTCTTGCCGGTGATGTATTAGGATTTGGCAAAGGTTTCGTCAAGGGTGCATTGGCACGCCCAACTGCTGCAGCGTTAGCACGACGTGGTGCAGATCCAAACCTAGCATTCCAAATGCCTGAGTACGATGCAGCTCAAATAGCTGGTGCAGGTACGGGTTTAGGGTTTGAGGAAACTTTTGCACCGACAGCTGCATCCATTCCAGGTCTAGTTGGTGGTGGTGCAATTGCTGGCGGTATCGATAGTAAGTTAGGCAAATTCCTGCCAAACAATCCGCTAATCAACCTAATGCGCGTTGGTGCTCGTGTCGGTGGAGCTATGGCTGGCGCACAAGGAACGTCAGCTCTATTTGACAAGTTTGGAAATCCATTGCGTGGACTTCCGCAAGAGCAGCGCGAAAGCATTGAAGGCGCAGCACAGATGGCTCTTGGTGGGCCAGAGCAAAAGCTTGGACAAATGGCAGCAACTGCTACATTGTTTGGTGCACCAGCTCGCAGCGCTGCGGGACGCATATCGATGTTTGAGGGAGCAGGCGTATTCCCGTCAACACGAGCAATCATGAGTAATGCCAATAAGGCATTTGCTCGACCTGACGTACAAGAAACTATTGGTGACGTTGGCGAACGTACGTTTAGCATATGGCAGGCAGATAACGAAATCACAGCGCAAAACAAGAAGGTTGAAACCGGTTTTCTTGAGAAATTTGGACGACCTGGTACACGTTCTGAATTAAAGAAATACGGTTATGTAGACAACAACGAACGATTACTTGCCATGGCGCCAGACATATTGTTTGGTGGTTTGACTAAGTACGGATCCAGCTTTGCGGGTCAACCAGTGTTTGACGCAATGGCTGATCGAGCTAACAGATCTGCAGCTGGTCCTAACAAGCCATCGCCTGTTTCGCCAACGGGTCAGCCGACGATGACTGGTGCTGGTCCAAGTACTTCTGTACGACCATGGAATCTTCGTGTAAACGTACGTGATCAAAATGACAACCTAATACCAAACCGGATTTCATACGATCCAACAACACGACGTGCAACATTGGAGCCAACACGTATTCACGTACCTCCAATGATAGCCGTAGGTGTATCAGAGAAACTTAGGAATATTGGTGCTCCTGATAGCGATGGATTATCTATCACCTCAGTTACGCCTGATGGTGAGTTTGTTGTAGTGCGAAAGCGCCCTGACGGCACTCCTGTTGTTCAGACACTTGGTTTCAACGAGCTACCTGATGCATGGAAGGCCAGAGCCAATAAGGCGTTCTTAGAAACACCTAACGCACAGAATCAAGTAAAAGATCCTTCGACACTGCCAGGGCAAGGTACATATAATCCTGCAGTCGATGCAAACCCAGCTTATTCACGTCAGTACAAGAGCAAACTTAACGTTGACGGGACAGATATCAACGTAGCAATTACTAAGGTCGTAGGCGACAAGGTAACGGTCGAGACGCCTAGTGGACTAGTGTTCACCGTTCCTAAATCAGCGTTCCCTGCAGATACTAAGTTTGATGTGTCATTCCCATCAAAAGAGCCAGCATCGATCAGCAACATTAAAGCTGGCACGGGTGCAGCTAAATTTCCAATTGGTGTTGAGTTTGACGGCGTTGATTTCTTTGTGCCAGAAGCTCGTAGAGCAGAAGTGGCAGCAGAACCATCGTCTTGGCGTAAGCGATTTTACAGATCGTCAGTTGAAACGGACGCTGATGGAAATCGAAAACGAGTAGGTACGTCACCGTTACCCGACAAGATTTACGATGGTTTTGATGCTCCGATAACTCCTGGTACAGTAATTGACCTTGGAGCATGGGATGGCGTTCGTCAATACGGAGTCGTATTAGGATTCCGAAAGTTTGAACTTGATGGACGTGAAGCATATGGATTTGAAGTTAAATCTATACAGACGCCTAACGCACGTCCGTTTATGGTTCCCGGTGCTGCAATAAAAGCGGTTAAGTCCACAGATGATCCTACTGCTGTTACTCCTGCAACTGCTGCTACAACAACGGCAGTCCCTGCTGCTGGCACTTCTGCAACAACTACAGGAACATCGGCAACTACAACAACCTCTCCCGTAGAAGGCGTAACTCCTACAGAAGGTGTAGATGCGTCGGCAGAAGGCGTAGACACGGCAGCAGAAGGTGTCGTAACGCCTACTGAAGGCGTAGATGCAGAAACTGAAGAGCCAGCTCCATTTGATATTAATGCTGTAATTAGCGAAGGTGAATATAACCGCCTTACACCAGATCAGCAGTTTGATTACATGACCTTTGGTCCAGTTACTAACTGGATGTACAAGGCTGTAACACCAGAAATTTGGGATGGGTTATCTGTTCAACGCAAAGCTGCAATTGTTAGACAAGCCGTTAAAGATCCGGTAATGACAGCTGAAGTTATCGGAGATCTTGTAACAGCTGCGCAAGACACAGGCAAATATCTTCCAGCTGAGGGCGAGCCAGTTATTTATGGCGAACGCGAGAATACAGTTGAGGGCAGTCTTACTCAAGGTGTAGATCAATTTACATACCGAAGACTGTTAAATCTCAACCCAGCTATTAACTATAGTTTCTATGACTTCATCAAGAGTGGTGCATCTAACTTTGTAGTCAATGCTCTGTATAACTCAGATGTCATTCGTCTTGAAGGAGATACAGATACATCGTCGGTAAACAATGGTAAATGGTTTGCGTTTTTACGTGAAAATGTAGGATTAGAGCTTGAGGAAGGATTTGATTTTGTAGGTGGGCCAGAATCACCAACTATTAGAACTCAAGAATCCGCTGCAGTATCTACAACACCAACTCCTGTAGAAACACCAGCTGCTCCTGTAGAGTCGGTAACGCCAGCTGATGAAACAGTAGATACAGGCGCACAACAGCTTGAAGCCGTGCAAAACGAATTGCAGAACGGACCACTGACAAAAACGTCACTGGCAAACAAGCTTAGAATCAAAGCTGACGATGCTCAAAAGCTTTTGGATCAGCTTGTTGCGCAAGGTGTTGCTGAGTCTTACAAGAATGGTAACAGACCCGGTACGTATTATCGTTTAGCAACGGTTGAAGCGGAGGCAGAAACAACACCTACGCCGACATCGACTGAGACTAGTGCTGAAGTTCCAGCGGATGCCTCCACAGGTACATCAACATTTACTCCAGCAGAACAAAAAGTAATTAATGACGTTGAAGCAGAGATAAATGCTGAGACTCTATATTGGGGACGTGTTCTTACTAAAATTAAAGGATGGAATACGTTTAGTGATGCAGCAAAAAGAAAAATAAAATCACTTGTAGATGACAACGGTGCCGAACTTATTGTTCCTGAAATAGATGATGTCTATGACAGTAACACGATGATGTTTGAGACATTACCGGATAACTTTACTAATCGTGTAGCAACAGTATTGCGACCCGGTATTATTCTTCCAGAAGACGGGTCTAGAATAAAGGCTATAGTTGAACGAGGAAGCACGACACCTGCACCTGCTTCTACGCCTACTTTTACACCTACACCAATTGAAGAACCAACTGACGACTTGGGTGAAGATGCAGACACTACAGATGTAGTTGAACCAGTTGTGTCAGAAACGCCTGAAGAACCGCAACAACCACAAGTATCAGAAGATGATGGCGAGGATGCAAGTGATGCAGTGCTTCCTCCAGAGCAATATAAGTTTCCTTTTGGATATGAGTTCAAAGAACCTGCAAAAGCAGGATCTGTTCCTCCATCAATGGAAGCTGGCCGTAATGCACAAGAGCGTTACCGCACATTAGCTCCAGGCACTGAAGAAAGCCAACGCGTTACAGTTGATGAATTCCGTCGTGCTGTTCCTGCATGGGCTAGTGGCCTCAATGGGTTTAAGCGATTTGTCGGCAAGTTTATAGTCCCTTTATTTGTCAAAGGTACAAATGGTGCTCCAGACGTTAAGGGTGCGTGGGAGTTGTCGGTCAAGGGTGTAAAGGACAAAGTAGAACTCAAAGAAGTCTTCATGCAAACATGGGGGCAGACTGATGAGCAAGCTACAGCATTGGCTGAATGGGTAGACAGATTCAGTCTTGCTTGGGCACGTGAATTTGCAAGGATACATGGCATTAGAACCATGGATCGTTTACGTGCAATACGTCTGGAATCTGATCCAAAGGTCGACGTAGACATGCTGGTCAAGGACTACGACCAGTGGCGTCAAAACTATCGTGAACAGATGCTTCCGACGGCAACTGAAGAAACTGCACAGATTCTGAAAGCGTTGCAGACAGCGTTCTACACACAGCGCTTAGGCGTTATTGCGTCTATGTCGAAAGAGCAATCCAGTGTGTTTGGTACTACTGGTTTGACATTTAGTTTAAACGCAAATGGTGATAAGGCTGTAACAGTTGCAGTTGCTTTACAGGGTAAAGAAAACTACAACACGCAGGTGCATGAAATTAACCATGCACTTGTACGTTCACTCTATGGGCCTATGATTCACGAGCTTGCATCTAAGGTTTATAGGTCTTACAGCCAGAGCTTTACAAAGCGCAATCGCGCAAAAATACAACGAGACATTGAAGAACAGATTGTTACGGAACTCACTAATGAGATGTTCCATTCAAACAAGTCTGGTGATTACAACTTCTTTGCAAGTAATGGAAACGTAGAAGGTGGATTTGATGCCACGCTAAATAGACTCATGCAGGACATTGGTAACCTCATGCGGTCTAGCGGGTACGAGCCAGGGTCTGTAAATGATCTTGACGCACAGCGTTCTTGGCAATCCAACTTTAACAGGAATAACCCAGACGTTTATGTGAAGGGTACTCCTTTACGATTTAAAAAGGGTAGTAAGTTAATCTACGGCGTTTTAGCGGAACGCATCCCAGCAGGTGACAACAAAGCTAAAATCACTTACAAAGATGACGAAGGCAAAGATGTAACAGAATCGATTGCCCTGCCGTTTATTACTAATGTTGGCGCAACGGATGTCACTCAACTTAGTTCCGGCGCACGCGATTACATGATTCGGTTCTTGGGCCACTGGTATGCCTACACCTCTGATGTAGTCAAAAGACTTGCTCCAAGCATTGATGTGAGTGATGTTGGGTTTACAACAGTTGACGTGGCTGAAGTCGAACGACGCACTGTTGGTTATCGATGGTGGGATACTGTCGAAGGATCAAAGCAAGAAGTCGCAAAGTATGGCACCAAGGAGTTTTCAAACGATCGTATACGACACCGTATGAGTGAAAGCTTCCTTGGCTGGGCTGACGATGGTGGTTATGAGCAGTACAGGAAGTCTAAACTTGAGGGTGAAGATGTCGAACCAATTGTAGTGTCGACATACGGTCTGTCTGTCCGGGCAATCCCAGAAAATCTTGTGTCGACAGAAATGACACAAGAAGAGTTGGATGATCTAGCCGACATCGAAGAGATTGGCTACGATTCCATGAATCCTCTTGAGGATGATGGTGAGGATGCAAGTAGCGAACTGGACGTTGAGTTAGCTGGCATCAACGAAGCGCTCAAAAAGGACGACACAGACATCGTTGACAACGATGGCAAGCCAACTACATGGCAGATGCTTGACGATCAACTAGTCAGGGGTATAAGAGCGTCACTGCGTACAACCAGAACAGTAACACGCCGTGATCCAATATCCGCATTGCTAAGCAGCGCGTGGATTCCAGCATATGTCAACAAGTACATCATGCCTAAGGTTCGCATGCGACGTGGATTTGAAAACGCCACATTGCGCCTATCTGGACGCAAAGGTGGGTATCAAAGTGTTGATGAATGGTTTAGCTGGACTGCAGCAAGTGCTGACGCAGAAGGCATTAACAGTACTGTGTACGCGTCTGTGTCTGAAACATTCAACGACATTATGTCGACAATTGATTACAACGAACAGACCAGACTGTTTACAGTTACAGAGGTTGATCGAAAGACTGGCATTGTAGCGACAAAGTCGTTTAGGCAATCCGGTTTACCTGATTACATCCGTCTGCGTGTTGGTCGTAATGTAAGTAGGGCTTTGTACGATCTTGTAGCTCAAGCTACAGCAGGTGATCCAATCCGTCGTGAGTCCTACATTGCGCGTGCGGAACGTGCCGTCAATACAGACCAAGTCTTTATTGATGCATATCCTAATCGCGTAGAAATGCAGATTGTTCGCAGAGCTGCTGCAATGTCTTTGCTTACAAACTACAGTTATAACTCTGATGGCACATCTCGTGTTGACTTCAAGGAATGGCTAAGCAACAAAGATAATGTTGCCAACATGTCTCCAGAGCTTGTCTCTAAATTGCAATCCATACTTAACGACACATCTCTCCCTGCTGCTGACAAAATTGGCAGAATGACTGAAGTTATAAAGGGTGATGCAACATCTCGTAACTCAATGCTGTTGTCCGTGGTTGGTACAACAGACGCCAGATTGCAAGTTTTTGTTGGTGATGACAATGTAATTACTGTCCCATCATTCAATGAGGATGTAGCAAACGCTGTAATACAGAAATTTGAACAGCAGTATGAAAAAGAATATGCCTTTACTCAAGCTGCAATGGTTGTAAGTTTTGAGGAAGCAGTATCAAAAGAAGGACGTAGTTGGGAAGAATCAGTAGGCGCTAAAGACGTCAATTTGGATGGCGTTGATTACGAACGTCAAATGTCAGACATCGTAGACAGAGCTAAACGCTTGGAAGTTTTCCAGATGTCAGATGTCATGAGTTCTGGTACCAACTTCAGCAGCGTTTACAAAGAAACGTATCAAAGAACGCACAACAAAAATCTTGAACGCATGACTCTTGTAAGAGATGGTCTTCGCGAAAAGGTAAAGCAGTACGAGGCAACTGGTAAAGCTGTGCCAAAGCGTACAAAGGATGCACTGGCAAAAGCTGAAGCTGATGTAGCAAATGCTGAAAAGTTGTACTCAGACTTTGTTGAGAATGCTGTTGACACAGTACAGTGGATGTTCACACGTGTGACACCATACGGAAAGAACAGCGACGTCGTGCTTGATTTCCATAAGTACATTCAGGCAATTGCATACAACCAGCCATCGGTCATGGCTAACCTTTATGAAAAATATCGCAACAATAAAATGTTGAACGAGATTTTTGTTAAGCCAGATGACTCTGTATTTGGACTAGCAAGTGACAGATCAAAGTTACTTCGTGATGTTTATACATACATCCAGACTGTAAACAGTGGTGTCCAATCTGGTATGAAGGTGACGGACACATATGTTCAGTTTAGTAAAAATCTAACACCACTGCAGTACATCATTCTTGAATCAATGCGAGCAAAGCGTCAGACAGTAGGAATTAAGCCTACGTTTGCTGATGGCAAAGTTGCTGATGGTGTGGAAAAGCTGTCTAAAGGTTTTAATGTTGCAGCAACCACATTGAAGAAAACTCGTGATGTTATTACTCAAAAATTAGATGCTGTTGAAAACGGAATAAATGGAAAAGCTGGTTTGGTGCAAAGAGCTATTGAAGCAGACCAGACATCAGGATTAGCCGTTCAGTCAGTCATTGACACCGTCGATATCTTTATCGATGACATAGAAAACGGACGTGTTACTAAAACTGTAAAGCGTAAGAACGATCAAGGTGTGACTGTCGACGAACAATCGCCAATAGTTGCCAAGACTTACTTTGATGGCTTGACTAAAAATGAAAAGCGTTTACACACTCTGACCGAGTTGTCAGTTTCTGGCACAGACAGCCCACTATATAAAGAGTTGCTTCAGCGCTTTAGTGACCTAAACAGAACATTCAATGTGTTAGATAGTCTTGAGGGTGAGGGTGTCAATAAAGCAGTCGACCTTCTGATATCAACAAGTGTCATACCGCCATTGAATATTTGGACACGTAAGGTTGAGCAGCGTCAAGGGTATGCGAAAGTAGCTAAGGTAAAGGAAACGGCGACCGACATTGTTGCTCAGGCTGAAGTTGCATTGCAAGACGCTGAAGGTAATCAACTTCGTGCATGTGATCCAAGCATTGAGGTAAACAGGAACCTAAGCAAGTACGTCAATCTATTGAAGCACTTAGGTGTAAATGAAAAGTCACAAACTGTATTCACCAATGAGCAACTTCGACAGATTGCAAGAATTGGCAATGGCACCAACGACACCCAGGCTGCATTAGATTACACAACTCTGGTCAATGGCCGGGATGAATACATTCTTAAACCATTAAAGTCATGGTTGGAAAATCACAACACTAGCCTGTCAAAAATGACGATTGGCGAATTGAATTCATACATGGCTGAAACAGGTATGTCTTCTGATGATTCATTTGCAGTCATGTCTTCTATGCTTAAGATTTTGACACAGCAACGGTCATTGATCATGCCTTTCGTAGTACAGAACGGTCGCCTTCCACTTGTCAAGGAATTGCCAAGCCTAGCACAGGCTTTAATGAACAGTAACAGAGGACGTAATGGGAAAGACGGCAAGCCTAGCTTTGAAGCAACTCTAAAAGCGTTGACAAGTCAACACAGAAGTCTTGTTGACAATGTGGCTAGTTATGGCTTGACGTATATGACAAATGCTGCCTCAGTGTCAATGATCGAGCGCACGCAAGTAAAGGCTCTTGACGCAAGCCGACAACTGTATGGCCTCCTTGTTAATGGTGATCCAGTTACGATGGATCAACGTAACGGTGAACTTAGAGTTACTCTGGTCGATCAGACGAAGATACTAGGATCAAAAGACGCCATCGACTTGGCCATCAATGATGTCAGAACATCTGATAATGCTACACCGGATGTTCGCGACCGCATTGCTAATTTGATGCGTGACACCGAGCGATTAAATGCCAAGCGTATTGTTGACGTAATCTTTAAGATGACGCCTGTTGGTAGAGGTACAGTAATACCAGCTCCGGGTTCTAAAACACCTAGACTATTTGCTACAACTGAAGTTGGAAAAGAACGACTTCCGGTTGAGTTTGAGTTTGCAGAGTTTGTTAGAAAGCGTGCCATTGACGCAATTGCACAAGTATTTGACGATATCTCTGCTGGTGATGGGTTAGACGTCATTAGTAAAACTGGTTACGGACTCAACAAACGACTGTTTAAGAAGCTGTTGACATCCAGTGAGTTTGCAAATGACCCTGCTTATTTTGAGGTTATTGAGCGTGCTAAAAAGGTTGCTGAAGCAGTAGCCAAAGATATGATCATGGCGCGGTATGAGTTAATCCGTGCTCTCAATGACCCCACACTTCAGCTCAATACATACAGACTAAAGTATCCAAACGCTCATGCAAATCAGTCTATTGTCACGGTAATTGGACCAAATGGTTTGCCTGTGATGGATATTGACTACAAGACTGCTTCTTTCTATCGGTACAACGATGATGGTCAGGTTGGTGGTCAGGCGACTGTGTCAAAGCAGAATGAGCGTTTAGGGATGACTAACTCGCAGAACGCGATTCGTGAAATGCTTATCTCGTTGGCTGGTATACAGGCGCCAACAAAACCTGCCGAGGGTGCTACACCTGCACAAGTAGACGCTTACCGTAAAGCAGAAACGCTATTCAAATCGCAAGTTGCTCGTATCAATGCAGCAGCGCTAAGTGCTAAATCACTGCGTGTAATGCCAGCAGAATACTGGGTTGGCAAGGACAAGATCCGTCCAGCTAAGGAGATTGTAGAAGTAGAACCGATGTACATGAACAGCGTCGATGAGAGTGCTGAACATGTAGACTATCTTGCCGGTACACGAGATCCAGAAACAATTGACACATATGTCAAACCTGTTGTTATGAAATGGATCAAGCCAGATGGAGATGGTATTCAGCGAGTACAGCTTAACGATAATGGCATACCTGCGTGGGACGGATATGGTTATACCGTTATGGACGGTATGGGCAATCGCAGTCACACATATGCACAACTTCGCGCAAACGGTTTGTCTGCAGACAAGGCACTAGAAGTTTATGCGATGACAGAGCATCCAGAGTTCCTTAAATGGAAAGCTGGTAATCTGGTCGAGGCTATTGACCTTGTAGATCCAGGCTACATGCTTGGTGACATGTCAATTGATGAGCGACGCGACAAGCAAGCTCGCGCAATCATCATGGCAGAGAGACTCAAGAAGTACATTGACAGCTACATGCAATCGCCAAATCCTCAGAACTTTGAGTGGATTAAGCATTACTATGATGAGTTGTTTGGTCATTCAATTAAGACCGAAGAAGAGCTGCAAAAGGTTGTTCAAAACCTAGTCAAAGATAACATTAATCTAGAAGCACTACGTGTACAGACCGAACAGTTTATTGACTTGAATATGACAAACGACGTTGCTCATTATGTCAAGCCAGCTCAGTCGTACATCAGCGCAGGTAAGCAGGTTAAAACAGGCAAGCCGTTCACGACAATGGCATTTGCTTATGCAAATGTTGGTCCGTTGACATATCAGGCTCCGGGATTGCAAGTCCATGATCTTGGTAGTGGCTTGCATAAAAACAGCAATCACTCGTCTCGTGCAAGGTTTATCAAATTCAACAACCCACTTGTTGTTGATTTGAAGAACAGCGGTATTGATACATCCGTATTGAAACGAGAAATTGGACGTGCAATGCAACGCGGTTATGACGGCATCGTATTTACAAACTACGTTGACTCGATGTTTGATACAGCAAAGAAAAACGTTGCAATAACTCTTGACGACAAGAACGTTCGGTACTTGAACGAAATGCATCTTGGGTCTACTCGCAAAAAGACAGCCACTGTAGATGCTATCGAGCCAATGTTTATGAATCCAATCGAGGCACCAGTGTCTCGTGAAAGAGCACCAGAACTGCTTGAAGAAGGCATGATCGACATGCCGACTACGCGACAGCAACGGTTTATGTCCGGCGGTAAAGAGGTTGCATCTACAGTGTTTGACAACTATCAAGCGATTGTCAGAATGCCACTATCTCTTGACTGGGCTTTTACAACGATCCAAGGTGGTAAAGCATTGTTTGGATTCTTGACTGGCCGTAAGTATGACACGATGTACGCGCTAACTGCTTTGGTTAAGTCATGGCAAGGCTTGATGCCGAATAGCAGTATTACTATTGCTGGCAAGAAGATTGGATTCGACAAGCTTGGTCGTCGTAAATACATGGAGATTTATACGAACCTGCGTAAAGATCCATACTACGAAGCGGTCAAAAAGTCTGGCGCACCATTGCACATGTTCAACCTTGAGCGACGCATTGAGGCTGAGCGAGATCGAATCTATCGTGAGAACAATGGAACTGTTCCATACAACGAAATCAAGATTGATTTGATGGACTACGATGAGCGCGGTAACTTGACTGACTTCTTTGAGAAAAACACCATCATTGGGTCGATGCCATTCCAAGGCATGGCAGAGCGTCAGATTAGTTTGCAACACGATTTGTTGCTTTTCTATCAAGTAAAGCATCAGTTGCAAAACAACCCGGTCTTAAAAAACTTCAGTGCAGATGAAGTTGGGGATCATCCAGATGCAAAGCACGTTGCCAACTTCCTTGCATTGTCTCTTGGCGACTTCCAGTATTCCACTGATGAACGTAAAGACGCTGTATGGGGACGCGTTGGTAAGATTGCATTCGTTGCACCACGTTGGATGTTTGCAAACTTCCTCGTCAATCCAGTCGGTAACCTATTGATTAGTAACATCCCACAGGTTAGCGAGTATATGCGTCGCAACATGGGAGAAAGCAATCGTGTCTTTGATTTATATGACAAGGACATATATAAGCGAAATCCGGACTTTGTAAAATATCAAGTGGCGTCTACAGTTGGTGTTGCAGCTTGGATGTTTGCGTTCCAGTGGTTAGCTGAAGCAGTTGGTCAACTGATGGGTAATGGGCGAATCAATGGTAACGCAGATAGAGTTGGCTCTTACAGGATTGGTGACTGGAAGTTTGGAGACAACACAGGTTCGCTTGACTCATTGAACTTAATCTACACAAACTGGCGATCATTTATTGGCGCTGACCCATCAGTTGATACACGTTATGGTGCAACGTCGCCTACAGAAAAGTGGATATTCAAAGTTATGAATACACTTGGGTATCGTGCAAGTCCGGTTATATCTAAGCCGATTGCAGCGATTTACGGCAAGGATGTCTTGAATCGACCTGTATGGAATCCAGATGATTCGCTCAATGATGTTTGGCGAGATCAATTGGCTCCAGGTTTACAGGCATTGGGTTATGATGTGCCTAATCAGATGTCGTTAGCTATGTTCTGGACATCAACTGCGCCATCGTTTATGCAGGAATATGTAAGTGCATATGACGTAGCATTAGAGAATACGAGTGACAAACACACTGCTACAGCAATTGCATTGCAACAGCTCATTGCAAGTTTCTTAGGTTCACGAATTAAGTATGATCCGTATATTGATCAAAGAGACATGAAGTTAGAAAAACGCAGGTCTGCGATAGAGCGAGCTTGGCAATACGCACCGTCCGCTAAGGACATTATCGAGAAAGGTGACCTGTCTAGGTTTGTAACTGGTAAATAATAAAGGGGGCAGTGCCCCCTTCATTAGATTACGTGTACTCTTTCCACCTTTGCAACAAACTCAAGTTGTTGTGTAGCTGATTTAAGAATCGTGTATTCGTCATCCTCGTGTAAGTTGTTTACAAGCTCGTACATGAGGACGACGCCCTTATTGTTTGTGTACTCAACTTGCTGTCCAGATCGTGCAACAACACGAGGCTTACGTGAAGCCATGAACATCACCGCAAGCATAAAAGTTAAACTGCCACCGATCATACATCCGCATAAAAATTCAGCCATCTTCGTCTCCTGTTAGGTTTAGTGTGACACCAGGTGCTATCTCTACGTTGTCTTTATCTACCCATGTGCCAATTTCATCGTAGTTAAACTTAAGTACACCCATGCGTAACGCAGCTTGATTGATATTGCTAACACCAAGTGTTTTACATACCTCGGTCAAGTGTACGTCAAGTGTTCTTCGTGTTATCTGTAGTTTCTTGGCAGCATCGTTACGGTCTTTGGATGCAATGGTCACGATAAGTATCCATCGCATCCAAGGAGTTATCTTTTTAGGTTTTACCAATCCGTTAGTGGCAGGTCGTCGAAACGTGCCTTTTGTGGTGTGAACTGTAGTCGACATTCACCAACTTCTCCATTTCTGTTCTTCGCCACGATTATCTCGGCCTCCTCGGACTCAAGGTCAATTCGTTGCGACATGTTTGCGTAGTACATCGGACGATATAGAAACGCCACGACGTCTGCATCGCTCTCTATGTCTCCAGACTCGCGAAGGTCACTCATCATCGGCCTCTTGTCGTCACGCTTCTCTACGGCGCGACTGAGAGACGACAGAGCCACTACGCAAACGTCCAGTTCTTTGGCAATAGACTTGAGACCGCGACTAATGACGCCAATCTCGCGAGTTCTGTTGTCGCCCTTTGATTCAATCATCTGAAGGTAATCGATGAATAGTATCTGTAGACCATGTTCTCTCTTCAGTCTTGACGCCTTTGCTCGAAGCTTGTGAATGTCCATGCGGTTGTCCGCAGTGATGTACATCTTTGTGTCGAGCAGCTCAACACGTGCAGATGATATGAGTCGGCGCTCATACTCGTCCATTACCTTGTTCTGAATACGCTTGCCGTTGATTCCGGTCATGAGTGAGATGATGCGCTGTGTGACCATGGCGCTGGACATCTCAATTGACGCAAACATGACAGACCCACCAGCACGAGCAACGTTTATAGCACATTGCAAAGCCAAAGCGGACTTCCCCATTGAGGGACGAGCGCCAAGAATAAACAACTCACCTGGTCGGAAACCATTTGTCAGATCATCCATCGCAAGGAACCCTGTCTTGATTCCAGCCATGTCTGAAACAGTGCGTCCAAGGATGTTGTCAAGTTCTTCGTCGATGAAGTCATCAACATGTGGCGTAGCATTGATGTTGTTGCTAAGCGTCCCAACACTTTCGACAAGTGTGTCCATGATTGCTGCAGCATTTGAGTCAACGTCGTACGCTTCGGTCATAGCAATGTTTGCTTGCTCGATGACTCGTCGTCGATTGCTGTGCTCCTTTACGATTCTGGCGTACATCGCAACGTTGCTTGATGTTGGTACGAATTCACCAATCTGCATGAGGTATGCGATGCCACCACAGTTTTCCAATTCCCTCATGGCTTGAAGCTCGGCGCTCAGGCTCACAATGTCAATTGGGTCAGCGTTGTCCATGATGCGTTCCATGGCATGCCATATGACACCGTTAGCCTGACGATAGAAATCGTCAGGACTAATCAGGTCAGCGACGCTCGACCAACACTTGTAGTTGAGCATCACGGCGCCAAGAAGCGACATCTCGGCTTGGATGTCATGTGGCGGTGTCATTCAGTGATAGCCTTCACAGTTGCTTCACCAGATTCAAGCTCAGACTTCTTCTCTACTGGGGGAGAAGTCAAGAAGTGATCATTGGTGTCACTGATGATGTAGTAGGCATACGCCTCGCTGATTGCTGCCTTGGATTCATCACTAGAGATGTTGCCTATGCGCGTCCAGCCACCAGCCTTATACACAATCTCGTTGACACAAGGGTGCCACCGCGTACCATAGTCAATGCGCTTGTTGGCAGGAGCCATAATGCATGTCGTTGACACAGCGTCGAGAACTTGTTGAAGCGTAGGCACGTCCCCGAACATGCGCAGACCGATGTTGCGAAGCTCTGCAACTGTTGGCCTGAACTCACACTTTAGCAGTACAGTGCGCATAATGGCGCCGACTACGCGGTCATCCCAGCCACGCATGATGGCGAGATAAATCTGGGCGATGCTATCGTCCCACTTTACATTGCTTGGCAAAGTTGCCAAGACACTACAAACTCCAGCAAACGTTGTTTTGTCCATACTTCCTCCAAACTGTTTATACCGGCAACAATACTAGGTTGTCTAGTCCTGCCAAATCCTATCCACTTGACTAATGGTGGTCGAAACAAGGTCTGTCTTCTCGTTATTGATTGCTGTCGACCAGTGTTTCCAAAGAGCGTTGATCGTGACCATGTCTTTACGTCCTCCCCATTTTCTGAGCAGATTACTTGTCGCTGTACTCACCTGTTCTGGTGTCACACCCGCAGCTTGCATTGATCTAAGGACGTGATGGGCGCCACGCCATTCGCCAAGCATGAAGTGTGTTGCCAGCATCGTGTCAGTAAAGACCACTTCCCGATAAGCAAGGTACAAAGCTTTGGCAGGGTCATCGTCAACAGGCATCTTGATGGAATCCCGTTTAGTCCCCTTTTTGGGGACTATAGGGGTATCTTCTTCTTTCTGTATATTCTTTAATGTAATGACCCCTGCATTTTTTGCACCCTCCTCCCCTGCAGATTTTGCACCCTCCCCCCTGTCACTTTTTGCACCTACCCCAAAGCCGTCAGGCATGATGATGTACCCGTTAGTTGTACGTCGACCACTTTCTACGTGACGCTCCTCCACGCGAAGTACCGCGTATGGGCGCTCTGGCGTGACCGTAGAGAGGCTTTTGACTGCGTTTCGGACTATCCGTTCACTCAGGCCTGTATTTTCGCATACAGACGAAATTGAGGGGTAGCTGTAACCTGTTTCGTCTGCACGTAACGCAAAGCATGTGAGCACTAGCCACTCACTGCCTGTGAAGTCCTTCAGAAAAGGCAAGAGTTCGTGGTGCAATACCACGAACCCTCGGTTTGTTCTCTGCATAGACGCATGAGAACCTTTGAACATACCAATCATTTCCTACCGTCCTTTAAATGGGCATATCTGACACACTTGCACCCCGTCACGGCTAACGCAAGCAGCAGATTCAAGCAGCTGTTTAGCTGCAGTAACAGACAAGCCTGGTGGGACTTCGACCTGCTCACGTACACGTGGAGTAAGGGTCTCACCTCTGACTGTGTCAGCAAGCACCTCGACAGACCATTGCTTTTGAAAAGCTTCAGTAAGCATCCGGGCTTGGTCGTCGTGGCTCAGTTTACATACGATGCGGTGATGTGTCCACGACAGTTGCGGATTTCGCACACTGATCGGTACATTCCGCGCAACCCATGAGTAGTTAGCAAGGCTCTGGTACGAGTGGCCGGTAAGCTCCATGGCTTGTGTATACTTTTCACCGTATCTGCCTTCACCGTAGTTGAGTGCATCTCCAAGTGCCCATTGGAAGGATGTCTCCATCTTGACCAGTACTTGCATTAGATGTTCCCAATGCTCGTAAGACAGTTCACCAGAAAACTGGATCCCTGTCTCCGAGACGTGTACTGAATCGGGTATCCCACCGATTTTGACAATGTCATTCTTCATCTGGTGCTGGCTCCTTGAGTCCAATAAACTTGACTACCTCTTGCTCCGGTGTCACTTCGCAACCGGCAGGTCTGATCTCGCTGTAGAGAAGAAGGTCGTTTACTGATTGCGGTGAAAGCTTTGAGACCAATACGGTCTCAGCAACTTTTACTGCGTCTGGTTGATAAGTCTTTGCCCAAGCAACCGCAGCCTCTTTGTTAGTGAAATTGATTTTCGCTTTACTGGTACGGAAAGTAACCTCGCCGTAAGGGCTTGTGTACGTTTTCTTGTTGCGTGGCAACATCTGACGGGCGACTTCCGTAGCCTGAACACCGTACTTCAACTCAATCCAGCTGCGCCGTGACTCAAGAGCCTTAATGCGCTTTTCACACATCTCTTGGATACGCTTTAGCTGGGCGCGTTCGGCGACAATCAGTGAATCGACTTCAAGCATCTTGCGTTGAAGAATCCAGAGGTCATGCTCGCTTTCGACAGTTCCATTCTCAAGCCAGCCGTACGCCCCCACTACCTCGCCGGTAGTGGGTTCGATTATCCATCCGTTATCGCGGATAAGTTCGTCCTGTGTGTCCATTATGCTTCACCCTCCTCAACGAGTAAGTCGTTTGCAAACTTCTCGCCATCGTCATATGTGCTCATGCGGTTAATGGCAGCGTTTAGGTTTTCAGTCGTCATGGTTTCGGAGCCGAACATGCGACGATAAATGCTTTTGGCGTCTGCTGGAGTAACGTCCTCGCCAAACAGTGCCTTGCAGTTGTCCATGAACAGATTAGCTGCAACCTTGTATGCAACCTGTGGGTCTTGAGCCTTTGTCACAGTTGGTGTTGCATTCATCTTCATCGTTCCTGGGATTGGCGTATCAACGATGCGCTCGCCTTCATCCAACTCATCGAGTGCATACTGCGTACCGTAGCCAGCCATAAGTAAGGCACGTCCAACGGCGCCGGTCAAGCTCTTCTCTTCAAAGTCAGGGAAGTGCGCTTTATGCTCGCGCTTGTGTCCTGTTGCGACGACACGTCCGTGTGGGTCAGTGATGCTGGCTCGCGACAGACAAGAAGTCTCATCTGTTTGTACGATTTCAGCAGTGATGCCCCATCCTTCGGACACAGGATGTTCATCGCGGAAAAGCGCGATGCGAACATACACGGGGGCATAAAGCTTGCCCCCTTTCATCTTGATCAAGTGGTCTTCAATCTTCATTGTTTTCCTCCTCCAACTTTGCGATGAGTTTGTCTTCTTCATCGCCTCCCATCACAGAGCGTACAAAACTGTAGTTGTTCATCAGTGCTTCAGTTACGCTGTGTGTGTTGCCATGATAGTACAGTGTTGCGTTTTCAGCAAACCGAAGTAACGGGTACACGCTAAACTTCAACGAATCAAAGTCGGCGATGTTTTCAATGTTGACTTCTGCTTTGCTGAGATTGATCATAAGGTCTTCCATGCTGGATCCGATGATGACTGCATCGTCCTTTACAAGGTATTCACCTTTGTACTCTGCTACCACGATTGTTGTTTGCGGGTCGCAGATAAGTTTAGAGTTGATCGATGGCGTGTAGGTTAGCGATGTAGCAATCCAACCTTTGCCACCCATCAGTAATCGCATCTTGTTGCGATAGATGATCATGCGGAAACACATGCCAAGTGACGCCCATGTAACAGGACGCGCAACAATGCTTTCTTTAAACCCTCCACGAACTTTCTCGACCTGCTCGTAAAGCAGCTCTGGCGTGTCACCAACAAACACGCACTCATGTTCGCCTGTACCTGCAATCAAGGTGCTTCCGTCGTCACCTTCTGCGTAGTAACACATGACTCGTGGGTCATGGTCAACTGTGAAAAACCAATCAACTTCCAATGGGGTTGCGTTCAATAAACTTCTCCAGTCTCTCGACTTGTTTCTCGCATCCGTAGATGCGTTCATACTTGAGCAGCACATCAAGTACTTGCTCTAGCGTTCGACAGATGACAGTCATGTTCTGGTCTGCCATGCATTTCTGTTCTTTACGAACAGCGCCTGTCTTTGTTTTCAGCTCGATGCCTAGTGCCACTGGCAGTTGCCAGTGTTGGCAGTGGACATACAGGTCTGGGCATCCAAGGCTGTTGCCTTGCCATCCCGTTGGGTAGTGCAGGTTCTTGCATCGTGGGCATTGCACCTTACGGCGAGCTTTGCCTGTCTCGATCACTGTGTACCCAAGGAATCCCAGTGTGTTGCGAACAAGTGTTTGAAATTGTGATTCTGTACTCGCCATGGTGTATACTCACTGTGAGCGAATTGTTTGTCCTACCTCCTCTGCTCAAATAAGCCACCTCCGTCACAGGGTGGCTTATTGCTTTTCTCCTGTCAGGAGAAGTGTATCACGGTCTAGGTTTGCAGTTAACCCAGTCCCAGCAATAACGTACGATCGCGTATGTAATCGGATAGCCTCCAAGGCTAACATCTATTCCAGCCAGTTTCATTGCCATATGGCATGCCTTAGCGTCTGGCGCTGATCGTATGAGTGCTTGATACTCAGGCACTTTGTGTATTGTCTGTATCCAGTCAGCGTGACGGTGTGTTGGATGAGCTGAAGTGTTGACCGGGTCAAGGTGCTTCTTGCGTCGCGCCTTCCATTCTGTTTCGCACTGTACGACGCCAGACTCAATGGCAATCATGTATATGCGTTCCATCGGTCTGACGCCGTTCAGTATGTCCAGTATGTCCGTGTATTGCCTGTAACTGAAGTTGACACGATCAATAGTCACTGTATTTGTGTCGTGGTTCAGCACGGACGCCTTTGCCCATTCCAGCGCTATTGATTTAGCGTGTTCATAGTGAAGCGTCCATTCCCATCTGCTTACCTTGCCAGTAACTTGAACTCGGTAAAACTTCATTCGGGTCTGATTTTAAACGTCATACGCTTGCGACATGTATGACACATCCAGTGTGGTGTCCAATCGCCAGACAGGAAGGCATCTACGACCTCCGGTACGGTTGCGAACTCAGTGAGCTTGCACTTGTTGACAGGAAGCAGCAATGGTCGTCGCCCAGGCTTATTCCAGACCAGTTTCTGGTCTGTGATTGGGTCAGCATCAGGGATGTCGTCTGGCACTACAAATGTAGCGATGTCGACCTGCATTGGTGCCCATTGGAGTGTACACATGACAGTGTTGTCCATGCGCTTCCAAATGTTATAACGAACCCGCCCCCACATGGGAGCGAGTTCGGGTTCGGACTCATTTGTCCATCTGTTCAGTAGTCCTTTGACTACCCTTGATTCATTACTCATGTTTATCTCGTGTTCAATTCGTGTCTATCTCTTGTTTATTCGCGGATCTGTTACGAATCCGATAAGCCAGCAGATAGGCATTATAGGTGTCAGTATCATTGCAATCGCCAGCAGTGGGATGGCGACTACGTAAAAAGCTGCAAGGAGCAGCGCTACTATTGTGCTAATGGCTTCTATCATTGTCTCTCCAGTCTAGTCATACCTACGTGGGTTGGTTGTGCTTTCGCTAAGAAAACCCTCCTGCCGAAGCAGGAGGGCTGTGTGGACTAGTCGATGACCTCGTAGGGCGTCCGGCTGAGGCGGAAGTTGAACGCGCCCCAGATGGCTGTGTCCTTTGACGTGAATGCCAAAGTGTAGTCGTATTCGTCATGCCCGACTTCGAGCTTTATGTCGAACACGTCTGTGACATCGCCCCACAGGAACGCGTTGGTCACTGCGTTAATCGATGTAGCACAGAGACCGATTGACGTGCTGAGAGAGACGTTGCGGTCATCAATCCAAACGCGATAATTGGACGACACCCTCTCAAGTGTCCCTGCGCGATAGGTGCGCCAGATGCTGATTCCTTCACCGCCACCGCTGAACACGTCAAGAACGCTCTTGACTTGCGCGGATGTGAGTGTGCCTGTCCCAACAAGGGCAAGGGCTTCGGCGTGTGCGTCGGTCAATTTGACCATGGTAGTTACCTCCACGCTGGTGATTCGCCCCACCAGCAAGGCTCGCAAACAGTGACATTTATGATATCGCCACAGCGCCACCATGTGTGACACCGGGCGACAACATATTTAATCCGACCACCAACTTCCATCGATGCGGGCTTCCAGACCTTGCTGTGCGTACCTGAGTGCCTCGGAATTGAGGTGATCGCACCACTCTTCGAGTAGGCTCTTGTAATCCTCGGTGTCGTCCCAGAGTTCGTACAAGGACTGTTGCTTGTGCTTTTCGCACCAAGCTTCCAGCGTGTTGTTGATGTAGACGTACCAATCTGGGCTGTGTCCGTTGGCTTGCCCCCACGAAAAAGGAACCATCTGGTCGATGAGCGCATCGGTGTTGATTTGCTGGTAGGTGACCCACATGGAGCCTTCTTCCAACTCTTCGACGTACACGATGTCGTCCCACTCGCCTGTGTAGCAGTCACATAGGTCGATTTCGTGGTCAGCGCTGATGTCTTTACTCATTTCAATACCTCCCGCCACCTGTGTCGTCAGTTGGTGGCTCTGCGTAGTCAGGGACATAGAACTCTGACATGATGCTCTGCAAAAATCCTGCGGTGATTTTGTCCATGTCGTAGACGTGTCCGTCAAACGCATCGTAGTAGTCCGCATGGGCGTTCCAGCAGTTGATGACGAACTCCTCGAAGGCGTTGTGTCCATCGTAGTCGACCATTGGATGCGTGATGGTCAAACCCTCGATTGCAGGGTGCATCTCGCCAATCAATCTGCCGAGATTCGTGTACGACTCGGACACGTTGTAGACCCATTCATCAAGCTGAGCAAATGCCGGGCTGGAATGCATGCTCTGGAGCAGACTTGCAAGGATGGGTGTGCGCCCCCGAAGGAGCGCGATGCGATTCTCGATAGTGTTCATGTTAGTTACCTTTCTCCAACTCACGTGCGATGCAGTTACTGCAAGGGAAGTGGCACCAGTCGCCACACTTGCCACACTGTCCGAAGTCTGGCTCGTCGTCGACCACGGAATCCTCTGCGTCCTGTACCTCAAACTCGACGCCTTCTTCAGGGTCGCAAACGATGACCGCAGTGACCTTGCCGTCCCTAAACTTCGGGTCAATCTCGTAGACCTTGAAGATGTCCGCTGGCAGGGAGTTGCCCCCGTGAGGGCAATCCACGCGGACGGTGATGGTGGCGTTCTGTGGCAGAAGCGCCAACTGTGCAATCAATTCTTGTACTGTCATTACTTTGTCTCCTCCAGCCAGAAGTCTGGCGCACACTTGTCAATGTTCTCATCGATGTACTGCATGATGGTGCATGCAGATTCTTCAGTCAGTCCTGTCCAGCCAATCTGGACATTCACGGTGTCACTGTCGTCGCAGTCGCCTTCGCAGTCCTCGCCTGTGCATCCAAAGTACACGCCATATTCGATGTTGAACATGGTCGTGTCCGGAGCGCCGGAGTCAGGGTCGGTGACCCATGGCTCGTACTGGCATCCGAGATTCTTGTGGCACTTCTTGTCGAGGCTCTCCCACCCACCGAGTCTGCCTCGATGGGTGATGATTGCCTGTGCCATCACGATGATGGCGTCTGCGATGCGCTTGTCTGCTGTGCCGATGATGTCGTCGGCGATGTTCTCATCTGTCATTACTTTTCCACCTCCGTGTTGTAGCGGAACCTGAAGTTTGCCTGAATGGCATTGCGTGAACATCCGTATGTTGCCTTGCTGTAGAAGGTCAACTCAAAGTCGTAATCCTCGAAGCACGTATCGAAGTAAGCGTCGAAGTTGTCGGTGTTCCACACGTCTGACGAGAGGAACGTTGCAACGACAGCAGGTACGGACATTGGGCAATGTCCCCAGCCGTGTGAAAGGACGATGTAGTTGGCTCCGTTATCGCTCAGTGTGACGTGGTACGCACACTCTTCGATTGCACCAGCCCGTTCCACAAAGTGCTTGCCGTACGGGAAGTGCTTCCGTGCAAACGTCTTGATGATGTCGTTCAGTTGAGCCTGGTTGAGTTTCGTGCCTTGCACGATGCTGAGCGCTTGCTTGTCTTGTTCTGTAAGTCTGACCATGATGAACCTCCATGCCTGTGATTCGCCCCACAGGCAGGGCACACAAACACTACTTGTTGAGGTAGACCTCATTCACGAAGTCATCCACGATGGGTGAGAAGATGTCGTAGTACTGCTTGACACCGCCCCAGTCGCACATCATCTCGCCACGTCCAACCTCTGGGTCATCGGCACAGTTGCCGTACACCATGTAAACGTGGAACACGTTCTCGGTTGGCGCTCCGGGCTTGTGCACAAGGAGCCACTCCTCATCGCAATGGTTCATCGCGTCGATGATTTCCGAAGCGCTAGAGATCATTGTGATGTCATCGCCATCCTCGTCGCCAAGGTTTAAGTCAATGGACAACTCAAGCCCGTGCTCCTTGCACACAGGGAGCAGTAACTCCACAAGCTGATAAGCATGGACGTGCTCACAAACCCCGCGCCACTGCACACCGGGGTCGTGAGACTTCTCCACCTTAGCCGTCATTCGCGCCATGTCCTCTACAGGAACCATTAATGCTCTCTTTACCATCTCTTACCTCCTAATCCAACGAATCAATCATGCCAAGGACGAACTTGTCCTCGTCCGTCAACTCATCATCGCATCGGCACTCGTGCTTCGTGACAACGCCATTCGAGCCATGCAACTCACCAACGAAGTCGTCCTCGTAACAAGCCCACGAGATGTCAAACGACAACTCAGGGTGAAGCGCTACGATGCCCTTGAACCAGTCAATAGGCTCGTTCCACGCGCTGTCGATGTACATGGTCAATGTCGCGTCCATTCCGAGACCAGACTGTCCGAGTTCATCACACACCCAATCTGTAACCCGTGCATGGCAATCAGACCAGTCATGCAAGTCTGTGTCAGGATGCATCACAACCATCTGTCGCAACCCTACCTCGAAGTCCAAGTCGCCATCAGACCCGTAAGGGAAGTGACGCCCACGGAAGGCGCTCACATTCTCAAAGAAACCATGCACACGAACGATGCTATCAACAGTATTAGCCATTGCTAACCTCCAGTAAAACAACACGCACAATATAACCTGTACGCTCACACAGTGACCATACAGGCGATAACGCAAACAACAACGCATCAAGCGCCATTCGATAGGCAAAAGGCGCCTTTTTGAGGGAATTTAATAGGACACAGGATAGGGGAAGTGTTGTCTGGATGTGCCACGCATCTCCAGCAATCCTACATGTGTTACCTACTAACTACCTACCCTGCAAATTCTACTAGGGTAGCAGAAAGTGGGAGGGTAGCAGATTTTGCACCCTCACCCTGCAAATTCTACTAGGGTAGCAGATTTTGCCCCGCAGGTAGAACCCTCACTCCAATACCAAATACAGAACAGACCAGACCACAAGTCATAGCCTATACCTACGTGTGTGTGTAGGATTGCCGAAGGACGTTAACCCTACAACCATGCACTACCAGCGGGGCGTGCGTGGGGTTTAAACAAACTTGGTGGGTGGGAGCCGAAGCCCCCACCCGGTGGGCTACGCTACTGGAAGCGTAACCCATTTGCCTGTGCTACCGTGTGCACGGATTGCACGGTGTTGCTGTCCCATGCAAGCCTTGCACGATGCGCACGGCACAAGGTCCATGCGGTCCTTGAAGCGCGGGTCTGATGGACAGGACCGCGTACCTTTCAGACTCTTGAAATGCGTCTGAAAGTCATCGTGCGGTAGCACGGTAAACGTGCCTGTCCAACCCATCGCGATAGCCTCGGTCTGGTCGTCCTTGGTGTCACAGGACGCCATGACGCGACCCATAAGACCGTGCGACCAAGCTTGACGCCATTGGTGCGTGTAGCCTGTCCATGCAGACACTTTGTATAGGACGCTGTCCCATACATCGGCAGGTACCAT
>Ga0192647_100213_pt1 | contig 39007 bp, 26 predicted proteins | sample LauGreFa1BDMLBSN_2_FD_133046 | JGI IMG/M metagenome (GOLD analysis project Ga0192647, IMG submission 133046) | Freshwater lake microbial communities from Lake Michigan, USA - Fa13.BD.MLB.SN - reassembly | ecosystem: Environmental > Aquatic > Freshwater > Lake | place: Lake Michigan, USA... | reverse complement strand
CGTGCAGTTGTTTTGAATCCAAAATATCTTTTTTGTGACGAACCCAATTCCGGCCTGGATCCCCAAACCTCACTGGTAATCGATAAACTAATTCGTGATTTGACATTGGAATACCAAATCACCACGGTCATCAATACCCATGACATGAATAGTGTGATGGAGATCGGAGACTATATTTTATACATGTACCAGGGGAAAAAAGAATGGGAAGGCACCAGAAAAGAAATCATATTCAGCAAAAACCAGCGCTTGAACGACTTCATCTTTGCATCTGAATTTCTAAGGGATGCCAAGGACATGAGAATGCTGGAAGAAACGGGTAAAATCCCCAATGAAAGGGACATGGATGAAATGACCCGACCCTGAGCACATTTCCCTACCTTTGCGGCAACTTTTAGACTGTTATTATGAGCATCTTGATTAATAAGAATTCTAAGATCCTGGTTCAGGGTTTTACGGGTACCGAAGGTACTTTTCATGCCACTCAAATGATTGAATATGGCACCCAGGTTGTGGGCGGAGTAACCCCAGGCAAAGGAGGCACTCTTCACCTCGATCGTCCAGTATTCAACTCAGTTGCCGATGGTGTCAAACAGACCGGAGCTAACGTGAGTATCATTTTTGTTCCGCCCGCATTTGCAGCAGATGCAATCATGGAGGCTGCTGAGGCTGGTATTGAGTTAGTGGTTTGTATTACGGAAGGCATTCCTGTACAAGACATGGTGAAAGTAAAAAGCTACTTACAAGGAAAGAATACCAGACTGGTAGGACCCAATTGCCCCGGTGTGATCACTGCCGGTGAGTGCAAAGTAGGTATCATGCCAGGCTTTGTATTTATAAAAGGGAGAGTAGGTATTGTTTCCAAATCAGGAACACTTACCTATGAAGCAGCAGATCAGGTTGCAAAAGCTGGATTAGGAATTTCTACTGCTGTAGGTATTGGCGGGGATCCTATCATTGGTACCACAACTAAAGAAGCGGTTGAACTCTTTATGAATGATCCAGAAACGGATGCCATTGTGATGATTGGAGAAATCGGTGGGGGTATGGAAGCCGAAGCAGCCCGCTGGATCAAAGCGAACGGCAATAAAAAACCAGTGGTTGGATTTATTGCGGGTCAAACCGCTCCTCCCGGTAGAAGAATGGGACATGCTGGTGCTATTGTGGGCGGAGCTGAAGACACAGCTGCTGCAAAAATGCAAATCATGAGTGAATGCGGCATACATGTTGTAAGTAGTCCAGCAGATATTGGAATTAAAATGGCAAGTATCTTAAAAAAATAAATCAAACCCCGTGAGGGGTTTTTTTATCGATAGGAATCTCTATGAAAATATTGATCAGCCTTCTTCTTTTACTTCCTTTCGTTGCCCCGGCACAACAAAAAACAACAGGAATCAATCTATTGAGTATCCCGCCTTTTGTAAGACAAGGGGATCAGCCCTCATTAAGCTATCAACTCTTCAACACTTCAAAAAAAGATTGGACGGGAACGATTCATCTACAATTGATCGACACCCTACAAAAGAATCCTGTGGACGGCTGGTTTTTTAATCAACAAGGAAATCAATACTTCACCGTAGAACCCACCAAAAAAGAATGGATTGAATTCCCCATTCAGATTCCATTTGAATACAACAAACCAACAGCATGGCAACTATACGTAAAGACAGGTGTAGACACCATCCTAAGAACAGGTTTTTTACGGATCGAACCCTGGGAATATGCGGAGGAAACGGCCATTCCAGAAACCTCTCCAGAGTCCCCGATATTGAAGAAAAAAATCTCACGCCAATATTCTAAGAACGCCCAAACTCGTCTGGAGTTGCTTGCGCAAAACGACAGGGTGTTAACCGGAGACACTTTATTAGTAGAAATTGAACTGACCGGAAGTACAAGCAATAAAATTATTCTGAGTGAGCAATGGCCCGCAGGAACCCAACCTAACATGGTCAGATCATTAAGTACGCATACAGGAGGAGGAAGAGTAATTCTGTTAACTGATAAGGAATTAAAATTGGAGTGGGTCAATACGAATCAATCTCCAATGCGAATTTCTTACCAATTGCTTGCAACTTATTCTGGCCTTTTTCAAATTCCACCGGCAACAGTCAGCAGCCCTGATCTACCACAGCAAACAATACGTTCGTCTTATTCGTCCCTAATTATTGAACAGAGAAAGCTCCCATGAAAACGGAAGTGTTGATTATTGGGCAGGGAATCAGTGGCACTTGGCTCAGCTATTATCTAGAAAAAAACAAGGTAGATCATTTTGTGATTGATCAGGCGGACTCCCAGTCTGCATCCCGACAAGCCGGAGGATTGATCAATCCCGTTACGGGGAGAAATAAAGTAAAAACATGGTTGGCTGACCAACTACTCCCCTTTTGCCAGACAGCCTATCAGCAAATCGGAGAATGCTTGCAAACGTCCGTGATTGACACAAAAACCATCATCGAGTGTTTTACCAACTCCGAAGCAACAGCCTTATTTTCCAGAAGAGTTAATGAGAATCCGCAGTATTTAGAAATTCCTAGCGAGCCGCCCATTCAACTGGATCTTTTTCATAATTGCCAAGCGGTGGGGTTAATCAGGCCTGCTTATTTAGTCAGTGTGCAATTGCTTTTGTCAACATGGCGTGATCGGTTGCGTGCCCTGGGAAAAATTGGTGAATATAATTTTGATCCCCATGAGGTAGTAAAAACAAAATCAGGATATACCTACAAGGACATTCAATGTAAAAGAATAATTTTTTGTGACGGAGCACGAATACAAAAACGTAGCATATCACCCGCCATTCCACTAGCACCCACGAAGGGAGAAGCATTGATACTTAAAATTCCAGACCTTCCCCCTTCGTTTGTTTACAAGAACAAACTTACGTTACTACCCTTGGCTGAAAAAGGATATTGGTGGGTAGGTTCAAGTTATGAGTGGGCATTTGAGCATACCAATCCCACCTCAGCATTTAAAGAGCACACTTTAACTGCCCTGGAAAACTGGCTGGCAATTCCATTTGAAATAATTGAGCAACGAGCCGCAGTTCGAATGGGCACTATGGAAAGAAGACCGCTTGTAGGTTTTGATTCTCCTGAAAAAAACTGGGGCATACTAAATGGACTGGGAACTAAAGGTTGTTCGCTGGCTCCCTATTTTGCCTATCAGTTGGTAGAAAACCTGCTTCATGGGAGTGAAATTGACCCAGAAGCTAGTTGGACTCGTTTTCAATAAAAAGGGCTGTTTTTCTTACCTTTCCACACGAATTCACCTATGCAAAACCTTCAAGATTCTGTTTACTCCATTCCCGCACGATTCAGACGTATGGAAAACCTCCATATTGTATTTTGGATCATAAAGGATATGAGTTGGTGTATGGGATGGGAAGTGCTTGCCATTACCATGATCATACCCACTTTACTAGTTGCCATATTTATCTCCTGGCGAACGCGTCAGATCCATTCTGAGCTGGCACATAATTTGGCCGTAGCCTTTTGGATCTGCGCCAACTCCACATGGATGATTTTGGAATTTATAAAGCATGACGAAACTATTTTCTTTGGCTTTCTAACGGGAAAACAGCTTTCCATGATACCTTTTGTGATAGGATCCCTGATTTTGTTACGCTATTATTTAATACAACGCCCTCGAGAAATTAAGTTAAAAAGAACTACTACACTTTGAACCCCTAACTGAGGAAAGATTATGTACAGATCGCATACCTGTGGAGAATTACGTTTATTAGACAAAGGAAAACAAGTACAGTTAGCCGGCTGGGTTCAAACCGTAAGAAAATACGGAGCGATCACATTTGTGGACCTCAGAGATCGATATGGAGTTACTCAACTTCTTTTTGGAGAATCCATTAATGATCAGTTGGACAATAGTCCCATTGGACGCGAATTTGTAATACAGATTACCGGAACAGTAATTGAACGCAGCAATAAAAATGCGCAACTCCCCACTGGCGATATTGAAATTGATATACAACAATATTCTATTTTAAACCGCTCGGCCGTTCCTCCCTTCACCATCCAAGATGATACCGATGGAGGAGATGACCTCCGCATGAAGTATCGTTTTTTGGATTTACGTCGCAACCCTGTTCGTCAAAATTTAGAATTACGTTACGCGGTAAACCGTGCTGCACGCAACTACTTGCATCAGCAAAACTTCCTGGATATTGAAACACCTTTTCTGATAAAGTCGACTCCGGAAGGTGCGCGCGACTTTGTAGTCCCCTCTCGCATGAACCCTGGTCAATTTTATGCGCTTCCCCAATCTCCACAAACCTTTAAACAATTACTGATGGTAAGTGGGTACGACCGCTACTATCAAATTGTAAAATGTTTTAGAGACGAAGACCTCCGTGCAGACAGACAACCAGAGTTCACACAAATTGATTGCGAAATGTCCTTTGTAGAACAAGAGGATATACTCAATATGTTTGAGGGTTTGATCAAACACATTTTTCAGGAGGTAAAAGGGATATCTTATACGGCACCTGTAGAGCGAATCACTTGGGAGGAAGCCATGTGGACCTATGGAAATGATAAACCGGATATTCGGTTTGGCATGTCTTTATTGAATCTAAAAAAACCGTCCTCTGTTTATCCAGATCGAAAAGACCAACGCGCTTTGATTGAAGGGGCAACCTTCAATGTTTTTGACGAAGCAGAAACTGTTGTTGCGATTGCAGTTCCTGGCGCAGCTGAATTCACCCGAAAACAAACAGACGAACTCACAGAATGGGTGAAACGTCCGCAAATTGGGATGAAAGGATTAGCGACTATTCGATACAATGCAGACGGCACTTGCAAAAGCAGCATAGATAAATTTTATGACGAAGAAAGAAGAATCGCCATTGCAAAAGCAGCCGGTGCCAATCCTGGAGATTTGGTCTTGATATTGGCAGGCGCTGAAGAGAGAACAAGAAAAGCAATTAGTGAGCTGCGATTGGAAATGGGTCAACGTTTAGAATTACGAAAACCCGATGAGTATAAGTTACTATGGGTGCTTGACTTTCCACTTTTTGAATATGATGAAGAAGGAAACCGCTGGGTTGCCCGCCACCACCCTTTCACGGCTCCTAAGCCAACGCAGATCAAGACTATGATCGACAATAATCCAAAGATTGAAGATGCCGCTAATTATCTGCAACACCCCTACGCTTCAATTAAGGCAAATGCATACGACATGGTCCTGAATGGAAACGAGATCGGAGGCGGATCCATCCGAATCTTCCAAAGAGAGTTACAGGAAAAAATGTTTGAAGCACTGGGAATGAGCCGCGAGGAACAACAACACAAATTTGGATTCTTGTTGGGGGCTTTTGAATATGGAGCGCCACCCCATGGAGGCATCGCCTTTGGCTTTGATCGCCTTTGTGCATTATTAGGGGGTAGTGAAAGTATTCGTGATTTTATTGCCTTCCCGAAAAACAATGCAGGAAGAGATGTAATGCTTGATGCACCCGCAACTATTGATGAAATTCAGCTGAAGGAATTACAGATTCGAACGGACCTAAAGAATGCTTGATTAAGAATTAAGTAACTGGCTGAGTCTTTCTGCTACTTTCTGAGAGTTGGGTAGCATGGCTTGTTCCAATTTTATATTCATCGGTACAGCGGGTAAATCCAATGCCCCCATCACTTGTACCGGAGCATCCAGCGATTGAAAACAATGCGTGGCAATTCTTCCAGCCAGCGCCTCCGCAAAGGAGTTACGCTGTTGTTCTTCCGTCAACACCAAAACTTTTCCATGTTGCTTAACGCGGGAATAAACTAAGTCCTCATCCAAAGGATATAAGGTGCGCAGGTCAACAATCTCAATCTGCCCCGAGAACTGTTTGGAAGCCGCCAAAGCCCAATGCACTCCCATACCATAGGTGATAATGACCACTGTAGCCCCTTGTTCCAATTGCGCCATATCTGATTCTTGAACAATTGAGGCTTTACCAAGTGGAATACAATAATCTGCATCGGGCTCTTGTGTTTTAGCAGCATCTGTACCAGGCACCTTACTCCAGTAAAGTCCTTTATGTTCCATCATCACAACAGGATTTGGATCCAAAAATGCTGCCTTCATCAATCCCTTCATATCCGCAGCATTAGACGGATAAACAACTTTGATTCCTTTTACTGTGAGTAAGGTGGATTCTACAGAACCGCTATGATAAGGCCCTCCTCCTCCATAAGCCCCGGTAGGAACACGCAGGATCATGGGAATGGGAAACTTTCCCATTGATAAATAGCAGCTCTTGGAGAGTTCTGTGACCAACTGATTAAAACCAGGATATATGTAGTCAGCAAATTGTACTTCAACAATTGGTCGTAACCCCGCAGCCGCCATTCCAGCTGTTGAGCCAACTATATAAGCTTCTTGTATGGCTGTGTTGAATACGCGATGATCACCAAATTGCTCTGCAAGCGTTGCCGCTTCTCTAAACACTCCGCCTAATCTTCTTCCTACATCCTGCCCATATAGAATGGCTTCAGGATGCGCTTCCATGATCTCGCGAATGGCGAATAAGGCAGCATCCACCATCGGAATTTTTTGTCCCTGTCCTGCATCACGTTTTCCTTTCTCTTCTAATAAAGGTGTGGGTGCATAGACATGATCCGATACGGAAGAAGGATCTGGTTCGGGTGCAGCATTGGCACGATCAAACTCTTTTTCAATAAATGCAATTGCGTCTTGCTCCATTGTTAAGACCTCTTGATCGGAACCCAGTATGGCAACTAATCTTTTACGAAGTTTTAGAAAGGGATCATGTGTCTGGTGTTTTTGCCAGTCCTCGTCTGTTCGATAGAACTCCTTACGCACCCCACTCGTATGATGGCCTAACAAAGGAACTTGCGCATGAATTAAATAGGGTTGTCTGTTCTTTCGAACTTGCCCTACCACTTCTTCTAATACCGAATACGAAGCCTCGAAATCACTACCATCCACCTGCACCCGATTCAATCCCTTAAAACCAGCAGCAAACTCAAATGCATTCATCGCTCTGGCCTCGCTTGCTGTTACACTGATCCCCCAATTATTATCCTGCACCAAAAAGATAATTGGTAATTTTTTTAAAACCGCCACCTGCATAGCCTCGCTCACTTCTCCCTCTGTTACACTGGCATCCCCGAGTGAACAGATCACAACGGGTGCTTGTGATGCTTTCATAAATGCAGGCAGATCCTTCTCAGCATCAGCGCCTTTTTCCTTTTGAACGCGTATCCATTCTTCCCAATAACGAATACCATGTGCAATACCTGTCGTGGGAATTGCCTGCATGCCTGTTGCACTCGACTGATGAATAATTACTGGCTTTCCTTTTCCATTATAACTTGGATGACTGTAATACTCCCGTCCGCCAGAAAAAGGATCTTCCGCTTTTGCCAATAATTGAAGCATTAATTCATAAGGAGAAAATCCAAGACCCAACAACAAACTCTCGTCACGATAATAAGGACTAACAAAATCTTGTACTTGCAACTGAAATGCAGCAGCCAATTGAATGGCCTCATGTCCCCTTGAAGTAGAATGAACATAAGAACAGACAGATCGATTATTCTCATAAGTGGATGACATGGCTTTAACCTGACACATCAGGACAAACGCACGGCGGAGTAAATCGAGATCTTGCATTTAAAATTTTAGCACTAATTAATCAAGATATCAAATAAAGAATCATCTTCTAAAAAACCTTCCAACTGATCGCCTGGCTCTACAGGTCCGACACCGGCAGGTGTTCCTGTAAAAATTAAATCGCCTGGCTCCAGTGTAAAATAAAGTGATACATGTGAAATAATTGCCTCAAATGAGTTGATCATAGCTGCAGTATGACCCTGTTGGACCAGCTCTTTATTTTTATAAAGGCAGAAATGAATGTCCTTTTTGTTTTTATACTCATTTGCAGAACGCCATTCTCCAACAATAGCAGATTGATCAAATGCTTTTGCTTTCTCCCAGGGAAGTCCCTTATCTTTTAACCGTTGCTGCACATCTCGAGCTGTGAAATCAATACCCACCGTCATGGCATCGTAAGCTAAGGCTGCTTCCACTTCATCAATACAAGATGCTTTTTTGGAAATGTGCAAAACAATTTCACATTCGTAATGTAAATCACTGGAAAAAGAAGGAATCACAAAAGGTCCGGGGAGTGGAAGAACCGCTGTGGATGGTTTTAGAAAAATTACAGGTTCCGTAGGGACTTCATTTCCCAGCTCTTTTGCATGTGCTACATAATTTCTTCCAATACAAATTATTTTCATGATAGGGGTAGGTGTATTAAGCGAAAGAGAGATTATTATATTGATTCATGGTGATCGCTATTCCCTGATTGGCAAAAACCTCAATAGCTTCCACAGCAGCAGTAATCTTTTTTTGGACCAGTGGTTCTTCTTCCTTTTTCCATTTGCTTAAAACGAAGTCCGCTTGTTTTCCTTTTGGAAAATCACTTCCAATACCAAAACGTAATTTGGGATAGTCTGTTGTGCCAATGCTTTCTTGGATACTTCTAAGACCATTGTGACCTGCATCACTGCCTCCAGGCTTGATTCGGATCTTATCGAGCGGTGTGGCAAGGTCATCTACAATAACCAATAAATTAGACCGCTCAATTTTTTCTTTCTCCATCCAATATTTTACTGCCTTCCCACTTAAGTTCATATATGTGGTAGGACAGATACAAATAAATACTTTTCCTTTCCATTTTATCTCGGCATGGTAAGCCAAACGACCCACGGAGAACTGCCCTTGATGTTTTTGTATAAAAGAAGCCACCACATCAAACCCAATATTATGCCGGGTATGCGCGTATTCGTCCCCAACGTTCCCCAAACCTACAATTAGATACTTCATAGACAAGAAGGATTCAAAGATCGGCCTTCCCCAACAAAAAACCCGCATCGGAAGACGCGGGTTTTAGAGATATTATCGCTAAGCAGCTTTTTATTTTTTTGCAGCAGCAGGAGCTGGAGCAGCAGCGGCAGTTGCCGCGGGCGCAGCTGCTTCTTCTTGTTTTAGCTGACGAGTAAGCACTACAGAAGCAATTGGTATACGAGGGGAGTTCAAAATCTCGTACTCAGCAATTTTTACATCCTCTACCCGAATATTACCATTCAAGTCTAGATTATCGATGCTCACTTCAATTTGCTCGCGAAGATGCTTTGGAAACGTTTTCACTTTGAGTGACTTCATTTTGGTAATCAGCTTACCGCCATCTTTCACCCCCTTGGAAGTACCAACGAATTTGAGTGGAATATTGGCAATAACTTTCTTGTCCTCAACCAGCTCCAGCAAATCAACGTGAATCAGTTCGTCATTCACCTTATCGAATTGCAAATCCTTAAGGATAGTACGATAAGTTTTACCCTCTAGTTTCACTTCACAAAATTGGAAGTTGGGCGTGTACACCAGTTTTTTGAAAGCCGCGGCAGGAGCAGCAAAATTGATCTCCTGCGCACCCCCATAAATTACACCGGGCACCATTTCCTGAGAGCGTAGTTGGCGGGTGGCTCCTTTGCCAAATGCGGTCCTCAGTTGTCCTTCGATTGTAATCGTGTTCATGTCTATTTTGTTTTATTGGTTCAATTTCCTTTCAGCTGAGAGTACACAAAGAGGCTGGTTATACTCTTGTTCTCAAAAGCATTGCGTATGGCTACTGCAAACAAATCAGCCACGCTCAACACTTTAATTTTACTCCCCTGCTGTTTAACCGGAATGGTATCACATACCACCAGTTCTTCCAGCACGCTGTTTTCAATATTCTCGTAGGCCTTGCCGCTGAGCACAGGATGTGTGATCAACGCACGAACTGAACGAGCCCCCTTTTCTTTCAATAACCCTGCACTTTTTGCTAGGGTTCCTCCGGTATCACAGATGTCATCAATAATGATCACATCCTTACCAACCACGTCCCCAATTACCACCATGCTGGCTATTTCGTTGGCTCTTTTGCGATGTTTGTCGCAAATAACCATCTCTGCATTGAAATAGCTGGCAATTTGTCTAATTCGGTTGGCAGATCCCACGTCGGGGGCCGCAAAGGTAAGGTTTTCCAGCTTCAGTTTTTCGATATAAGGGATGAAAACAGCATGGCTATCCAGATGGTCCACTGGGATATCAAAATACCCTTGAATCTGGGGCGCATGTAGATCCATGGTAATTACCCTATCGGCACCAGCCGCCACTAACATATTGGCTATCAATTTACTACCAATAGCCACCCGGGGCTTGTCTTTTCGGTCCTGGCGGGCATATCCATAGTACGGCAAAACAGCAATTACTTTATAGGCAGAGGCCCTTTTAGCCGCATCAATCATGAGTAGCAGCTCCATAATGTTGTCTGAGGGAGCATAGGTGCTTTGCACTATAAAAACATAGTCACCCCTGACGCTTTCAAGGAATACAGGACATATTTCACCGTCACTAAAACGCTGAATATTGACCTTCCCCAAATGAGCCCCAAATTGCTTACAGATTTGTTCCGCCAGCTGCTGTGAGCCGGTTCCGGAAAAGATTTTGGCATGTTGCATAGCAGAGATATCAAATAGATGTGGCACGAAGATATCAATCAGGCAAGACATATGTTATACCCTCCAAAAAAACCTATTCACAGTCTTGTCACTCCTACCGCAGCCCTTTATACTTGGATGATGGTCCCAAAAAAAACAATACGGGAATGGTCCGCTGAAGATCGACCCCGAGAAAAACTTTTCAGGATGGGTGTTGGTCAATTAAGCACAACCGAATTGATAGGGTTATTGTTACAATCAGGTAACCGAGAAAAAAGTGCGGTGGAGCTGGGCGTGGAATTAATGGAGTTAGCTAAACAAAATCTCCATGAATTAGGCAGATTGACCCCATTAGAAATCTCAGGATTGAAAGGCATCGGTAAGGCAAAAGCAGCTTTAATTTGCGCTGCGCTTGAATTGGGAAGAAGGAGGCATGCTTCATTGCCACTTGATAAAAAACAGGTCACCTGCAGCGCAGATATTGCGCGCTATTTACAAGTACGCTTGCAAGATTTAAGACACGAGGTATTTGCAGTGCTATTCCTCAATAGAGCTAACCGTATCAATCACTTCGAAATTGTAAGTGAAGGAGGCATCACGGGAACTGTGGCAGACCCACGGATTATCTTAAAAAAAGCATTGCAACAAAATGCAGTGAGCATTATTGTGTGCCACAATCACCCCTCTGGTAATTTAAGACCCAGCCGAGCTGACGAGCTGTTGACTCAAAAATTAAAAGAAGCAGCGCTATTATTGGATATAACCATGCTTGATCACATTATAGTTAGCGATCAAGGTTATTACAGCTTTGCCGATGAGGGATTTATGTAAGCAAATCAGGCTTGTGCGGTTGGTCCGCCAAAATTCAATGGCAATTGCACTTCTTCCAGGTCCTTAATGGCCCCATTAATCGACTCGTACTTCTGGATATTCTCTGTTATGGCACGCATCAACCGCTTGGCATGTTGCGGCGTTAAAATGATTCTTGATTTAACACGACTCTTTGGAGTGCCAGGCATCACATTCACAAAATCAACCACAAATTCTGCATGTGAGTGTGTAATAATAGCCAGGTTTGCATATTCTCCCTCAGCAATCTCTTCAGAAATTTCAATGTTCAGTTGATTGGGGGCTGACTCAGGATTACTCATTTTCTAGTTTTTTCAAAGATAAAAAAAGAGGGTCCCAAATAGGACCCTCTTGTAAAATAAGTTTGTTAGGGATTAACGTGGGCCTAAGTATTTCCAACGCTCGTTGAACATACTTCTAGGACCGCTAGGCACAACAGAAGGCTGAAGCATCCAGTGCTTTACTACAATATCCTTGTTGCTCTGCACTGCGTTAACACCAGAAGGATCTAATACTGCACGACGCCCGTTTGAAGCAGCGTAGAGCGGGGCACCAGTTCCAGCGGCAGGGTTACCACCCGCTGTTGCAGGCAAGCTTGGATCTCCATAGTAATTATAGAATTCACTGATTTTGTTAGTAGCAGCATCAAACCCAATTACAAGACCATAAGAACCAAAATAAGTTCCTGCTCCCGCGTTGCTGAAAATATAGCCTGGGATACCACCATTGAGATCATCATTACGAACAATACACTTAGAAGCACTGATCGTAATTAAAGAATACTGCTGATCACCGATATAACTCCAAGCAGTAGTATTGATAGCATCTGCAAATGTTCCAGTCATCAGGTAAACACCATCCCATGGATTTTTAGCGCCAATTTCTACAACAATTGATTTTTCAAAAGAAATTTTACTGTCAGCAGAAACCCCAGTAATGGTAAAACCAAGTCCATAAAGGCGACTAGGATTTAACACCTGTGCATTAGGAATAGTAATACGGATTTCCTTCACAAATTCACCTGCATTGAAGGAGACAGTGTAGTTACCGCCCATACCCCCAGACTTAGTAACACCATTTCCAACCAGTGTATAAAAATTAGATGGAAGTTGAAGATAATTAGGATTAGCGGCACGAACGGCAGCTGTGTCATCCTTGATGGTAACAGTCGTGGACTTGTTCAAGTCACCACTATTGGCAGCATCCTTTCGAACGTCGCATACTGTGATAGTCTGAGAAGTACTCACGAAGTCAATAGGATTACTTTTAACAACAGCAGGGCTGCTTCCTCCTAGAACCTTTACAAAGGTTGAACCTTCATCTTTCAGGGGTGTCACTTCCTTTTTAATACAAGCAGTGAATCCCATAGCAAGGGTAAGGAGAACGAGTATTGATGATTTCATATTCATAGTTGTTTCTTTTTGTAGTTAAGATTACTGATCCCACCAAACTTTTGTATCCTGGTTGTCACCTCCAATTGCAGCGGCAGCAGCTGTTACAGCAGCTGTGTTAGTTGCATAAGAAGTTGTACCATAAGTATAACGTCTTGGAATTTGACGAGAGGTGTTAACAGCATCGGGCGCAGGAGTTAGGGCAGGGAAACCTGTTCTTCTCCACACATTCCATCCGCGTAATCCATCAGGATATGCAGCAATGTATTGCTGAGTTGCTATTCTACCAATATTAGCAGCTGTTCCAGCAGCGCTAGCTAAAGCAACACCACTTTGTGTATAATAGGCAGCGTCTGGCTGAGGTAATCCCCACTGTGAAAAAGAAACTGCAATACCTGCCTGATATAAGGCATTCATATTTTCAGTTGTCCAGCCACGATCAGCAGCTTCCGCACGTAAAAAATGTGTCTCAGCGGCAGAAACTAGTACCACAGAACTATTGGACTGCCGATATGCAGAAGAAAGAATTCTAGCCCAAGTTGGATTAGCTTGACTCCAGGGATCAACAAAACCACGAACGCGGCCATAGGGAACACCAACTGAAGATGAACCAAAAGCAGCCTGGCGGCCGTCTCCCAATGAATTCATTAGGGTAACCATGGGAGCACTTTCACCGTAGTCACTACGTGTGAAATAAAGCGCAAACCAAGGAGATTGGAAATTTCCGCCAGGATATTTCACCTCAAAATTATCAGCATTTGCAGTGATACTTCCACCTGCATCAGCTAAAGCAGCACGGAACTCACCAGCAGCCCAACCACTTGTAGTTGGGAAACGCTTGCTAACCTGGATTGCAAGACGCATACGAAGCGTGTTTGCAAACTTTTTCCATTTAGCAACATCACCACCGTACATGATATCACCAGTAACGGCAGAACTAGAGTTAAAGGCAGCAACAGCCTGCGTCAACTCACGCATGCAACCACGGTAAATATCTTCTTGCTTATCAAAGCCAGGAGTCTTATCTCCTTTTAATGCTTGAGAGTAAGGAACATCTCCCCAACGATCAGTGATGGTGCTGAAGATGTACGCCTTTAGGATACGAGCAACCTGCGTCATATTGTTGCTAGTGTTTGTATTAATGATATTCTGAAGATCATTTAATGAGCCAGAATATTCACCCTCAAAGCTTACTTGAGGGATTGAATAGAGTGATACGTCCGTATACTGTGTTTCAGAAAAATACTGACAGTATAAACCGCCACGAGTCTGTGCACCATATCCGCCTAATCCAGCTTCTACGTTTGTCAACAAAGCAGAGAGGATTGGTGTAGTGGTTGCAGCAGGGTTAAGGTTTGTATCGCCAAAGTCTGAAGAGTATCTCTTACAACTGGTAAGCAACATTCCCAATGCGAGAGGAAGTACCAGTAATTTTTGTATGCTGAAGTTTCTCATAGTCATTTCTTTTATTGTTAATCTTAACATGATTTATTAGAAGCTGATTTTGAGGTTAGCACCTAGACCTCTGGTTCCAGGCATGTTTCCAGCCTCACCACTGATATTGGAGATCTCAGAGGGATCAAAATCATTTGTCTTCGCATAGATCAAGAGGGGATTACGAGCAACGATTGAGAGTACAGCACGCTGTGCCCAGTTAACACCCCACTTCTTGATTGGCAATGTGTAGCCCAGAGAAACCTCACGAAGTTTTACAAAGGTTAAATCATATACATAAGGATCAAAAGTTTTACTATAGTAGAGGTTATGGAAATAATCCTGTGCCTCAACATATTTATCAACTTTGTTTCCGTTTGCATCCACTCCAAATACATGCATACCACCACCGTTGGAAACAAGGTCACGAATTGGATTACCCTTGTCATTCAAAACAGCAGTACGGGCAGTCAAACCAGAGAAAGATCCCCACATATTAGAAAGTGAGAAGAATTTACCACCAATCCCCCAATCTGCGTTTGCGTTTAAGATGAACCCTTTGTATTCTACTTGTGTTTGGAATCCACCTGTATGCTTAGGCAGCGCACTTCCGAAGAAAACGTTAGGATCGTTAACATAGGCTCCATTGGCATCCAATACTGGTTGACCATTGATACGCTTGATACCATTACCATAGATCTGACCCCAGTTACGACCTTCTTGGTGTACCATGTAAGGACCGGTACTTCCCCAAAGACCTTCAATAGCGATACGAGTGTCATCTTTTCCATCATCGGAAATTGTTACAACCTTATTTTCAGCTAGGATACCCCAAGTAGCATTGATCTCCCACTTTAGGTTCTTACCCCAAACTGGGCGTCCCATAGCTTGGATGTTATATCCACGCTTGGTGATCAAACCAGCATTAGTACGTAAACTAGTATATCCGCTAGTACCATTGATAGGTATTGAAGTTGGAAAGTCTTTGTCATCTCCAGTCCAATAAGTAACTGAAGCACCAATACGATTTTTCAAGAATCGTAGATCAATACCAATTTCACGCTGACGTGTAACAGATCCACGGATATTAGGATCTACTAATTGATCAGGAGTACCCATCAAGAAGTTTCCATTCCATTGAACTGAACCCACTCCGTAGGCAAAACCTGGATATACATAAGTGCCGATACCCGTTGGAATTTCACCAATTGTGGCACGGAGTTTACCGAAGCTAAGCGGCTGCCATTTAAGGAGCTCACTAAAGATGAAGGACATACCAGCAGACTTAGACACGATGTAAGATTTTGCAGGAGGCAAATCAGACATCCAGTCTTGACGTAAAGTAAAGTCAGCTGTCAAATAGTTTCTCCAAGTAACGTTACCAGTTGCGTAGATAGCACTGTAACGGTAGTCACTGCGTGAGTTACCAACGCTTGGCTGGTCTTTAGAGTTGCCAATAGTGAAAAGATTGGGCACGTTCAAACCGTTAACCGTGTTTGCTGAATTACCCTTGATCAACTGGCGAAGGATATCTGTACCTCCAGTTGCTCCGATGTTGAATTCACCAATCTTTTTGTTGTAGGTGATCAACAACTCCATATTAGTTCTGTTAGAGTTGGAGGTGGAAGTGCTATAAGAAGCTATATATCCAGACTGTGTAGCACTCTGCTGAAGATCAGAAGAGATTGTTTGCTCACTCCAGATGTTATTTTGTTGTTTGCGGTAAGTACCCTTGATGCGGAGGCTCTCGCTGATCTTGTAAGAAAGTGAGATATCGCCATAGTAACGATCAGTCTGTGTAACAGGCTTCACGTGATCAAAGAAGGTATAGAAATTGTACCAGTAGTTACCGGCATAAAAAGGACGCGTGTTAGATGGATTGTAAGCAGATGGGTTCAGGTGATTCCAGCTAGCCATTAATCCGCTTGGCGTACGAACATCTTTTAGCTCTTTCATGATATCCATGTCCAGATTACGATGGAACCATTGGTTGAAAGAACCAGTAGTTTGGTTTGAATACGCGTCATCAAATTGTCCACGAACAATTTGAGTGATATAGTTAAAGTTGAGTGAGGCAGTCAAACGGTCAGTTACCTCAACTGTTGCAATTGTACTGAAAGTATTCTTCTTCAAAGAAGATTGAGGAATCATACCCTTTTGATCTATGTTACCAAAAGACATACGGATATTCGTATTGTCTGTGGCTTTTGAAATGCTTACAGAATTGTTCAGCATAACACCCGTATTATAGTAATCACGAGCATTATTAGGCTGAGGCAATAATTTAGCAGTTGTTCCAGAATAACGGTGACCGTCATACCAAGAATACCAAGGAATGTATTCCTGACCCACCATGCGAGGACCCCAGCTAGCATCATCCGCATAGTCATGGTAGTATTTGCCATCAAGACGCTTCCAAGACTCTGGTTGGCCAGGCTGCCAAGTATACTTCATTAAATCACCTACACCACCACCTGCGTAAGAATTCTGGTAATTAGGTAGGATATAAACTTTATCATTTTGAACACCCAGGTTCACGTCAACTCCAATTCCCTTTTGACCTTTTTTCGCTCTTTTCAAAGTCATTACAATTGCTCCACCCGCTCCCTGAGGACCAAAGATGGCAGCAGCAGCAGGACCTTGAAGAACTGTAACGTCTTCGATGTCATCCAAGTTGATATCATTAGGATTGGGAAGAATAGTTCCATCCACTACGTAGAGGATACCTTGTCCACCGCCAAAACCTGACTCACCACGAAGACGGATGCTACCAGTACTTCCAAGTTTAGCAGAAGACTGACTTCTAACCTGGATACCAGAAACTTTACCCGCAAGGGCATTATTCAGATTGGTTTGACGAATGGTATTCAACTGCTCAGATGTTACAACCTGTGCGTTGGTTGAAATGTTGCGAAGACTCTTACGAATACCGTAACCACTGGTTACCACAACTTCACTACCAGCAGCTACAACGCGCTTAGCCTGTATGCGAACTGAGTTTTCTGATCCTACAGTAAATTCTGTGGGTTCTAAACCGGCTCCTGACACTAACAATACATCTCCAGCCTTGGCTTGGATACGGAATGTCCCTGTGTTGTCAGCAGCAACCCCAGTGCGGGCTCCTTTCAATTGGACGGAGGCGCCGGGTATGGCAACCCCATTCTCATCCACTACTGTACCTGTGATCGTACGAGCCTGACCAAATGCAAATGCTACAGTTAGCATTAACATGGTGAACAGTGATGCGAATTTTCTCATGTTGACGTTAATTTTTAATTTTTAACTACGCTAAAAGTCAGCGCGAACTGACTAGTTTTTGGTTCAAAAGAATAACAACTGAGACACCTTGGCGTCGATAGTTGCTGCGGCAAGTTAACATTTTTTTTAACAATTAGTTAAATTGGCCTATAAATTTTTGAGGAGGCTAATTCATGGAATTTCAATGCAATCTGAAGGGATACTAGCTGGTTTTTAAGCGCTGGACTTCGAGTAGTAGTATATTGAAAGTTAACCCTTGCCGTAACAACCCTAATTGAATGATTTTCAATTGATAGCAGTAAATCATATCCTCTTTTTTGATACTGCCCCAGCGTGAATGTACCCCCACCTGCAGGCGTAAAAGCATAAACCCTTGATTGATAGCTATCTGTATCAAAAATCAAAAACCTTAGTAAAACCAGATTGTTCCCAGGATTGGTCTTGCGGTTAAACTGAACATAGCTTAAATAACCCCTCTTTTTATTTAAGGATTCAGCAGAAAGCTCAACAACTCGGGTAGTTTCTAACCGGAAAGTCATTTTTATGTTTTTTGATACCTCTTTCTCGAAGTGCAACCTTAATTGGATCCGATTATATGGTGCCGCAGGGCTTAATGGGCCCGATGAAATGATATCAGAAATGGTCTGCAACTTTTGTTCTTCTCGAATTCTCAAGTAAAATAGGTGGTCCTTGTCTGGTTGATAATTGAATTGAAAAAAACGCTCTAGTCCTCTTGATGGTTGATCAATTAAATAACGAAGCCAGGGAAAGTGAAAATAGTCTGCAAATAGTTGAAATTGCAAAGTTGGACTTAGCCTGATGTTTATAGCCCAAAAAACTCCCTCTTCATTGGAAGGCTGGCTTCCCTCTGCTATTGCATTTGAATACAAACTTTGATAAGCCCTTGAATAAACCCTTCCTAAGCAACCAATATCTATTTGTTTACTTACACTATATAACAATCCAGTAATTCCAGCTAAAGAACCTTTCTTGTCAGTAGCTTGTTCTAAGAAAAGATGCCAGTTTCTATAGGTAAAACTAAAATCAACACTTGCATTAATCCATTTTCGACTCATAATTCCAAATTGATCATAAGGTCGATTAGTAGTTATTAGTGGTGCGCTATACTGGTACGATATAAAATTTAAACCCGCAGAAAACACTCCTTTTCTAAATGCGTATCGTCCTCCATAAGCAAACTGTGTTGCATTATTTTTTTTGGCAATTTCGGTTTCAGTTCGATGATAGCCAGATGTATGAAAAGATGTAATACCAGCAAGATCTGCTATAGACGAAAATCCAAAATTTGCAGATAGTCCTCGCCATGATGTAAATAATGAGAATGAATGATTTTTTTGAACCAGCTCAATAGCAATCCCACGGTGAAAGTTGAATTCATTTACACTACGATGCGGTTGAAAAACGGGTTTGCTTTTCTTTAACATAGGTAGTACAGGCGTTTTTCTGAAATTCATAGACTGCCATTGAATAAGCCCCTGCGCCATGTTTACAGTGAAATCACCAATAGTTATTTGTCGCATCACACCCTTGCCTATAATAGAAACATACGCACTTACAAAATCAGTAAGAATTTTAGTGTTACGCGTAATCCAATATTCACCAGGATCTTTCTCCGCTGTTATACCAATTTTTATTTGCTGAGAATTATAACGATACAAGACTTGCAAGGAATGCCTGTCTCCCAACCAAGAAGAGGCAGATCTAGTATTATTCTGTTCTTGCTGATCAGACAATCGCCAACGAAGTGAAAGTGTAGACTGATACGACCTCTTGCCAAATAGAGGTTGTTCATACCACTCAAGTGGAATCAAGGTGAACCACTTTGCTACACGTCTTAGCGTTCCGATATCCCAACCAGGAATAGCTTGCAGTTCATAGAGATCAACAAAAATTCCAAAGGATTTACGATACTGGCAAAAACTCTCGATCTGAAATGATGTCAAAACCCCAATGGAGTCTAACTGTCTTGGGTCTACCCTGTTAAGATCTAATTTACCACTGAGGTGATTTGAAATGAATGATGAATCCACCTCATCCTCCCAATTAAGCCCCTCAGTTTCAAGCCAAGTGTGCAGCAGGTTTGGACTTGAAATAACAGACTGTGCTTTAGCCGATAAAATAGTACACCCATGACAAAGCAAGAATAAGCTATATAGATAAGCTGTAAGCCGCATGTATTTTGTTTTACTTTGACCAAGTGGTGGTGAAGCCAGAAATTGTACCGAGCAATGGCTGAAATCCCAAGGATAGGTTTACTAAAATTTTTCTGACCGGAAATAAAAAATGAATGACCCACCACTGTGGTGCAGAACTATATAAGAATCGAAATGAAATTGATTTACTGCCAATAATACTAACTCCGGCCTGCCAGAAAAGCGAATACTGACTTGCTTTCTCCAGTTGGAGTTGAAAAGTTGCTACCCGACCAACCTGGACTGATGTAATACTGCGGGCCAACAGAATATAGGGAGTCTGCTTCCACCCTGTCGCAACCTCACGCATTGAAAACCCCAAAGAAATTGCATGAAAAAAAGTAGGTGAAAATTTAGTCCAACAACCTACTTGTGCAAAAGGTGTTAAGGAAGGATGATAGAGCTGATAAGACTTTCTTAAGATGCCTAACTGCAAGCCGACAGCATAGTTATGCTGTAAAAATCTTGAAAACTGAATAGTTAATTGTGAGGAAGAAACAGCGGCAGGGAGTTTCTCCGCTGTCAATTGCAAAACACTTGATGTGGCCTGAAATTGTCTTTTTGCCGTGAATGATAGTCGCTGCCAATTACGCAAATCCATCAATCGGTGATAGGATAATTGAGTAACAGCGCTTTTTGAAATGGGTAACCCAGGATATAGTACCGCACCACCAGGATCCGCTTGAAAAACTGTATCTAAATCTATTGGCTGAATAATTTGAAAAGGAGAAGGGGTCCCCAATTGTGCGTATACTACTGACCCCTGCAAAAACAGTAAACAAGAGATTAGCCGCCCCCACAATTTAACCCTAACGTCCATCCCTAAAGTCTAATCGGTGGCAACCGGAGAAGCAAGGGAAAGAATTGGTTTTTCATTCGAATAATCCTACAAATTGATGCTAATTTCGCAGCATGAAAATTTTGGATGGAAAACTAGCTGCTCAAGCTGTTAAAGAGAAACTGAAAATAGCCGTTGAAAAACTAAAAGCAGAAGGGAAAAAAGTGCCACACCTGGCTGCAATTTTAATTGGCGACAATGGAGCTAGTGCCACCTACGTTGCTGCCAAAGTTAAAGCCTGCGAGGAAACAGGTTTTATTTCTACTCTATTACGCTTTGATACATCCATCACAGCGACGCAACTACTTGAGAAGATTACAGAACTCAATAAGAACTCAGCTATTGATGGAATTTTAGTACAGCTTCCCCTCCCTGCTCATATTGCTGAGGAAGAAGTAATCAAAGCAATCGACCCCGCAAAAGATGTGGATGGATTTCATCCTGTGAATTTGGGTAAAATGGTACAGGGGCAATCGGGTTTTATACCGGCAACTCCCTATGGCATTATGCTACTGCTGGAGCATTACCAAATTGAAACAACTGGCAAGAATGCCGTTGTTATAGGAAGAAGCAATATTGTGGGGAGGCCCATGAGTATACTACTGAGTGGTAATACACCACAAGGCAATTGTACAGTTACGCTTTGTCACTCCAGAACAAAAGAGCTGGAAACACATTGCAAACAGGCAGATATTATTGTGGCGGCACTGGGAAAGCCTGAATTTTTACAAGCCAACATGATTAAAAAGGGGGCGGTGGTGATTGATGTTGGAATCACTAGAGTGAACGATAACACAAAAAAATCCGGATTTCGTTTATTAGGCGATGTTCATTTTGAATCTGTGGCACCACTTTGCAGTTGGATAACTCCTGTGCCTGGAGGAGTTGGACCCATGACTATTGCTGCACTCCTCAAGAACACATTTCAAGCCTGCCAGCAAAGGCACTAATTAGTTTGCTTACACGTTATAATTCTATGCAAGGCACAACAACCATAAGCAAACTCCCACTGATGGAACATTTCTATACCCTGCAGGGAGAAGGTTTTCACCAGGGTAAGGCTGCCTATTTTATACGACTGGGAGGTTGTGATGTTGGTTGTGTATGGTGCGATGTGAAAGAAAGCTGGGACGCATCCAAACACCCTCAATATCTCCCAACGGATATTGTTGCGGCCGTAAAAAAAACTCCTGCCCAATTAGTTGTCATTACCGGGGGCGAACCACTGATGCATAAACTGGACATGTTGACCAATCAGTTAAAAGAGCAAGGATTGGCCACACATCTGGAGACTTCTGGGGCACATCCACTATCTGGCAATTGGGATTGGATTTGCCTTTCTCCAAAAAAATTCAAAGCTCCCCTTGAATCGGTACTTGCAGTTTCCCACGAATTAAAAGTTGTTATTTATCACAAAAGTGATTTAGAATGGGCTGAGGCGCACGCAAAAAAAGTGAATACGGCTTGCAAGCTTTACTTACAACCAGAATGGAGCAAGCGAGAGAAAATTACGCCTTTACTTCTTGACTACATAAAAGAAAACCCACAGTGGGAATTAAGTCTGCAAGTGCATAAATACCTAAACATACCATGACCTCCAGAATTATAGTATTGTATATCGTGGTGGTGTTATTTCCAGTGCTTGTAGCTGCACAAGCTTATAATCCCGATAAAGTAAGTCGAAAAGCACTACAACTGTATGAGAAAGCTTTTCAAAAAGCCAGTGAAAATCAAACCAAAGAGGCGGTGACACTATTGCAAGAAGCAACCAGCGCCGATGAAAACTATGCTGATGCCTGGATAGCATTAGGGCGATTGCAGTTGGAGCTCAAAAATTATCCCTATAGTGTTACTTGTTTTAAACGTGCACAGTTTATAGATCTGAATTATTTTAAACCACATTGGTTATCCTACGCATCTGGTTTAGCAGGAACCGGAGACTTTATAAAAGCATTAGAAATAACTGACAAATACATAGATCAAGTAAAACCAACCGGCCTTCAACTTGAGTTGGCATTAACCCGAAAAAGATCCTACACGTTTGCTGTGCAACAGGAGAAAGAGCAACAAAGTGAAAAGAACACAGTTGGATTTGCACCAAAAAATCTGGGAGCTACTGTTAATTCAAAAATGTCTGAATACCTGCCCTCACAAACCATTGACGGAACGCAACTTTTTTTCACTAGACGAGTCGACACCTATAATGAAGATTTTTACGGTTCGAGCCGACAAAAAACTAGTCCTTGGGAAAATGCGCAGCCACTAAAAGGATCCTTGAATACACCACAGAGTGAAGGTGCTATGATGATCTCACAAGATGGCAACTGGCTTGTTTTTACAGGATGTTACAGACCTGACAGTTATGGAGGATGCGACTTATATATATCCTATAAAAATAAAGAAGGATGGTCTGCTGCTAAAAATCTGGGAAACCGTATTAATTCAGATCAGTGGGAATCACAACCTTGCTTATCGCCTGATAAAAGAGAACTTTACTTTGCAAGCCGGAAACCTGGAGGGCTGGGAGGAAGTGATTTATATGTTAGCCGATTACAAGATAATGGCCAATGGAGCGATCCGGAAAATTTAGGTCCTGGAATAAATAGTGCGGCAGACGAACAATGCCCATTTATCCATGCAGATAATCAAACACTCTACTTCACCTCCTCTTACTGGCCAGGATATGGAGATGACGATTTGTTTATGGTGCGAAAAGTGGCGGAAGGAAAATGGAGTGCCCCTAAAAATTTAGGATACCCGATCAATACAATTGACCGAGAGGGAACACTCTTTATTACCGCGGATGGGAAAACGGCTTATTATGCCAGTGAAAGAAAAGACAGCTATGGTGGATTAGATCTATACAGCTTTGAACTAAATCCATCAATAAGGCCCTATGAAACAAGATGGGTGACTGGTAAAGTGACTGACAAAAAAACAGGCACTGGCATTTCCGCTACCCTGGAGCTTACCGATTTACAAACCAGACAAGTAATATCCAGAGTTAAAACGGATTCACTTGGAAATTATCTTCTGACCTTACCCACTGGAAGAGATTATGCATTTACCGTAAATCAAAAAGGATTTCTCTTTAACTCAGATCAATACTTTTTGAAAAATGGGGTCGTTGATTCTGCCGTTGTAAAAAACATAGAACTCCAACCCATTGAAAGAAATGCCAGTGTGGTTCTAAAAAATATTTTCTTTGAAACTAATCGCTATGAATTAACGCCAGCCTCGCTTGTTGAGTTAGACAAACTAGTTGTACTTCTCTCCGAGAATCCAACTATCTCAATTGAAATTAGTGGGCATACTGACAACATTGGAAAAGCAGATGCAAATTTACTATTGAGCGAGAGCAGGGCTAAAGCAGTAGTTGATTATTTAGCTTCGAAAAAAATAGACGCAAAACGACTGACTTATAAAGGTTTTGGATTAACCAATCCTTTAGCAGATAATGCTACAGAGATGGGACGCGCATTAAATCGACGTACCGAAATGAAAATAGTTGGCCTCTAGCATAAATCGTTCCTAGCAATTATACTTGGGAAAACCATGGTGTGCTCCCAACTTAATTATCAGATTGCCCTCACCCTTTTGAGTGGATTTGGAATTGCAAGCCTTCGGCCCCTCCTTGAACGTTATAATCCAGCGGAAATTTTTAATACCCCAACAAGAGAATTACTTGAAACGCCAAACGTTCGTCCTAGCTGTATTCAAGCAATTGCTGATTTCAAAGATTGGGACCGTGTAAAAAAAGAGATAAGATTTATAGAAGAAAAAAATATTAAAACTTTCTTCATTACAGACCCAACATACCCTTTTCGTTTAAGGGAGTGTGCAGATGCCCCTTTATTACTTTATGCACGAGGTGAACTTAATTTAAATCCTGAAAAAATTCTGGCCATTGTTGGCACACGTAATAATTCACAGGTTGGAAAGCGATTTACAGAGGAGCTTTTATCAGCATTTCAACAACATCGAGATTTAGTAATCATAAGTGGGCTTGCAGCTGGTATCGATACTATTGCACATCAGGAAGCGCTTAGAAATCAGTTGCCAACACTCGCTGTACTAGCGCATGGGCTCGATAGAATTTATCCGCCAATTAACAGAAGACTTGCCAAAGACATCATTGATCAAGGAGGAAGTTTGCTTTCTGAATGCAGACATGGAGAGGCTCCTGATCGTTTTTTATTTCCGCGTAGAAACCGAATTGTAGCGGGTCTTGCTGACGCAACCTTGGTAATTGAAAGTGCTGTGAAAGGTGGCAGTTTAATCACTGCAAACCTTGCCTTTAACTACGGACGTTCTGTCTTTGCATTGCCAGGACGAATCTATGATGAAAAAAGTGGCGGATGTCTGGAACTGCTAAAAACTCAAAAGGCCCAATTAATAACTTCTGCCACTGATTTATTATACTGGATGAACTGGAATTCAGAAATGCAGCCCCAATCGGCTAGTTCAAAAAAATCTTACACTCACTTAACTGAGGAAGAGAGAAATGTAATTGCCCACTTAAAGGATGGGGAAATAAAACATATTGACTCAATTTTAGCATCTACAGGTATGCCTCCTGCTCAATTAGCAACAATATTGTTAAACCTTTCGTTAGCAGACCACCTCGTATCTTTGCCTGGCAACAAGTATCAGTTGATCTGAACGGCTCTGACTATGAAAAAACCTGCACTCATTACGGTTATATTATTCACCGTTTTGCTGCATGAACTATTCGCACAGCCCTGCACGACCCTAGGCCAGACTCCTTCCACTGCATTTCCAGTTTGCGGAACCACGGTTTTTACACAAAACAGTGTTCCCCTTTGCTCTACCAACAGCCTGTTTGTTCCGGGTTGTTCAGGAGACGGCGCAAACTATGAAAATAGGAATCCCTTCTTTTACCGATTTACCTGCTACCAATCTGGAACATTGGGATTTACTATCACTCCCTTGGCAGCCAACGAGGATTATGACTGGCAACTCTATGATATTACTGGAAGAAACCCGGATGAAATATTTACAAACCGCAACATAATTGTTACCGGTAATTGGGCTGGCACTTACGGACCTACAGGCGCCTCCGCTACAGGGGTAAACTTTATTCAATGTGCATCAGACCCCTCTGCCAATGCACCCACTTTTGCAAGAATGCCTAATTTGCTGATTGATCATGAGTATATTCTTTTAATTAGCCATTACACCAACACGCAGAGTGGATATACCTTATCATTCAGTGGTGGTACAGCCGTCATCACAGATCCTTTGCTTCCCAAAATGAATACCGTAAAAGCAGACTGCGATGGAAAAGTACTGCGCTTGAAATTGAATAAAAAAGTTCGGTGTAACAGCATAACACTAACAGGAAGTGAGTTTAGCATTCTTCCCGCCGCAACAACTGTGATAAGCGCACAGCCAGATTCTTGTAGCACTTCATTTGATTTTGATGAGATCACCATCAATTTGGCAACAGCACTTCCTAATGGTAATTATGAGTTAGTTATTAATAACGGTACGGATGCAAACAGCTTGCTAGATATTTGTGGTAGAGACATCCCTCCCGGAGACAAATTGAACTTCACCTACTTTGTTCCGCAACCCATATTTGCCGACAGCGTGGGACGTTTGGGATGTGCGCCTGATTCAATCAAACTCTATTTTCCCAAAAGAATTCTATGCGCAAGCATTGATCCTTCCGGAACTGATTTTCTAGTTTCAGGACCCGCTGTAGTTAGTGTACAGTCAGCAGGAGGAAATTGCATAAATGGGAAAACAGATTTTGTTACCATTAAATTTACCCAACGGATACAAAAAGGTGGCACTTATCAACTTCAATTAAGAGCAGGTACCGACACTACTGTACTTGTGGATGAATGCGGCCTTGCCACCCCTGTACAAACAGTTCCCTTTTTAGTAGCAGATACCGTAAATGCACAATTCAATTATGCGGCTACATTGGGTTGTCAGCGAAATATATATCAGTTTACGCATCCGGGAGGGAATGGTGTAAACAATTGGAATTGGCTTTTTAATGGGGTTCGCGTGTCTACAGCATCACACACCATAGAATTCCCTTCCAGCTCAACCAATGTAATTTCACTGGCCGTTAGCAATGGAATTTGTATTGATTCAACACGGTTAGACTTAACCATCAATAACCAAGTCAAAGCTGCGTTTACGGTACTGGACAGCATTCTTTGTCCTGAGGACAAATTACAAATCACCAACACAAGCACCGGGATGATTGATAGCTGGCAATGGCAATACGATGTGTTGGCTAGCAGCACACAAAAAGATCCGCCCCCCTATCAATTTCCAAACTTGAATCTGGAAAGAACCTATCGAGTTAAACTGATTACCCGAAATCAACTCATGCGTTGCAGTGATAGCGCAGAACGTATTATTAAAGCTTTGAACCACTGTTTAATTGAAGTTCCCACTGCGTTCACACCAAACAACGATGGTTTGAATGATCAGTTTAGGCCACATAATGCTTTGAAAGCCATCAACTACCATTTCCGCGTATTTAATAGGTGGGGGCAACTAGTATTTGAAAGCCGAAACTGGATGGAAAAATGGGATGGAAGAATCAATGGACAATTGCAAGCAACAGGCGTCTATGTTTGGGTATTATCTTACACTCATAGAGATACAGGACAGCCTGTATTCAAAAAAGGAACCGTTACCCTTATAAAATAGGCTGATTTTTGATTTTGTCAAAATAGCAAGGGTGGCCTATCTTTGCACATGGCAACAAAAAAATCTTCCCCCGCTTTTACTGATCGATTCTTTGGCGAAGGACTCACCTTCGATGATGTTCTTCTTATGCCCGGTTACAGCGAGATTCTACCCCGAGAGGTAGATATACGTAGCCAACTAACCCGCACCATAACCTTACATGTTCCCTTACTATCTGCCGCCATGGATACAGTAACTGAAGCATCCCTGGCCATTGCATTAGCAAGAGAGGGAGGTCTTGGAATACTTCATAAAAACATGAGTATTGAAAGACAGGCAGAGCAAGTGAGAAAGGTAAAGAGAAGTGAAAGTGGAATGATTATTGATCCGCTAACCTTACGCGCTGATTCAACCATTGGACAAGCGCTTCGAATGATGCAAGAAAACAAAATCGGTGGTATTCCGATTGTTGATCAAGCGGGCAAACTAGTTGGAATACTTACTAATAGAGACTTACGATTTGAGGTAGATCTCAAACGAAAAGTAAGTGAGGTGATGACTTCTAAAGACCTCTACACTGCACCTGCCGGAACAGATCTCAAAAAAGCAGAGCAGCTGTTTAAAAAAACCAAAGTAGAGAAACTCCCTATCATTGATAAGCAAGGAAAATTAGTTGGACTTTTTACCTATAGTGACATATTAAAATTAAAAAGTAATCCTAACGCTGTTAAAGACAATTTTGGAAGGCTATTGGTTGGGGCTGGTGTAGGTATTACAAAGGATTTTATGGACCGAGTAGCTGCACTTTATCAAGTTGGAGTGGATGTAATAGCCATGGACAGCGCGCATGGACATAGCAAAGGCGTTATCGATGCACTTAAACAAGTAAAAAAGCAGTACAAAGGCCTGCAGGTTATTGCAGGTAACGTAGGTACCGCTGCCGGTGCAAAAGCATTAGCAGAGGCAGGTGCTGATGCAGTAAAAGTTGGAATTGGTCCTGGTTCGATTTGTACCACCCGTATTGTTGCTGGTACCGGTGTGCCGCAGTTAACGGCAATTATGGAAGCTGCCCATGCATTAAAACAGAAAAATGTTCCAGTCATTGCCGATGGAGGAATCCGATACACCGGTGACATGGTAAAAGCTCTGGCAGCTGGCGCTAATTGTGTGATGATGGGAAGTGTATTTGCTGGCACTGAAGAAAGTCCTGGCGAAACCATCATATACGAGGGAAGAAAATTCAAAACCTACCGTGGAATGGGTTCATTGGGTGCTATGGCAACTGGTAGCAGCGATCGCTATTTTCAGGATGCAGAGCAGGATATAAAAAAGTTTGTACCCGAGGGTATTGAAGGTCGAGTTGCTTACAAAGGCTATCTTAAAGAAGTTGTCTACCAATACACCGGAGGTCTGCGTGCCGGAATGGGTTATTGTGGTGCCAAAAATATTGCTGCACTACAAAAAGCAACCTTTATAAAAATCACCAATGCCGGAATGCATGAGAGTCATGCCCACGACATTGACATTACCAAGGAAGCACCAAATTACAGCAGAAAGTAAATAGCTTTACTGCTGAACCAGGTTTCATGAACTATCGTCCCCTGCTTTTATCCGTTGCCACCGGCGTATTGGCATGGCTTGCCTGGCCAGATAGCTCCTATACATTTCTCATATTTTTTGCCTGGATACCTTTATTATATCTCGCGGAGGAAATAAAATCAGCAAAACGGTTTTTCTTTTTCTGCTACCTGAGTTTATTAATCTGGAATATTGGTACTACCTGGTGGATATGGAATGCCACGGCTCCCGGAGCTGTTGCAGCATGGCTTGCTAACAGTCTACTAATGTGCATTCCCTGGTTGGGTTTTCATCGGCTACAACAAAAAAAATCAAAGTGGTTTAGCGGACTTTCGTTAATTGCCTTTTGGCTGTGCTTTGAATATATACACTTACAGGATTGGGGATTAAGCTGGCCCTGGCTAACACTTGGAAATGTTTTTGCAAAACAAACTGAGTGGGTACAGTGGTATGCTGTAACCGGAGTGGCGGGTGGTTCGCTTTGGATACTACTCACCAACCTTCTTCTATTCTCCTATCTCAAAGCAGTTCTTAACAAAGATGGAAACAGAATTCAGACCTTACTCTATAGTGCAATTACACTATTGAGCCCTCTACTTATTTCATTCCTTTTTTTCCCGCAACAAGAAAATATAAACAAAAACAAACAGGGCGTAGTAATAGTTCAACCTAATATAGATCCCTACAAAAAGGTTGCGGTTGGAACAGAACAAGAACAGTTGTACAACTTACTTGAGTTATCTGCAAAAGCTACAGAAGATAATACGGCATTAGTACTTTGGCCAGAAACAGCGCTTTACAGCCGCTACGGTTACAACGAGTCGGCACTGCAGGCGGAAAAAAACCTCGATACTGTATTCAATTATTTGAAGTCCAGACCGCGTGTTTCTATTTTTACTGGGATTGAAAGTTATAACTTATTGCAAGCGCCTACCCGGTTTAGTCGCCTTATACCTGGAACTAATACTCATTTTGAAGCTTACAATGGAGCATTACTATTAGACAGCAAAGGTGTGCATGCCACCTATCATAAATCAAGGCTCGTGCCGGGTGTTGAAACACTACCCTGGTTTCTTCGATTCCTTGATACTTGGTTTGAAAAGTTTGGTGGTGTAACTGCAGGCTATGCCAAGCAAGATGAACGACTAATAGTGGAGGAAAAAAATGGATTTAAGTTAGCCCCTGCAATTTGTTATGAAAGTATATACGGTGACTTTATGCGCCAGTATATTAAAAAAGGAGCTAATCTGTTAACAATTATAACAAATGATGGGTGGTGGAAAAATACGCCCGGCCATCGACAGCATTTGTTATACGCAAGACTGAGAGCGATCGAGACAAGAAGTTGGGTGGCTAGAAGTGCCAATACAGGAATAAGTGCTTTTATCGATCCAAGAGGAATTCTTATTTCCACTCTAGGATATGACAAAAGAGGAATACTAAAAGCTGAAATAGCTCCTATACAGAACAAATTAACAATTTACGTCAAGTATGGAGATTGGCTTTTTCAACTCTTTTGTTTGTTTACAATAATCATCTTGGTAAAATCGTTGTGGAGCAGATTCCAATTTGGAAGATGATTGATTCCATTCCTGTTCGTAATTTTACCTTGCTTGATGAAAAAGTCCCTGCTTGTTTTTTTGCTGACACTACTTTTGTGTCCACCCCTTTTTGCTGCCCACATTAAAGGAGGTTTTTTCACGTACCAGTATCTGGGTGCGGGAAGCGGCACTAATTTGCGCTATCGAGTTACGCTTACTGTCTATATGATTTGCAACCCTAGCAGTGGACAATTATCAAATCCGATTAACTTTTCTTTTTTCAATGCTGCAACCAATCAGTTTGTGCGCAACGAAAGTGTAGCTATCACCAACCAATACACATTAAGTAAAACATATGATGAACCTTGTATTACTGGTAATGAAGTAGGATGCAAATACACCATTGTAATTTATGACCTTGCCTCTGTAGAATTACCTGCCCTACCTGAAGGCTATATTGTTTCCTACCAACGCTGTTGTCGAATTGCTGGCATAAATAATCTAGTAAACAGCGGTGCAGTAGGAAATACATTCTCCATAAAAATTCCTGGCACTAGTACAGGACAGAATGCGCAAACTAATAGTAGTCCGCAATTTCTGGTAAATGACACCGCTGTGGTTTGTCAAAACAGTTATTTCCAATTAAACTTTTCAGCTACTGACCCCAACAGCGACTCACTCAGTTACCAATTTTGCGAAGCGTATGAAGGAGGGAGTCAATCAGCACCAGCTCCTGATGTAGCATCTAACCCTCCCTATAATACCGTACCCTATGCGCCCTTATTCAGTGGTGGAACTCCATTGGGAAGTGGCGTTACCATCAACCCCGTTACAGGTTTAATCAGCGGAATAGCTCCTACTATGGTAGGCCAATATGTAATCTGTGTTTGTGTGAATGAATATAGAAACGGGACGCTAATAGCCACCACGCGTAAAGAGTTACATCTTGAAGTCAGTGATTGTAGTCCACTGCGTGCACAGCTAAACCCACGCCCCTCATTTTGTGATGATTTAAATGTCAGTTTTCAAAATGATGCAGCTGGGAATCCTGCTAATGCAGATTATCTCTGGGACTTTGGCGATCCGGCTAGCGGTGCTAATAATACATCTACACTTGCCTCTACATCTCATATATTTTCTGCACCTGGCGATTATAATGTTAAGCTGAGAGTAACACTGCAAGGCATCTGTTCTGATAGTTCCACCACAGTTGTACGAGTATGGCCAGGGTTTTATCCAGGTTTTACTACAAACGGTATTTGCGTGTTAACACCTTATCAGTTCACCGATACTACTCGCGTAACATACGGAACATTAGATTACTGGCATTGGAACTTTGGCGATAACTCAACGTTGGCTGACACTTCACGAATTCGCAATCCCCAATACAATTACCCAGGTCCAGGTCCGGCTATTGTAACATTAATAGTTCAATCTAGCAAAGGATGCAGGGATACCATACAGCAAACAATTAATATCCTGGATAAACCGCTCATTACTATGGGCTTCACAGACACGCTGATTTGCCAATACGATTCGGTGCGGCTGAATGCAACTGGAGTTGGAAATTTTAGCTGGAGTCCCACCGCTTCCATGTTGAATAGTAATACATCCAGCCCTACGGTATTTCCGATGAGCACAACCTGGTATTACGTAAATCTTGAAAATAGTGGATGTGTAAATCAAGATTCAGTTAAAGTGAATGTAACTACGGGTGTATTTATAAATCCGATGAGTGATACTACCATTTGCCAAGGGGATACCATTCGACTTCGTATCGCTTCCAATGGACTACAATACAATTGGACCCCAGCGGGTAATTTGGATAATGCTACCATTCAGTCTCCCCTAGCTGTGACAAATACTACCACCACTTATCAAGTTACAGGAGTGATTGGAAGTTGCAATGAAACCAAACAAATTGTAGTTCGAACAGTACCTTACCCGATTGCCCGGGTTTCCCCTGATACCATCATATGCTTTAATAGTACTGCGCAACTTCGAGGCATCAGCAATGGAAGTAGTTTTGTTTGGCGGCCCTCACAATATTTAAATAACCCTTCGAGTTTGTCTCCTGTGGCTCGTCCCCCTGTTACGCAACAATACATACTCGCAGTATTTGATACACGAGGATGCCCAAAACCTGGATTAGATACAGTAGTAATAACGGTACTACCTGAAGTAGTTGCTTTTGCAGGAAGAGACACCTCCGTAGTAGTGGGACAACCACTTCAGTTGAGCGCTAGCGGTGGATTAACATATACCTGGAGCCCCGGAACAGGTTTGTCTTCCATCAATATTCCAAATCCCATCGCCCGCTATACAACCGGTACCAATCAGATCAGATATCAAATGATTACACGTGACTTAGCCAATTGCGCAGATACAGCTTACCTGATTGTACGCGTTTTTCAAACAGCGCCCAGTGTTTTTGTTCCTACAGCATTTACACCCAATAGTGATGGTAAAAATGATGTAATCCGCCCCATTATGGCAGGCATCAAAGAGTTAAAATATTTTCGAATTTTCAATCGCTGGGGCCAACTGGTGTATGAAACTAAACAAGAGGGAGCCTCATGGGATGGAAAAGTTAACGGGCAGCTACAAGGAACACATGTTTTTGTATGGACCGTCAGTGCTGTTGATTATTTAGACCAGCCTTATTTTGCAAAAGGCTTGATTACCCTCATTCGGTAAACAAGTAGCTTCTTATCCTACCTTTACAGTATGTCATCAATTGTTTTAATTACAGGAGCAACTTCTGGCTTTGGAAGATCTTGTGCAACACTTTTTGCTGAAAAAGGTCATCGGCTAATTTTAAATGGAAGAAGAAAAGACAGACTTGAGAAGCTAGCTGATGAGCTAAAGGATTCCTTTGGTACAGAATCTTTTCTATTACCCATTGATGTGCGTAATCAGGACGCCATCACAACCGGTATTCACAGACTACCTGAAAACTGGCAGCAAATTGAGATACTAATCAATAATGCCGGGCTTGCAGCAGGTAGAGATTATTTTGAAGAGGCAAAGCTGGATGATTGGAATGAAATGATTGATACCAATATCAAGGGATTCCTCTATGTATCACAGGCGGTTTCAAAAGGAATGGCAAATCGTAAAAAAGGACATATCATTAATATAGGTTCTACGGCAGGGAGAGTGGTTTATGAGAAGGGAAATGCCTATTGTGCTACAAAATATGCTGTGGATGCACTAAACCAGTCTATGCGGATCGATCTATTAAGGCATGGTATTAAAGTAACTGCCATTAATCCAGGTGCTGCGGAGACTGAATTTTCACTGGTACGTTTCAAGGGCGATCAGGAAACTGCAGCCAGCGTTTATAATGGGATGAAACCGTTGACGCCAGAAGATGTTGCAGAAGTGATCTATTATACGACAACGCTGCCCGCTCATGTTTGTATCAACGACTTAACGCTTACTTGTCTGCAACAAGCGGACTCGGTTTATATTCAGCGAAAATAGAATCAGATATTATTGCGCTAATGAAACTCGGACTTGCAGTCCAGCCCTTGTGTTAGTAATAGGGAACGCACTACTGATCTTAGGAATATTTCTGTTTTGCTCAAAGTAAAGTTTCATGCTGACTTTATTATTCAACACATAATCAATAGAAGGAGCAAAACGAATGACCCGCTGACCTCCTGTACCAAAGGCAGTTCCCTGATCCAATTTTGAATTAGCGGTAGCATCATCACGTAAACTAAAATCAACACGCAAGGTTACATCGTTATCTAACTTCATTCCGTTTTTGCCAATCCTAATATTCTTGATCAAAGGCATTCCCTTTTTACGCCAGTTCAATCCGAACGTCACCTCAGTAGATCTATTCTCTGCCAACTGGTAATCAATTAAACTAAGACTCAACTGTCTGCTCTTACGTATTTCAAATCGCGTTTGCAGCTGGTTGGTAAAAGTCATATCCACTTCGATCAATGGCTCAAATGCCTCTTGAATGGTAATATTAGGTATCAAGAAATAGGGAATAAAATTCCCCGTAAGTGTATCACGGAAAGAGGGATAACCCACGCGTAACGGATCCGTAAATAATAAAGCCGTATTAAAACTATTCATTGAGAAGGTACTCTTATACCCATGACGGATAGAAAAATTGGTAAATATTTTATCAAGCCCCGGTAAACGAGAGAGCCCATTATAGGTCAAGGTCCAGTTTGGTTTTGGAACCAGCGCACGGAATGGATTGTGACGAATATTGGGATTAGTATTGTCGAATAATTTAATGGAGGCAGGATCTTTATTTGTGTATGCGGCGATAAAGGATGGAATAACTACATCCTGAGCATAACGACCGTATCCCTTGTAATACCCATCAGGATCAAGACCACCTGCCTGATAAGGATTGACTGTACCCAATTTGTTTGATAATGTTTTTCTGTTCGATTCAAACTGCTTAAATGTTGAGGAAACCACATTGGGATCAAAAGAAGTAAATAAGGTTTGATACGAAATATAGCTGATACTAAAACTGCCCAAGGCATAGGGGTTTAAACGAGCAAGACCAGCTATACCTGTAGTATCCTTATACAACTCGCTATATTGTTTATCAAATGTTTTGTCAAGACTCAGATCAATATTGAAATCCTTAAAAGGACTAACCTGCGCGGTGATTGAAAGTCGTTGGTTATACCGCTGTTGAATCATAGCACTTACCAGTGAATCTCTTGATAATAAACCCTTTTGTCCAAAACGATTAATCCAGTTGGTGTCTGGTTGGTATCCGAAAAGATAACCGAAGCCAGGCTGTGTACTTCTTAGATTAAGTCCCATTAATTGAGTACTATCCATATAGCCAGGCAAAGTGGTACCGAAATCTTCCGTATACTGAATTGCTGTACGCTTCAAAGCGGTGGCAAAATTCAAAGCCACACCAGCAAACCCTCCAATCTCACGAGGTCCCTTTGGTAATTTGATGGTAGGTTCTTTTATTTTTTTGATTTTACGTTTTTTAATCTTGCTGATAGTACCATCTTTTGCACGAATGGTATCATAGCGATAACGCAAGGTGGTTGGAGCAAAGGCTGATGGCGCAGCTACATCTTTCTCCTTTTGCCGCCCATCCACATAGGTGTTATCACGAGTAGTATCAGAATTAGATCTGGAACGTTGTCCAAATGCATCAGGTGCGGGAGTTCGTTGATCGGCGTTTCCACTGTTTCTTGTTGTGCGCGAGCGTACTTTATCCTTTTTGGATTCAGCCGCGATATTACGACGTGTTGTTGCAGCCGTACGCGAAGCGCCCATGCCGTTCTGTAAAGCACGAATCGTTTTGTTCTTATTATACAGATCTTCCCATTTGAGTTCCCCATTTAGCGTACGAGTCTGTGTATTAGAAAGCTTATTGCCTAATTCTCTCGCTAATAATGAAGCGGCCAGCCAATTATATTTTGAATTATATCCAGCCCGCAAAGAAGTCCAGTCCAATAATGGAATTTTATTTGTCGGCACATTGTAATTGAGTGTAAAGTCCTGCTGATAATTGATCGTTCGTCCCCCACGGAAAAAATTAGAACGAATAGAATCTTTTTTAATGTTATTATCGATTCGGCCTGGGGGCTCATCAATACGCGCGTTGTTCGTGGCAGAAAAATCCATGGCGAGTGAGCGGGTCAAATTCCATTGCATCACATAATACCTGTCAAAGGTGAAATACTTATTATAAGTCTCCGGAATTTTATAAGGCCCGCCTCCTACATTGCGAGGACGTGTAGCTCCAAATTGACGGAACACATCGGCTCGTACCGATACCTGCGAAGGAGCATAATTAAAATTAAAATCCCGAATCAAAGACAACCACTTGGAATTAGAACGAATAAACCGCTTGAAGGGTTCTACTGACTTTGAAATGGGGGCATAGGTATACCCAATTACCCCGCGCGTTCTTCGCAACTCATCTTGCTCAATTAACGGATTATGCGAAAGTGTTTGTATATAGGAATATGAAAAATCAAGATTACTAACATCCCATGGTAACACTTTCTTACCATCAGGCCTCATCTTTTTTACATTAGTAAGATTTACCGTTTTAATTGTAGTCACATCTTGTGCATCGCTTCGGATTGAGTCTCTTTTATCCGAGGCGGCCTCTCTAATTTTTTGCTTCAAATCGATATCAAGATCATAAGGATCATATTCGGGTGTACTGCTACGCTGACTAATACTTGCATACAAAGGAATTTGTATCCCCCACTGTTTGGGAAGTAATTTTCCCGCCTCCAGCGTAAGGGACGCATCAGCCATATATAAATCCTCTCTACTTCGTTCATTTACCCGCTGCTCCAATGTCCCGAAGCCTCGTGATCGCGCCGAACCAGATAAGGATAGTGTACCTAAATCAGCTAGTTTAATATCTGTTCTTGCCAAAGCAGCCCAGCCCCCTTTTTCATCAAGTTGTTGCAGACGAAGTTCATTAAACCACACTTCAGCACAAAGCGCTTCTTGCAATGCGTTCTCTACCCCTAATAATATTCCTCTCACTTCACCAAGATTAGGATTACCCATGATAGCGTAACTCCTACCATTCGGCAATACCTCCCTATAATAACGGGATGGCGGTATACCTGCTCTATTTCTTCGAATCTTCAGTTCCATCAGATCCTGGAGCGAGAGATCCAGATTATTTTCCAATGGCCATATACGAGCACTATCGCGTTCACCAAATTCTGTTCGCTTCAAGGGAATTTTAACTTCGTAGTAATTCCCATTGAAATCATTACCGATTCGAATCACAGCATTGATATCTCCAGGACGAATTGGCTCAGCACCAACTACAGATTCCGCGTGAATAAACATCTCAAGTTTGCCATATTGCCGCATATCCATGTTCATAGTCTTGAACACGCCACGAGCTTCAAGCTGCGGTAAGCCGCAAACTTGCATACTCAGCGACTGTTCATTCATCAACAACGGCACATTATTGTTACTCAGCTGTTGCTGACGCTCTATCCCCGGCGGGATGCGATAAACGATCGGTTGACGCTGATCGTTCTCCTCCACATTCACAGAAAGAATATTAACCGTTGTATAGTCAGGTATGGGCAAGTTGGTATAATTACCGGTAGTATCAACCTGATTACGGAATCGTCTCCATTGATTCCTGATTAATTCAAGTTTTCCAAAACGAAGTACAACTGAATCTTGAAATCCAGTCATGAACATTCGTATAAAACGAATGGATTTGAAATCTGGAATATTCCCCACTTTCTGTTGAAACTGCTCCACAGGTATTCGGAATAAATACCAACGCTCGGATCGGGTTTGTCCATTGGCAAGCGTCACCGTAGGGGTTCGGATATCGGTTATAAAATTAGTTCCGACTCCCATGTTAGGAAGAATATCCACACGATATTGAAAATACTCCTCGGACTCATTCATGGTATTATCTCGATTCAACTCTTCCGCATCAGGATATTGAGTGAAGGCTGTGACAAATTGTGTGTTATTCCCTGCAATTGGAGAATTACCATGCGGATTATTGATATTCTTATAGCGGCGGAGTATCCCTGCGTTCTCTTGATCAAATTGCTGATCGCGGTAGGGTTTAAAATTATCTCCCGATGGATCCAGCAACGCACGTTGATACACCAGAGAACTACTTCCAAAATTGGTTCGTAATAACGCCAAATAGTCATTGAATTTAAATTGCTCCTCTTCATCTGTTAAACCATCAAAACCAACATCCTGATATTGGCGATCTGCGGCTGTATTACTGAATGCGTTAGTTACCTGTAGGGGAATGGAGGGCACCTTACCCCAAACTGTTGAGCTATCTTCCCTTGCATTATTAGTAGGAGTAGCCAGACCATTTTCGTATTGACGTTTACCATCTCTCAATACATCCTCTGAAATATTACCCAGATTAAAATAAAGTTGCCCACCAAATGGGTTGGTAGAATTATTCAAATAAGGATCCTGTAACCAAAACTCAATGAACTCAATATTTCCTGTTTCAAAATCAGTTTGGTCGATATTACGCATCAACCCGCCCCAGGCATTACGAGGATTTCTCAATCGCCCATTTGCATCCATTCGGTTTGGATCAGTCTCGTAATTATAAGGACCTTTATCTTTCGGATAAAAGGCCATATCGAATGTGGTTAACAACCCCTCACCAAATTGAGTGCTACGTCGCGGGAATATTTCACGTTGTAGTACTTGTCTTACTCGTGGATCTGAAAGTTCGTTTAAATCATCAATTGGATTATTGGCATTTCGTCTTTCCTGCAAAACAGGTTCGATATTATACCAGGCCAACTTCCCTCGGTTACGACCACTACGTAGATCGTTACTAAGGGAGGACTCTGGAAACAATCCATTCCCCTGTGGCACAGAAGCTAAGGTCCAACTGAGTAAAGGAAAACGTAAATCAATAGCAGCACGTGCTCCTTCAAAATCATCTACATACACTTGCCCTGTATTTTGGCGAGAGCCGTCGTAATTAGTACCATTAATTTGTTTAGCATGTCCCGGTTGCAACACGGCTGCTTCAGCATAAGTAGTTATGCTAGAGACAGCTTTGGTTGAATAAAAAGGTAGACGGTCCAATAATTTTGTTAATCGAGGAAGATCATTCCGATAATCAAGGTCCAAACCATACATGGTATTTCTAATCGGATCCTCACCATAAGATTGTTTGATAAAGAAAGGACGCTCTCCCAGTCTTACAATTGTACCTCCCAATGATAAGCGT
>Ga0192647_100209_pt1 | contig 39261 bp, 37 predicted proteins | sample LauGreFa1BDMLBSN_2_FD_133046 | JGI IMG/M metagenome (GOLD analysis project Ga0192647, IMG submission 133046) | Freshwater lake microbial communities from Lake Michigan, USA - Fa13.BD.MLB.SN - reassembly | ecosystem: Environmental > Aquatic > Freshwater > Lake | place: Lake Michigan, USA... | reverse complement strand
GGTTTTTTTGCTGCTGGTTTTTTTGCAGCGGATTTTTTTGCAGTTGCCATTAGATACTCTCCTAGATCAAGATCTTAGATCGTTGGTTCAAAACACTTGGCCTTCGCAGCCCAAGTGATTCATGGTGCTGAACCAAAGTTCAACACCATGAACACGGTGTGTCCTCATCCCGAAAAACGCAACGACTGAAAATGGTTGCAGTTGACGGGCAGAACAAAAAGTCATGTCAGTTTCAATCCCAGGACAGCGCGCCGCCGGTCTGGTATTCGATGACGCGGGTCTCAAAAAAGTTACGTTCTTTTTTGAGGTCAATCATTTCGCTCATCCAAGGAAAAGGGTTTTCCTCATGCGGGAACAGGGCTTCAAGGCCAATTTGGGTGGCTCGGCGGTTGGCAATGTAGCGTAAATAGCCTTTGAACATGGAAGCGTTCATGCCCAGCACACCGCGTGGCATGGTGTCTTCGGCATAGCGGTATTCCAATTCGACTGCTTTGTGAAACAGTTCGTTGATCTCCGCTTTGAAATCGGCTGTCCACAGGTGCGGGTTTTCCAATTTGATTTGGTTGATCAGGTCAATGCCGAAATTGCAATGCATCGACTCGTCACGCAAGATGTACTGGTATTGCTCGGCTGCACCGGTCATTTTGTTCTGGCGGCCAAGTGCCAGGATTTGGGTGAAGCCCACATAAAAGAACAAACCTTCCATGAGGCAGGCAAACACGATCAGCGACTTCAACAGGGTCTGGTCGGTTTCAACCGTGCCCGTGTGGAAGTTGGGGTCCATGATGGCTTCAATGAATGGGATCAGGAACTCATCCTTGTCGCGGATGGAGGTCACTTCTTGGTAGGCATTGAAGATTTCGCTCTCGTCCAAACCCAGTGATTCGACAATGTATTGGTAAGCGTGCGTGTGGATGGCTTCTTCGAAGGCTTGGCGCAACAGAAATTGACGGCATTCTGGCGCGGTGATGTGGCGGTAAGTGCCCAGCACGATGTTGTTGGCGGCCAAAGAATCCGCCGTGACAAAAAAACCAAGGTTGCGTTTGATGATGCGGCGCTCGTCTTCAGTCAAACCGTTGGGGTCTTTCCACAAAGCGATGTCGCGGGTCATGTTGACTTCTTGCGGCATCCAGTGGTTGGCGCATGTGGCCAAATATTTTTCCCAAGCCCATTTGTACTTGAAAGGCACCAGTTGGTTGACGTCGGTTTGCCCGTTGATGATGCGTTTGTCGGCGGCATTGACACGGCGACCAGAGGGAGCGGCAGCGGAAGTGAAAGCCCGTGAACCGCTGGCAGGCAGGGGTTCTGTGCGCACTGCGCCGTCGTTGAGAACGCGTGACGTGGGTGCCAATACAGGGGAGGGTGAAGAATGCAGGTGACTGTTCAAGTCACTGACAGGGGCCCCGATGGGCGATGTGGGTTTGACTTCTTCTTCCCAGGTCAACATAAAGGTAATTCCATTCTTAGGATTATGGGCGCATGCTTGTGAAACGCAAAGGATTCATTCACAACTGCACCAAAATTTGTTGTTGAATTGCAATTCATTCGACCACTGCAATCACGCAGTGGTCGAATCCGTTACTGACATGCTTCGCAGGTTGGGTCATCGACACCGCAAAACTTGACATCGGTGGCTGGTGAAGCCGACAGGATTTGCGAACGCGCTGCTGCCGCTGCCAATTCCATGGCGCTCAAACCGGGCGCGCCACCGCCTGACGACACGGCATTGTGTGAGCCAGCCTGAACCGTGGACTTCTCGATTTGGGTGGCACTGGTGGTGCGCAGGTAGTAAGTGGTCTTGAGGCCACGCAACCAAGCGAGTTTGTAAGTCTCGTCAAGCTTCTTGCCGGACGCACCCGCCATGTAGATGTTGAGCGATTGCGCTTGGTCAATCCATTTTTGTCGACGGGCAGCTGCCTCGACCAACCAGTGTGTTTCCACTTCGAACGCGGTGGCATACATGTCTTTGAGGTCTTGCGGCACGCGGTCAATCGGGCGCAACGAACCGTCAAAGTGTTTGAGGTCCATGACCATGACGTCATCCCACAGGCCCAAGCGCTTGAGGTCGCGCACCAAGTAGGAATTGATGATGGTGAATTCGCCCGACAAGTTGGATTTGACCGAGAGGTTGCCAAAGCAAGGCTCGATGGACGCGTCAACACCAACGATGTTGGAAATGGTGGCGGTGGGTGCAATCGCGACGCAATTGGAATTGCGCATGCCGTCCACCGCGATTTTGCGGCGCAACGCGTCCCAGTCGAGGGTGGCACTGCGGTCTACTTCGATGTAGCCACCGCGAGATTTCTCCAGCAGATTGAGGGTGTCCAAGGGCAGGATGCCTTGGTCCCACAAGGAGCCTTGGTAGGTGGAGTAACGGCCACGCTCGCGGGCCAGTTCGGTGGACGCCCAATAAGCGTAATAGCAAATGGCTTCCATCGATTTGTCTGCGAAATCCACGGCGGCCTGCGAGGCGTAGGGGATGTGTTGCTCGTACAAACTGTCTTGGAACGCCATGATGCCCAGCCCCACGGGACGGTGGCGCAAGTTGGAGTCGCGCGCTTTTTTCACAGCGTAATAGTTGATGTCGATCACGTTGTCGAGCATGCGCATCGCCGTGGTGATGGTTTTCTTGAGCTTGTCGTGGTCGAGCTCTTTGCCGTTGGGGCCTTGCTTGAGGTGGCGCACCAAGTTGACCGAGCCCAAATTGCACACAGCCGTTTCGGTGTCGCTGGTGTTCAACGTGATCTCAGTGCACAGGTTGGATGAATGCACCACGCCGCTGTGTTGTTGCGGTGAGCGCACGTTGCACGCGTCTTTGAAAGTGATCCAAGGGTGGCCCGTTTCAAACAACATGGTCAACATCTTGCGCCACAAATCGGTGGCTTGAACGGTTTTGCTGGGCTTGATCAAGCCTTGGCGTGCTTGGGCTTCGTACGCGGTGTAGGCTTTTTCAAACTCAGCACCGAATTTGTCGTGCAAATCTGGGGTGTTGGACGGCGAGAACAAGGTCCACTCGCCTTTTTCCATGACGCGACGCATGAACAAGTCTGGAATCCAGTTGGCGGTGTTCATGTCGTGGGTACGGCGGCGATCGTCGCCCGTGTTTTTGCGCAACTCCAAGAATTCTTCAATGTCTAAGTGCCAGGTTTCCAAGTAGGTACACACGGCGCCTTTGCGTTTGCCGCCTTGGTTGACCGCCACGGCGGTGTCGTTGACCACTTTCAGGAAAGGCACCACACCTTGTGATTCGCCATTGGTGCCTTTGATGTGGCTGCCCAAGGCGCGCACACGGGTCCAGTCGTTACCGAGGCCGCCTGCGAATTTCGACAGCAAGGCGTTTTCTTTGATGGACTCGTAAATGCCGTCGAGATCGTCGGGCACGGTGGTCAAGTAGCAGCTGGAGAGTTGCGGGCGGGTGGTGCCACTGTTGAACAAGGTGGGCGTGCTCGACATGAAATCGAAGGACGACAAGATTTCGTAAAACTCAATCGCGCGTTCTTCACGGTTGACTTCATTGAGAGACAAACCCATGGCCACGCGCATGAAAAACGACTGAGGCAACTCGATGCGCTGTTTGCGCACGTGCAAGAAGTAACGGTCGTACAAAGTTTGCAAGCCCAGGTAATCGAATTGGAAATCGCGCTCGGGCTTGAGGGCTTTGGCCAGTCGGGGCAAATCAAATTGCAGCAAACGCGCGTCGAGCAAATCGTTTTCAACGCCTTTCTTCATAAAGTCGGCGAAGGTGCGCTGGTAGTGCCCCGCCATTTCTGCATGGGTGGCTTCGTGGCCCAACACTTCTTTGGTGATGGCATACATCAACAAGCGGGCGGTGGCGAAGGTGTAACCGGGTTCTTTTTCAATCAGCGTTCTGGCGGCCAGCACCGAGGCTTTGTGCACCTCTTCCATGGGAATGCCGTCATACAAATTGCGCATGGTTTCGGTCAGGATGGGCGCGGCGGTGACATCCGCACCCAGTCCTTCGCAGGCGGCTTCGATCAGTTGTTGCAAACGCTGGGTGTCGAGCAACACGCGTTGGCCGTCCACAATGGCGTGCAATTGCGGGCCGGTGTTGACGGTGGTTTCTTTGTGGGCGGCGCGTTCTTGGGTGCGGCGTTCACGGTAAAGCACATAGGCGCGCGCCACTTCGTGGTGACTGCCGCGCATCAAACCGAGTTCGACTTGGTCTTGCACATCTTCAATATGGAACGTGCCGCCACCAGGGCGTGAGCGCATCAACGCACGCGTGACGGCTTGGGTGAGTTGATCGACGGTTTCGCGCACGCTGGACGACGCGGCGCCTTGGGTGCCGTGCACAGCCAAGAACGCTTTCATCATGGCCACGGCAATCTTGGCGGGTTCGAAAGGCACCACGGCGCCATTTCTGCGAATGATTTGGTACTGACTTAACGAAGACATCAATGCGGACTGCGCGCCGCCGGCGGCATCTGCGGTCTTGACAAAGGGAGTGACATTCGTTGGGTTGGTTGCAATTTGCATCTTTTTGTAATCCTGTGGGGCATGAATGCTTTTGGTAACTTCTTATTTTTTTTGTGTGCGAATGCATGGACCGCCATCGCAAAAGTGCACAGCCCACACTATATATGGGGTGGGAACTCTTTTCAACACACTACACGTAGTGTTTGACCTTATTTTTGAAAATTGATGGGGCAGTGATTCTTTTTAGGGCAATTTGCTGCATTTAGATTTAACCTGCGTGCAAATTCAGCGTGTGGAATCGGTGCATGCACTGAAAAATTGGTCTGACCATCCCAAACTTTGTTGCAAAAAACGCCACGAAAAACCCTTGCCAGGGTCTTTTTTTCTGTCGGGTGCGATGTGTTCGTGTCCCGCGATGTGTTTGAGTGGGTATTGCTGCGCCAACATCGGCATCAGTGCAATCAAACTTTCGTACTGTTCTTCAGTGAAGTCGCCGCCTTCGAGTCCTTCGAGTTCAATACCGATGGAGAAGTCGTTGCAGTTGTCGCGCCCTGCATGTGTGGATACACCTGCATGCCATGCACGGTCATCGCAACTCACAAACTGCAGCAATTCACCGCCTCGACGAATGTAGAAGTGCGATGACACTTTCACATCTCGCAATGTTTCGAAATACGGGTGTTCGGAAATTTGCAACTGGTTGGTGAAAAACGCTTGCACCTGGTTTCCCCCGTACACACCGGGCGGCAGGCTGATCGAATGGATCACCACCAGGTCAATCTCTGTGTCGACAGGTCTGGGGCCAGCATTGGGCGAAACGACGGCGTGGGCAAAACGGTACCAACCGCTTTGCCAAACAGGGGGTTGGGTCATGCGCGAGGTTCTGCCAAATCGCGGTGTGCCTGGCTGCAATACACCGCGTTGGCTGAATCGATGGCTTCATTCTGCGGCAGGTGCAGGCCGCAATGGGCGCAACGGACCATGGGTTGCGGTCCGTTGTCAGCCTCGGCAGCGGGCGCAGACGGTTTGGCGGGCCGACTGAATTTGATCCACCAGATCAATCCAACCACCACGCCGATCAAGATCAGGTATTTCATGTGGTGCGCCCTAAAAATACTTCAGTGACAAAACGCGACCCAGCGTAGGACAAGAACAGCATCAGCGCGCCGGTGTAGAGTGTGCGAACCGCCAGCGCACCGCGCCAACCTCTGTATTTGCGCCCCCCAATCAGCACCAAGAACACCAACCAAGCGAGCAAAGCGAACACGGTTTTGTGGTCCAAGCGAAAGGCTTTGTCTGGGCCATAGAGCTGTTCGCCAAACAACCAACCCGCCAATAACGTGGCGCTCAGCAAAGAAAACCCGATGTTGACAAAGCGAAAAGTCAAACGCTCAAGTGTCAGCAATGGCAGGCCAGTAGGGTCAACCGCGCCAAGGCGAATTTGTCGCTCCGCGCGGCTCATCAAACTGGCATGCACCACGGCGGCGGCAAACAGCGCATAGGACGCCATGCCAAGCATCCAATGAAAGGGCAACCAAGCCGACGAAGCGCTGTGCAGCGCGTGTCCTGGAAACACCAACGGCAAGATCACGGCGACCATGCCGACACCGGACATCAACCAACGGGTTTGCATTTGAGGGAACCAATGGTGTTCCAAGGTGTAGACCAGCAACACCAGCCACGCCGTGGCAGACAGGGCCGGGGCAAAGCCGAAATGCGCCAAGCCGTCTTCGGCAGGAATCAAGCTGGCGATCACGCTCAAGCCATGCACCAGAGAAATCAGCCACAGGTAATTGCGACTTTGCTGGGCGGACAAGCGCCCGCCAAACAAGGCGCCAAGGGCGTAAGCCGTGGCGGCGACCAAGCCCCAGACCAGGCTGAATTGGGATGCGCTCAATACAATCATGCGAACAGTTTAGCGGTTCATCGGCAACTGGCAGGATGACACCGCGGGCTTTTCCCCTTAAAGGCATATCTGATGGCAAACACTCTGAGCGAAAAACTGTCACGCGTGGTCCGGCAAATCAGCGGGCAGGCGCGCATCACCGAATCGAATGTCGCTGACATGTTGCGCGAGGTGCGCATGGCTTTGTTAGAGGCCGATGTGGCGTTGCCAGTGGTGCGCGATTTCATTGCACGCGTCAAAGACCGCGCGCTCGGCCAAGAGGTGGTGGGCTCGCTCACCCCCGGGCAGGTACTGGTGAGCATCGTGCAACGCGAACTCAGCGCCACCATGGGTGAAGGCGTGAGCGACATCAACCTCGCCACACAACCACCTGCGGTGATATTGATGGCGGGTTTGCAAGGCGCCGGCAAAACCACCACCACCGCCAAATTGGCCAAGCACCTGATCACCAAGCGCAAGAAAAAAGTGCTGACCGTGTCGGCCGACGTTTACCGCCCCGCCGCCATTGAGCAACTCAAAAGCGTGACCGCGCAAGCCGGTGCCGAATGGTTCCCCAGCGACCCCGGCCAACAACCGGTGCAAATCGCGCTGGCGGCATTGGCTTATGCCCGCAACCATTACTTCGATGTGCTGTTGGTGGACACCGCAGGCCGTTTGGCGATTGACGAAGCCTTGATGAGCGAGATCAAGGCTTTGCATGCGGCGGTGCATCCGGTGGAAACTTTGTTTGTCGTGGACGCGATGTTGGGCCAAGACGCGATCAACACCGCCAAAGCATTCAAAGAAGCCTTGCCGTTGACCGGCATCGTGCTGACCAAAACCGATGGCGATTCACGCGGCGGTGCGGCCTTGTCGGTGCGTCAGATCACGGGCGCGCCGATCAAGTTTGCGGGTACCAGCGAGAAGATTGACGGCCTCGAAGCCTTTGACGCCGAACGCCACGCCGGGCGCATGTTGGGCATGGGCGACATCGTCGCTTTGGTCGAACAGGTCACGGCGAATGTCGACATGCAGGCCGCGCAAAAAATGGCCGAAAAGTTGAAAAGCGGTGACGGTTTTGACTTGAACGACTTCTTGTCGCAAATCCAGCAGATGAAGCAAATGGGCGGTTTGTCCAGTTTGATGGACAAAATGCCCGGGCAAGTGGCGGCCAAAGCCAAGGACATGGATTTAGGCCGTGCCGAAAAAGAAATGGTGAAAAAACAAGGCATCATCCACAGCATGACGCCCCGTGAACGCGCCAAGCCCGACATCATCAAAGCCACGCGCAAACGCCGCATCGCCATGGGCGCGGGTGTGCAAGTGCAAGACGTGAACCGTTTGCTCAACGAGTTCGGTCAAATGCAAGACATGATGAAAAAAATGCGCGGCGGCGGTTTGATGAAGATGATGAAAAAACTCGGTGGCATGAAAGGCATGGGCGGCTTTCCCGGCATGCCGCGTTAAAAACCACTCGGCCTTGCGAAAAAAAAGCCTGCGTGTGCGCAGGCTTTTTTCATGTCAGGTGCGGTGCATCATCCACCTGCGTTGATTTTCCTGCCGTTGAGACTTTGCACAGGGCGTGCATTGAGTTTGAACGGGAATTTGCCCACTTGGTCTTTGGAAATGTCCATGGGTTTTTTCAGGATGTAGAACTGCACGCCTTCGGTACAAGGTGGGGTGGTCAAAGAACCTTCGTAGTTGTAAAAACCGAGCTCTTTGGGCAACATGCTGCCAGGGTTGAAGCTGACTTTTTCTGGCAAGTATTCAACGCCTTCTTTCGGTGGCAAGTTGGCCCACAAGGTTTTGATGGCCGCACTGTCTTTGCCTTCGTTGAGCAACACACCGATCACCGCGAGTTTGCCGTCTTTGCTCTTGTGGACAAAGTGCGCGACCATGGCTGAGTTTTTGCCATCGACCTGTTCTTCAGACGGACGGTGGAAGTGGAACTGCAGCAAATCGTAGCTTTCTTTGTTGATGGTGAGCGTGCTGCCTGGTTCCACATTCACTTGGATGGTGTGGCCGTTGTTGAGCATTTTGAGCGGGCCTTCCTTGTAATCCACACTCAAGACGTCTTTGGATTTTTCAAACGGACCGACGATGTTCAAAGGCGACTGTTTTTTGCCAGTGCCGCAGATGGGGAAGTTACTGCCCCAGTGTTCAGGGCCGTTGTCGCCTTCATAGCCCCAATGGACATCGTGCGCTTTGGCGTCTTTTTTCGCAGGGGCTTCTTCTTTTTCAGGCGATTTTTTACAGTCAGACAGCACTTTGACTTTTTGTCCTGCCGCAGCCAGTGCGTTTTGTGCCGCGCACACTGTTTGCAGGCGGTTGCTCCACTCGGCCATTTCCAAGGCTTTTTGGAAGGCGGCAATCGTGCCTTCGTCTTGCGGGCCTTTGGTCAATAAGCGGATGGACGCCATGCCCACTTGACGTTCGGGGCTCAAAGCTTTTTGCGCTTTGTAAAGCAGCTCCATGTCTTGCAACACCACGCCATTGGAGAACGCCGCTTTGAGTGCATCTAACTCTTGCGCACTGGTGCCAACCTCTGCCGTTGCTTCTTCATCAGCAGGTTTTTCCTCCTGCATTTTCTCCATGGCTTCATTGGCTTCGCCCAGCTGCTCAGTCAACTCGGTGACTTCTGCGCTCAAGTGCTTTTTCGCAGAGTAGTTCAAATAAGCCAAGGTGGAGGCTGCGATCAAACTCACCCCCAACAAAATTTCCAAAATCAAACGTAGGTATTTTTTCATGACTGCTTTACAACGAAAAAAACATAGGGAAGCGGTGCCCAAGGCCTGCAAACACCGAGATTAGCGATGGTATCGGCTCGGAACAAGCCCGCCTTTAGCGGTTCATTGCGAAATGGATTCTTTCGAATTAGTTTTATGGCGTGAATCCAGCAAAGCCCCGAAAAATTTGTCGCGTGACCCGTGTTCAGTCCTGCACGAACACAGTCACCAGTTCCTCGTCACCCATTTGGCGGCTCCAATGCCCGTGCACTTGGCTGTCAAACACCGCGCCGGGTGGCAACACATCGGCCGAATAAAAATGTTCACCTGCTTGGAACACTTTGGAGGAGCCGTCTTGCAAACCAATTTCCATTTGCCCTTGCAAGATGAACACCCATTGCGGTGTGGTGGTGACGTGAAACGGGCTGCGAAAACCCACGGGGCTTTTGCGCCATTGCAAACCTTTGGCAGGCAAGCGCGCACTCAGGCGTGCGGCATCGTTGCCTTGGTCAAGTGCCAACGGCTCTTGGCGAAACCGCGCGCGGCCATCGGTGTCAGTGAATAAAACAGTGCGATTGATGTGCGTCATCCGGTCATCATAAACAAGCGGGTCGATACAATGGCCAGCTCTTCAACAGCCTCTGGATCTACACCATGACCCGCTGCAACCACACAAAGGCTTTGCCATGAGCCGCAAAGTCTTCATCAAAACATTTGGCTGCCAGATGAACGAGTACGACTCGGACAAGATGGCAGATGTCCTTGGCGCCGCGCAAGGCTACGAACAAACCCAAGACATTGACCAAGCCGATTTGGTCGTGTTCAACACCTGTTCTGTGCGCGAAAAAGCCCAAGAAAAAGTTTTTTCCGATTTGGGTCGGGTGCGTCATTTGAAGAAAAAAGGCGTGCAAATCGCGGTCGGCGGTTGTGTCGCCAGCCAAGAGGGCGAAGCCATCATCGCGCGCGCGCCTTTTGTCGATGTGGTGTTCGGTCCGCAAACGTTGCACCGTTTGCCCGAGTTGCTGAACCAACGCGCGGCGTTGAACAAGCCGCAAGTGGACATCAGTTTTCCCGAGATTGAAAAATTCGACCATTTGCCACCGGCTCGGGTGGATGGCGCGTCGGCGTTTGTGTCCATCATGGAAGGTTGTTCCAAGTACTGCAGCTATTGCGTGGTGCCTTACACCCGGGGGGAAGAAATCAACCGGCCGCTGGACGATGTGTTGACCGAGGTCGCCGGGTTGTGCGCCCAAGGCGTGAAAGAAATCACGTTGCTTGGGCAAAACGTCAATGCGTACCGTGGCAGCATGGGCAACACTTCAGAGATCGCCGACTTTGCGTTGTTGATCGAATACATCGCCGAGATTCCGGGTGTCGAACGCATTCGCTACACCACCAGCCACCCGAATGAATTCACGCAACGCTTGGTTGAGGTGTATGGCAAAGTGCCCCAACTCGTGAGCCATTTGCATTTGCCGGTGCAGCATGGCAGCGACCGGATTTTGATGGCGATGAAGCGCGGCTACACCGCCATGGAGTACAAAAGCACGATCAGAAAACTGCGTGCCGTGCGACCTGACATTTCCATGAGCTCGGATTTCATCGTCGGCTTTCCCGGCGAAACCGAGGAAGATTTCGGCAAGCTGATGAAGCTCATCGAGGACATTGGTTTTGACGCGTCGTTCAGTTTCATCTTCAGTCCGCGCCCGGGCACACCCGCGGCCAATTTGGCGGACGACACACCGCACGAGGTGAAACTGCGTCGATTGCAGCATTTGCAAGCCACGGTGGAAGACAACGTCAGACGCATCAGCGAAAGCCGCATGGGCACAGTGCAACGTATTTTGGTGGAAGGGCCGTCGCGCAAAAGCGCAGCCGAGTTGATGGGCAGAACCGAATGCAACCGCATCGTCAATTTCGACGGCGGTCCTCAGTCAGCCCGTTTGGTCGGTCAGATGATGGATGTGCGCATCACCCAGGCCTTGCCGCATTCGTTGCGCGGCGAAGTGCTGGTGAATGGATAAAGATCAGAGCGATTTCAAGCGGTCAGTCGACGGCACGACGCGGGTTAATCGCACGCCGTAGCGGTCGTTGACCAACACCACTTCGCCTTGCGCGACCACGGTGTCGTTGACCAATAAGTCCAGCGGTTCGCCTGCAATGCGGTCAAGTTCCACCACACTGCCTTGTGTCAGACGCATCAAATCTTTGATCTTGATGCTGGTGCGTCCCACCTCAATCGATAAATTGACCGAAATGTTTTGCAGCACTTCAGGGTTGATGTTGCCCGGTTGTGACACATGAAACTCTTCCGACGTCGGTGGTGTGTCGTTGGTTTCGGGTTCCTGGTCTTGCGGTTCAGTCGTGGTGTCGTTCATCTCGGGCTCCTGCCTGCTTAATTTTGTCCGGGGACAATTTGTTTTTCAATCCGCACAGCCACATTCGAGCCGCGGGTACCGATGTTGACCCCAAACGAGGGCACGTCATTGGCCAAGAATTGCGCCAATTCGGGTTTCTTGAAGAACAGCATGTCGCCTTCCTTCATGGTTTGTAAATGGTGCAATGTGGTTTTCACATGGCCCATGTTGACTTTGATGTCGATGTGCGAATCGCCCACCGCCACAGCCAAGTCTTCGCGCCAGACTTTGTCGGATTCTTCGTTGCCGTCGCCTGAGGCCACCCGGTTGCGCAGCAAATCGCGCATGGGTTTGAGTGTGGCGTAAGGGTAGACCAGATCAATGAAACCGCGTCCACCAGAGGCGGTGGCTTCTGCTTCAAAACGGCTGAGCACGACCAGGTCATTTTCATCCGCGATTTGTGCAAATTGCGGGTTGATCTCCGAACTCACTTGCTCGCAATCGATTTCCAGCACCGGCCCCCACGCTTCTTTGAGCGAGCGGAAAAACACTTCCAAAATGATGTGAATGATGCGGGTTTCGGTGGCAGTGAACAAACGACCCGGGGGCAAATCGGACACGCCTTTGCCAAAGCCGCCAAAAAAACTGTCGAGCGAACTGAACACCACATTCGGGTCGATGATGATCACCGAATTGCCGCGCATCGGGTTGATGCGGATGGTGTTGACCGACAACGGCGCTTTGAGCATGCCGAGGTAGTCGCCAAATTTCATGATTTGCACACGCGTCGGGTTGACACGCGGCGTGGTTCGCAACACCTCCAGCAAACCCAGACGGAACATGCGGATGAAGCGCTCGTTGATCATGTCGATCGACGAGACATTCACGCCCAGGCTGCTGTTTTCGCTGGCCAAGTCGTGTTTGCGCACCCGCACCCCGGTGTTGAAACCGGTGTCCGATTCGAGCGAACCGTCTTTCAACCCTTCTGACAGGGCCGACAGTTCTTCCGGACTGAGTAAGTTTTGACGTGTTGCCATGGGCCTTTACTGCATGACAAAGGAGGTGAACATCACTTCTTCGACACCGCCAAAGTCTTCGTACTCTTCGAGCAATGCGTTCATGATGTCTTTGAGCTTGACCGCCAATTCCTTGCGGAACTCAGGCTTGCTGGCTTCGGCTTCGGTGGTCTGGCGCATCAAGTCCAGCATGGCAGAGCGCAAGGCAAATTCATGCTTTTTGATGTTGTCAAACACACGCGAGTCGTAATGCGTCATGACCGCGATTTGCACCACCATGACTTTTTTCGAGCCGGTGATGTTGGTCATCAATTCTTTTTCAACTTGAAAATAGTTTTTCTCGAAGCGGGTCGCCTCGGGTGCTTCTTTTTTCAGTTTGGCCGGGGCCTCGTCTTTGGCTTTGGTCGCGGCGGCTTCGAGTTCTTCCAGTTTGTCCATCGCAGCCAGTTCGGCTTTCTTTTCGTAATAACCAGAAAAGTACAAGGTACCAAAAGCGATACCCACCATCAAAACGATGGCCAAAACAACAATACCGAGAATCAACAAAATCGGTTTTTTCTTTTTCGGCTCTTCCGAGCCGGCTTCGGCTTCGGTTTCAGGTGCTGCGGTTGCCATGGAAATCTCCTATTTAACTCAATGTTCAGGCGTAACTGTCAAATTGTGAACGCTCGTCACGCCGATTTGCCTTATCTCCAGCAATTTTCAGGCCAGATTCATCTGACAGTTTCTCATGATTATCGTCAGCTTGCGTGAATTTTCCAGATTTCGCAGATTGACCCTGTGTGTTTTGACCTTGTGTCTGACCTTGGGCCACGGACACGTAGGCATTGCTCATGCCCAGATCGGCCAGGGCATCTTTCAGCCGTTGGCTGCCGTTTTGCAGCAGATCTTGGGTCAAGTGGGTGTCTGATTGAAAGTGGGCGCTCAGTTTGCCGTCACGCATTTCCAATTGCACATCGACCAAGCCCAAGCTGGCGGGCTTGAGTGCGAATTTCATTTTCCATTCGCCGGCATTGAGTTTTTCATGCATGCGAGCGGCCAATTCGGTGGTCAGTTTTTGGCTCAACTTTTCGTAGGTTTGCGCCATGTCAGGGGGCGTGGCGAAAGCGGGTGCGGGCGCGGCATGGGCGTGTGCCGGGCTGGGTCGGTTCACCAATGCGGGCAGCGGTGCCGCGCTCAGGTCCTTGCCGATGGCGGGCAAGCTGTCAAACGAAGACAACGCATCGAATTCATTTTTCAACGCTTCAATGTCTTCGGCGCGCAGTTGCGTGTCCATCATCGACAGCACGGCCAAGGTGCTGGCCGTGGCAGAAGCGCTGCTCGCCATGGTGGCCTGAGCGGTGCCGAGCTGAATTTGCAAGTTGTCCATTTTGCCCAGCAAGTCTTGTGCATCGGTTTGCATCACGGCCGCTGGGGTTTGCAGTGCTTGGAAGTCTGCGGTGCTGACCGGGCTGTCCAAGGCCACGGGCAAAGTGCCACCAGCCAGGGTGTGGTTGCCCAAAGCCGTTGCCAGTTGGTTCGCCACAGGCTTGGTCGCGTCGGTATTCAAGCCGAAGCCGGGCAAGCTGTTGATGCCCAGGATTTGTTGGGTGGAGGGGTTGCTGTTGGCCAATTTGGCGGCCGCGGCACTGGCCGCCGATTCACCAAACAAGGTTTTCACTTGGTTCGGGTCTAAGCCCATGGCCAGCGCGAAATCCGCCACGCTTTGTTCGCTGGCGGCGGTGTTGGCCGTGGTGATGATTTGCAATTTGTCGCTGACCGCGATGGTGGTGAGCGCTTCGTTTTGGGCGGCCAAGGTGTCAGCTTGCAGGGCATTGGCTTGCAGATCATCTGCCTTGTCCATGCTTTGGCTCGGTGCCGCTTCGGTTGTCTCAGTCAGGGCTTGCGCTGTCGCCAAGCCTTGGGTGTTTTCCTCGTTGGCAGTGGGCATGGCTGGGCTGGCGCTGTCTTCGTCTGCTGGGTCATGCCTGACTTGGCCGTCAGCGTGTTGCGCAGAGACCTTGTCATCACTGTCGGTACGCTCATTGCTTCTGTCTGCTTGCGCGGCTTTGGCAGACGCGTGGCGTTGCTGTTGGGCTTTTTGGGCGTTGGCCGCGGCGGTTTTGTCCTCGGACGAATGGTCCACAGGCCTGTCTTTGCTGGGCCTTGCCTCGTTTTTGGCAGGTGGCGGTGGCAACGACTTGTCTGAAGCGGCGAAATTTGGCCGCTGCGCCTGTTTGAACGATTGAACCTGGTTGTGCAAGAAGCTGGCGAAATCGGCGCCAGACAAAGCGCCTTGTTTCAGGCGCGCAGCCTCGTTCACAGAGACAGACGTCTCGGTGGCGGGGCTGCTCAGGTGGTTGGCCTGGGGTGTGTTCAATGCAGATAAGTTCATATCCGTTCAGTCTTTTTCTAAGAGATACCTTCGATAAAGCAAGAAACGTGACTGGAAATAGCTTGCCGCTGACAAACCAAACGACCGGTGCCTTGACAAGCCGCTTGCCTGCACTTGCCCATGGTTGGCACATCGATTGCTTGATCAACTTGATGGTTCTGAAAAAACCAGAAAAATTGAATTCTTAACGTTTCAAAAACAAGAGAAAAGCCACAATGAGCACTTTGAGCCTGTCAACGATTCGACAGAACTTGGCGAAGTTTGACTACACCGGACTGGGGATACCCGTCCTGGTGTTGTTGATCATGGCCATGTTGGTGCTGCCATTGCCGCCGCTTTTGTTGGACTTTTTGTTTACTTTCAACATTGTGGCGAGCCTGGTGATCATCATGATCTCCATCAGCACACGCAAACCTTTGGAGTTTTCATCCTTTCCCACGGTCTTGTTGTTTGCCACCATGTTGCGCTTGGCGCTGAACGTGGCCTCGACCCGCATCATTTTGGTGGAAGGCCATACCGGCCATGAAGCTGCCGGCAAAGTGGTGGCAGCCTTTGGCGAGTTCGTGATTGCAGGTAACTATGTGGTGGGTTTCATCATCTTTGCGATTTTGATGATCATCAACTTCATTGTGGTGACCAAAGGTGCGGGCCGCGTGTCTGAAGTGAACGCACGATTCACCTTGGACGCCATGCCTGGCAAACAAATGTCCATCGATGCCGACTTGAACGCCGGTGTGATCGACCAGGCCACCGCCAAAAAACGCCGCGAAGAGTTGGCCCAAGAGTCTGATTTCTTTGGTGCCATGGACGGTGCCTCTAAATTTGTCAGCGGTGACGCGATTGCTGGCTTGTTGATCCTGTTGATCAACTTGATCGGTGGCTTGGCCATTGGCGTGATCCAACACGGGCTGTCTGTCTCAGAAGCGGGCAAGATCTACACCTTGTTGACCATCGGTGATGGCTTGGTCGCGCAAATTCCTTCGTTGCTGTTGTCGTTGGCCACCGCCATCATCGTCACGCGTGTCACCACCACAGAATCGATTTCAGAACAAGCCGGTTCGCAATTGGCGAATCCAGCAGCGCTGTTCATTTCTTCCATCATTTTGGTCATTCTGGGACTGGTTCCCGGCATGCCGCATTTGATCTTCATCACCTTGGCGGTGGCCACCGCTGCCCTGGGATTGATGGTGGTCAAAAACGAGGTGGAAGAAGAAGCCACGCAAGAAGCCGTGGCGCAAGCCGCCGCGACGTCCGAAGCCACCAAAGATTTGGACTGGGACGATGTTGACCAAGTCGATTTGATCGGTTTGGAAATTGGCTATGGCCTGATTCCCTTGGTCAACCCGGAAACCGGCGGTGAATTGATGAGCCGCGTCAAAGGGGTTCGCAAAAAACTCTCGGCTGAACTCGGCTTTTTGGTGCAACCGGTTCGCATCCGTGACGATTTGAACATCGACCCCGACAGCTACCACATCGTGCTCAAAGGCGTGGTGCGTGGCAAAGGCGAAATCAAAGTGGGCCGCGAACTCGCGATCAACCCTGGACAGGTGTATGGCGAACTGCAAGGCACGCCGACCCGAGAGCCCGCGTTCGGACTCGAGGCTGTGTGGATCGAACCGTCACAACGCGATGTGGCCCGTACCTTGGGTTACACCGTGGTCGATGCCAGCACGGCGATTGCCACCCATTTGAACAAAGTACTGCGTGAAAACTCGGCTGATTTGCTGAGCCACGACGAAGTGCAACAGTTGTTGGACAAACTGTCCGCCAAGTCACCGAAGTTGGTGGAAGAACTCGTGCCGGGCAAACTCAGTTTGGGCGTGGTCACCCGCGTGCTGCAGCAGTTGCTGGGCGAGGGCGTTTCCATCCGCGACATGCGCTCGATTGTCGAAACATTGACCGAGGCAGCCGCGCGCAGCACCGATCCCGAACAACTGGCTGCGTCTGTGCGTCCCAAGTTGGGCCGCATGATCATGCAAGCGCTGGTGGATGAATCCAACAATTTGTCTGTGATGACCTTGGAACCCAGCTTGGAGCAATTGCTGCACAACGTGTTGCAGCAAAGCCAGCCCGGCCAACCCGTGGTGTTGGAACCGAATTTGGCGGAGAACCTGTTCAATTCATTGCGCCAAGGCGCGCATGCCATGGAAGAAGAAGGACACGCAGCGGTGTTGGTGGTGTCGCCACTGATTCGCGGCTGGTTGTCCAAAGCGGTGCGTTTTCGCGTGAACGATTTGACGGTGCTGTCTTACAGCGAAATTCCTGATGACCAGGCCGTCAAAGTGATTCACACCGTGAACGCCCTCAACAGAACTTGATTGACATAAACACACTGACCTGCGAGAAATACCATGGAACTCAAACGAATTCTGGCACGCGATACCCGGGCCGCCAATGAAAAAGCGGTGGCTTTGTATGGACCTGACGTGCTCGTCATCTCCAGCAGCAAAGTGCGTGGGCAAACCGAATTGATCGTGGCCGTCGATGTCGCCCCCTTGGACGCAGACACCGCAGTCGCAGAAGCCTTTGTGCCGACGGAGAAGTCTTACGTGTTGTCAGACCAACCGGCGCTCGACGCGTCACCCGCGAGTTTTGGCCAAGTGCTGGACGACACCATGGTTCGCCAAAAACGCCAAGGCAAACCTGCCAAAGCCGTGGCCACGGAAGGGTTTGTGCCTGCTTCCAATTTAAAAGCCAAAGCCGCCGAAGAAATGGTACCCACCCCCATCAAGGATGCGACCGCCACACCGGTTGCGGCCACCGCGCCCGCTGTGGCGGTTGACACAGTGGCCGCAGAAACATTGCTCGCTGCGCAAGAAGCGCGTGACAAACAACGCAGCCGCGAAATCGTCGACATGGTGCGCGAAGAATTGGCCGTGTTGCGCAAAGAATTCAAATTGAGCCAACAAATGGCTTGGCAAGGTGCAGGGCTTTCACGCAATTTGCACCCCTTGCGCAATGCCTTGCAAGAAGCGGCCATTCCGGTGGCATTGCGGGCTTTGCTGATCGACAGCATCCAAAGTTTTGAAGAGGTCGAGCCTGCGGTCGAAGAAATCCGTCGCCAGTTGTGCCACTCCATGCAACAAACCCATGTGGCCGTGGCGGATGCGGGCGTCCATGTGTTGGCCGGCCCGTCGGGTGCAGGCAAATCATTGATGGTGGCACGCATGGCGCAACAAGCCAGTGTCAGTTTGGGCAGCGAACAAGTCGCGGTCATCAGCTTCAGCGACCAACGCGCTGGCGCTTGGAACCAAACCCAATTGCTCAGCGCGCAGTCTGGTGTGGATTGTTTCCGCGCCACCAACATCACCATGTTGAAACTGCTTTTAGAAGAACACGGACAACGCAAGTGCATCGTGATTGACACACCGGGCGTGCAAATGGCCGAGCGTGTGGCTGAAATCGTGGGCATTGCGCCAAACGCACAATGCCATGTCGTGGTGCCTGCCGATGCGTCTCAATCCTTGTTGCGCCGTTTGCTGTCTACCCAAGACATTCAATGGCAAAGCCTGATGGTCAGCAAATTGGACGAAGCCACCCAGCCGTGGTCTTTGATTCAGGTGTTGACCGAAGGCCATGTGGGCGTGAGCAACGTCAGCCGCGGTGACCGCATGGGCGACTGGAGCCGTCAACTGCAGGTGGAAGAATTGGTCGGACTGGCGTTGACACAACTGTCTTCACACCAAGTCGACACCGCACAAGAAGACTTCCGCAGCACCATGGCGATGGCATCTGCCAGAATCAGCCGATTGGCGGCGCAGCACACAGGGGTATCGCATGAGCAAGCTTAAAACCACCGAAGTCATCGGCATTGCCAGTGGCAAAGGCGGCGTCGGCAAAACCACCGTGGCGATCAACCTCGCTGTGGCGTTGGCGCAGCGCGGCCACGATGTCATGCTGTTTGACGCAGACTTGGGCTTGGCCAACGCGCAAATTGCATTGGGCGCACGCGCCGAATACAACCTCAGCCATTTCTTGGCCGGGCAAAAAACGCTGGAAGAAATCACGCTCAAAACCCGCCAAGGCATTCAACTCATTCCCGGCGCGTCAGGCATGCAAGAGCTGGCTGCGCTCAGTCACATACAAGCTGCGAGCATCGTGCAAGCGTTCAGCAATTTGGGCAAAAGTGTTGACTACCTGATTGTTGACGTGGCCGCAGGCATTTCACCTTCCGTGCTGGCATTCTTGTCGGCATGTCACCGCCGGTTTGTGGTGGTGCAAGACGATCCGTCCTCGATTGCAGACGCCTACGGCACCATCAAAGTGATGTCGCAAGAAATGCAATTGGATGAGATTTACCTGATACCGAATTTGGTGGACACCCAAACACAAGGTTGGAAGCTCTACCAGCGGTTGAACGATGTGTGCATGCGGTTCTTGAACGAATCCATCCACTACCTTACCGCCATCGAACGCGATGAAATGGTGTTGGCCGCCCTCAAAAAATACCAATCGGTCATGGAGTTGGCCCCCGGTACCGCCGCGGCCCGCGACTTTCGCAGACTGGCTGAGTTATGCACTCAGCTCAGGCCCATTGATCACCCGTCGGGTGGTTTGCAATTTTTCATGGAGCGCCTGCTGAAAAGCAGTGCGAATCAATGATGCGTACCTTGACCCCGATGCAGATGTACAGCCAGGCCAGACCGCAAGGCGAGGAACTGGTGCTCAACCACTTAGGCTTGGTCAAACGCGTGGCCTTGCACTTGAAAGCACGCGTTCCTGCTTACATGGAACTCGATGAACTGATCCAAGTCGGCATGATGGGCTTGTTAGAAGCTTCCCGGGTGTTTGACGCCAGCAAAGGCGTGGACTTTGAAAACTTTGCCCACAGCCGTGTGCGAGGCGCCATGCTCGACGAGGTCAGACGTTTGTCGTTCTTGCCGCGCTCGGCGGTGGCGTTCAACAAAACCCACAACGAAACCTTGCATGCGTTATCAGCTGAATTAGGTCGCGCACCGACGCAAGCTGAAATCGCCGAGTACATGGGCAAGGACTTGGAAGATTTCCAAAAAGAGCGTGGCAAGGCCCGTCGCTTTGAGACCTATTCGCTGGAAGTGGTCACGGAAGAAGTGATGAGCATTGCCGACGACGCGTCGCACCAGCCGGATGTGATGGTCGAAGAAGCCGAGTTCATGGAAGCCGTCACTGACGCGATTGCCCAATTGCCCGAGCGTGAGCAGTTGGTGATGCAACTCTATTACGTTGAAGAATTGAATTTGAAAGAAATCGGTGAAGTGCTCGAGGTCAGCGAATCCCGGGTCAGCCAGATTTTGTCTGCCGTGGTAAAAAAATTGCGCGGCACCTTGCAGGTGGATGGATTGTCCATGGGTAAATCAGGCAGGAGGGCAGCATGAACAGCTTTTTCCAACTTTTCTTTGCCTGGGGCTTGTTGCTGGTCTTCATCTTGGTGCTCTACATCATTGACAAAGTCAATGTGATCTACCAAAGCTATGCCAAGCCTGACCTGCCGCAAACCTACAACGATGGTTTGTTTGGCGAGCTGTCGGGCAAAAGTTTGTGGGACGCCATGAGTGGCATTCCGGTGCCCGGTGTTGACGCCAAATTTGTCGGCACGCTCAAACCGCATTACGAACCCGTGCTGCGCCAGCACATCGAACAAGTGTTCATGGAAGGCTACAAGCACGGCAAGGCTGGCACGGCAGGTGTGCCGACCAACAACCGCATGATTCCCACGCCGCGTGGTTCGCTCGAGTCGTGGTTGCCCATGCACCACTTGGCCAGCATTTACCAAGCGGGGGTGGACTTTGCCAAAGGCAATCCTGACGATGTGTTGCGCATTCAGCAATCGCTGGACCAAGTCACCGCGATGATTTATGCCCGCATTGGGGTGGGCTTGAATGAAGCGTATTCAGCCACGTTGTTGATTCACCCAGAAGGTGAGGAGAACGAAGAGTTGCCTCCTGCGGAAGAAGCTTTTGTGGCGCCTCAGGCACCCACAGAGCCCGCCTTGACCCACGAGCCCACCGTGTTGCAACCCGATTTGTCCACCCTGCCAACAGCCCAGCCGGCTGAAGCGGTGGTCGTGCCCGCCGTGGTCACGCCTGTTTCTTCTGAGCAAGCAGAAGAAGCCAAACCCATTCCCGCTTGAGAGCCGCATGCAATTTCACAAAAACTCTCAAGTTAGGCCCCATGGCTCCGAATCATTCATTGTCAAAGATTGATTAACTGGAGCCAATGCAATGAGAGCCAATCACCGAGCCATCGAATCCTACGGACAAGTCAAGGTCAGTACCGGCGTGTCCAAGGCCAGCAGTGTTGAACTGATTCAAATGCTGTTTGACGGTCTGATTGAAAGCATGTCTGCCGCCAAAGGCCACATCCAGCACAACAACATCGCTGAGAAATCCAAAGCGATTGCCCGCGCCAGCCGCATCGTGCTGGGCCTGCAAGGTGCATTGGACTTCGAAAAAGGCGGCGAATTGGCCAAGAATTTGGATGAACTTTATAACTATGTGACACGCCGTTTGTTACACGTTAATGCTCGAAATGATTTGCAAGCCTTGGAAGAAATCTATGGCTTGATGCTTGAAATTCGCAGTGCATGGGAGTCCGTGCCTGAGTTGATCCCACGTTCGCAGCAAGCGAGCATGGCAGTGAATTGAAAACACGATGCATCGCGTTGGGTACTGTTTTTGGGGTACTCTCAGGGCATCGGATCTGAAGCAATGGGGTCGTTTGGCCCCGTTTGCTTTAACAGTGGAGTAAGAACATGGCAGCAGTAGGTCTGGTCGTATTGATGATCGCAGTGTTTGGCGTCTTTGTGGCGCACGGTGGCGATTTGACGCCGGTGATCAAGGCTGCGCCTTGGGAATTCGCGCAAATCTTCGGCGCGGCACTCGCCGCGGCCATGATTGGCAACAGCAAAGCAGGCGTCGGTGCAGGCTTCAGCGCCGTGGGCAAAGTGTTCAAAGGTCCCAAGTACCACAAGGAAGATTACCTCTCGGTGATCTTGGTGGTGTCGAAGATATTGAAAACGCTCAAAGCCGAAGGCGCGGTGGCTTTGGAGCCGCACATCGAGAACCCTGAGTCCAGCGCGATCTTTGCCGAGTACCCGCCTATTCTTCAAGACCATGCGTTGCTTGACATGATTTGCGACACCATCCGTTTGATGGTGGTGTCCTCTGGCAACTTGAGCCCGTATGCCGTGGAAGATGTGATGACCGCATCCATCAAGAACCACCACCACCACGAAATGATGAACCAAGCCTTCTGGGCCGGCATGGAAGGCGCGTTGCCTGCGCTGGGCATTGTGGCTTGCGTGTTGGGTGTGGTGAAAACCATGGGCGCGATTGACCAACCGCCGCCTGTGCTGGGTGCCTTGATTGGTTCAGCGCTGGTGGGTACGTTCATGGGCGTGTTGTTGGCTTACGGTGTGGCGGGTCCTTTTGCCATTCGCATTGGCCAAGTGATTGAAGAAGACACCGAAATTTTGAAATGCGTGCAACAACTCATTGTGGCCAACTTGCACGGTCACCCCATGCCGTTGGTCATTGAGGCCGCCAGGTCGGTGATCAACCACCATAACAAGCCCTCGTTTGGCGAAATTTTTGACGGCATGCGAGGCAAATAAAGATGGCCGACGAGCAAGCTCAACCGGTGGCGGAGGTCGATCCCGACGCACCGCCGACGGACACGCCTCCCGAAGCGCCGGCTGCGGCACCGGAGGCGTCAGAAGCGCTGGCGCCCGTCATCATCATCAAAAAAATGCCCGACGGGCACGGCGGCGCCCACGGTGGTGCTTGGAAGATTGCGCTGGCCGACATGATGACCGCCATGATGGCGTTCTTCTTGTTGATGTGGTTGTTGGGTGCGTCCAATGCCGACCAACGCAAAAGCATTGCCGACTATTTCAAACCCACCTCACACAGCTTGACCCCGGTGGGACAGCTGGCTGGCTCCAATGGTGTGTTGGGTGGTCGCTCGATCATCGACCCGGATGCGTTTCCTTACGCGATGCGCCAAACCGGTTTGCTCGAACGACTGACCCCCAGGTCTGAGGGCGGCCCCAATCCTGAGACCGACCCCGGCCCTGAAAACGAAAACGAAGCCAAAGACCCGAGCTCGGGCAAGAGCGAAGGGGGCAATGACCCTGACAAGCTGACCCAGGCGCAGAAAAAGGAAATTGCCGAGCAGCAGGACAAGGAAAACTTCGAGAAGCTTGAAAAAGACATCAAAGAGAAACTTGCCGAGAACAAAAAATTCGAGCAGATCAAAGACCAGGTGTCCATCTCTCGCGACAAAGAAGGTTTGCGCATTGAAATCATCGACAAGGCCGATTTCGCCATGTTCCCAAGCGGTGGCGTTGGCATGCAAGGCAAGGCGGCTGCGTTGATCAGTGAAGTGGCCGCATCATTGGCTGACATGCCCAACAAAGTCGCCATCCGTGGCCACACCGATGCGGTGCCTTTCCAAAACCCAGATGGCAAAAACAACTGGACTTTGTCCGCGGAACGCGCAGAGGTCACGCGACAGCTGTTGCAGAAAAAAGGCATCAAGGAAGACCGCTTCACCCGCATCGAAGGTGTGGCTGACACCGATCCTTTCAATCCCAACGACAAGTTCGATCCGCGCAACCGCCGCATGAGCATCACGGTGCTCAACCAGGATCCGAAATAAGTTTGATCAATCAGGGGCAGCGCCAGCGTTGACCCCGTTTCACTGGGCCATCCAAACAGTCAGGCCGTGCGCAGTTCGTATTTGTTGATTTTTTCAATCAACGTGGTGCGCTGCAAGTTGAGCAATTTCGCGGTTCGCGACACATTGCCTTGCGAGCGTTCCAGCGCCTGCTCGATGATGTTGCGCTCAATTTCAGCCAAGCGGTCTTTCAGCGACAAGCCCTCGGGCGGCAAATGCGGCATGCCTTGTGCCAGCATGATGATGCTTTCAATTTCGTTGTCTTGGGGTTCGGGTTGGTCCACCATGTCGTGTGTGGATCCAGCCGCTTGCATTTCTGCCAAGACCTCGGGCGGCATGTTCATTTCTTGCATGGCTGCGGGGCCACTGCGCGCCAACAACTCGGCTTGGATCGGCACCAAGGCTTTGGGCAACAGGTTGGAGGGAATGGCACGCAAGTCCAATTCCTGTCCCGCGTACAGCGTGCTGAAGCGGTCGATCAAATTGCACAACTCACGCACATTGCCCGGCCAGGGATAGTCCACCAAGGCTTGCAAAAATTCACTGGAAAAACGCACCGCTTGCGTGTGCCCGAGTTTGTAATGCGTGGCATAAAAACGCAGCAGCTCGGGAATGTCTTCCTTGCGTTCGCGCAAGGGCGGCGTGACCACGGGCAATACATTAAGCCGATAGTACAAATCTTCGCGGAAGCGGCCTGCTTGTATTTCTGCTTCGAGGTCGCGGTGTGTGGCGGCAATGACACGAACATCGATGGAAACTTGGCGGGTGGCACCGACCGGGTCGATCAAGCGCTCTTGCAACACGCGCAGCAACTTGACCTGCATGTCCAGCGACATGTCACCGATTTCATCCAAAAAGATGGTGCCGCCATGGGCCAATTCAAAGCGCCCGATGCGGTCAGCCACCGCACCCGTGAACGATCCTTTGCGGTGACCAAAGAGTTCACTTTCGAGTAATTCTTTGGGAATGGCTGAACAGTTAATGGGTACAAAAGCACCACCAACGCGGTCGGATTGCTCATGCAAAGAACGGGCTAACAGCTCTTTGCCCGTGCCGCTTTCACCGGTGATCAACACGGTGGCGTTGGAGTTGGCGATGGTGGAAACCAAACGGCGCAAGGCTTGCGCAATGGGGCTGGTACCAATGAAAAATGATTGCGACTTCATGCGTTGTCGATTGTCGCTGATGCCATGCTGCTGGCAAGTCGCCAAAAGTATTCGGCCTTCAAAGGATTTGTTTTTTAAAGAAGATCACCAAGCGGTCGATTCCTAGCCTGTACCCCATGAATCAATGGTGCCTGGATGAGCCGGTCACCGATTGCTTCACACAGAGAGGAAATCACCATGTTTTACCGTTTGACCTTGACCTTGGTTGCAATGGCTTCATTGACAGCTTGCGAATCGATTCGGCCTTACGCGTCAGCACCCGCGCCTGTGGTGACCGTGGCCACGCCCGCACCTGCGGCCGCACCCAAAACCATGCAAGCCGCTGCTGAGCCTTCGCCTGCATCGATGATCACACCGATGCTCGAGCGCAAGGAAACCATGGTGGCCACCGGTTATGCGGTGATCAGCATTCAAAACCACAAGAACCCTGCACAGCAACGTTTGCTCGCCATTCGCGCGTCCAAGCTCGATGCCTACCGCGCCTTGACCGAGCAGGTGTATGGCCAACAGTTGGACGCAACCACGACCGTGGCTGACATGACCGTGTTGAACGACACGTTTCGCACACGTGTCGAAGGTGTGATTTACGGTGCCACGCTGGTGAGCATCACACCCGTGGGTGACGACACCTACGAAACCACCTTGTCACTGGACCGCAATGCAGTGCAAGACTTGCGCATGCTGTATTTGACGCAAGTGGCTTCACGCACGAACCGTTGATTCAACGCCAAAGAAAACGGTGATGGCCATGCGTTCATTCATGCGATGTCTGGGTTGGGTGTGCTGGGGTTTGGCCATGCCTGCCTTGGCCAACCCATTGAGCCCGGAGGAGCGTTTGGACGCGATCCGTCAAGCATTGGTCAAGCGCGCCATGGAGGGCCCCACAGAGGTCCGCGCGAGTGCCTTCATTGATGGCAACGGTGTGCTCAGAGAAGCCAGCAGTTTCGTCACAGGCATGGAAGTGCGTGGCGTGCGTGTGATGGCTTATGGCCGTGACATGGACCAGCAAGCCGCAGCCAACATCGTGTCCGAGAGCAGCAAGCCGATTTCCCCCAATGGCTGCAAACCATCGAAGTCGCCGGTCTGGCACCAAATGACCTGGGAGTCGGTGAGTGTGCCCATGCCCGTTGCCTACCAGTACGAGGCGCAGCAAATTGAATTTCAGTGGAAAAAAATGGCCTGGGTGGCGGGTCAACAATCGGGCGTGTGGCGGTTGAATGAACGCAAATACGTGAGCGACACCTACGAACGTTTGTTGGTCGGTCAAGGTGAACAACATGTGCCTTGGGTGCTCAAGGTCAGTGTCACGCCAGCCCGTGACAGCTCCTCGGTCACTCACACCTTCGACATGCGCTGGGAACTGGTGTCGCGCTTGCAAGGCATGACCTTGTACCAAGCAGAACAAAAAATCAGCATCACGCAACCCGCATTGGTGTCTGCCACCAGCCGCCCGTTAGAGGCCGAGGTGCTGACACAAATTCAATCCGCATTGCATACCATGTCGCAAGGCATGGACCGGGTGCTGTCATGCCGCGTGCCGCAGTTTGAGGTGTTGAAAATCCGCCAAGACAGCGTGCGCATTGCCGGTGGCAGCGGCAGCGGCTTGAAAGTGGGCGCCAGCGTGGTGTTGACCGACAAAGACCAGTTGCCCTCCAGAGCCTTAGAACCCAAAGCGTTTGACAGCTTGGCCATGGGCGAGGTGGTGTCCGTCAGTGAATTCGCAGCCGAAGTGAAACTGAAAACTTCGGCCAAAATAAACAACCCGTCCCAATGGATGGCTGTCCCTTACATGCCTTGAATGGATCCAGGAGTTTTTCATGTTGTTGTCTAAACGCTCGCAGTTCATGGCTTTGATCTTGGTCGCCATCCATGGATGGGCGACAGCCAATGAATCCAACAAGCAACCCCCGTTGGAATTGCCCAAGGCTTTGCTCGATGGCGAACCTGTGGCGGCGGTTGAAAAAGCCAAACCCGATGCGGTCAAAAAAGGCGCTCCCCAGTCCGAGGCCGTGAGCAGCCGCGAGGTCAAGTCAGTGACTTTGCCGCCAGCCAAATCGGACGCCCCGCAGGCAGCGGCGGCACCCAAAGCAGCCCCTAAAGCCGCGGCCCCCAAGCGTGACCTCGGTGGCTTGCCAGAAATGGCCAACTACACCACGCAAAAAGGCGACACGGCTGACAAAATTTTGCAAAAGTTTTACCCCGCCTCGCCGTTGCGCCCAGAAGTGTTGAAAGAGGCCTTGGTGCAAAACAACCCCAAAGCGTTTCCCAAAGGCACGGCCAAATCTTTGGTCATTGGCTCGAACGTGTCCTTGCCTGATCCGTTGGAATTGAGCAGAAAACTGTTGCTGCCCGTCGTGGCAGCTGCGGCTGTCAAAAGCGAGCCCATGGTGACTGCCGCGCCGACAGCAGTCAATGCGGCCCCTGTGGGTACCCCTGCCAACCCCGTGGGTGGCGGCGGTGCAGCCTCCCACAGCGCGGGCCACAATATGGCTTTGCAACAAGACCCCAAACGCCATTGGGTGCGTTACCCCTGACACCCCGCCGACACTGGTCGGCATGCAAGGACATGCACTATGCTCGGCCCCGACATCGTCTCAGCCAGTGCCCGCGTACCGCTGGTGCAAATGGATGCACGAAGCCTGTGGGTTCAAACGCCGGTGGCTCAGCAACTGGGTTTGCGCGATGGGCAAATCATCCAAGCCGTGGCCGAGGTGCGCGATCAGCGCGTGCGTTTGTGGCTGAAAGATTTTTTCTTTGAACTCCCCAATGGCTGGGTGCTCAAAGACGGCGACAAACCTTTTTTACGGGTCAGTCAAAACGCAGGCACTTGGGGTTTTTTGATCCAGTCGTATCCCAGCGGCCAAACCTCTACCGCCACCCCAGCCTCCGCTGCGTTCGGGTTGAACGCCCCCGCAGCCATGCACCCCGGGGCTTCATTGCCCAGCACCAACCTGGGTTTGCTGTTGACCCAACCCGCCGGGTTTGAGAGTTTCACCCGCATGTTGGCTGGCTTGGGCATGCGCAGTTTGAGCGGACAGGGCGAGTTCTCCGACATGGTCAAGCGCTTGTTGCAGCAACGCAGTTCGCTGGCGCAAATGAACCCGATCACGCTCAAACGCTTGGTGTCAGGCCAAGCACGCAGCGCCGAAAGCTTGCTGGCGCAAGGCGTGAGCGCGGACGATGACCCGAAAACCATCATCAAACAAATGCTGGCTTTTTTGCAAAAGGAAACGCTGCAGGGATTGGGCAGAAAAGAAGTCAGCGAGTTGGAGCAAGCGGTGCGCGAGCTCGAATCTGCACAGGTGCAGGCGGCGCAAAAATGGCTCAGTGGTGAGTTGTCTTTGCACGTGGTGTTGCCGTTTGTCGACCACGAGCCGGTGGATTTGCATTTTCAAAAACCTGCGCGCAAACCCAACCAAGAAGAACCGCCTTTGACCGTGGACATCCATTCACGCAGCCGCATGCTGGGTGAGGTGTGGCTCAACACCACCATCTCGCAAGGCACAGGTGTCGATTTGGTGATGTGGGCCTTGCGCAGCGATGTGGCCGGTTTGGCCAAACAGCGCGCCACCGAACTCGGTTTGGAATTGGGCGCTGCGGGTTTGAACTTGCAGTCGTTTCAAATTTTCAATGCCGCGCGGCCTTTGGTACGCACCACCGAAGCCGCGGGCAGCCGTGGCTCTGTGATTGACACCCAGGCCTGAGGACAACGCCACCATGAAAACACCTTTTGAAGCCATTGCGCTCGAATACGGGCAGCGAAAAACGCCGCGCGTCGTGGCCAAAGGGCAGGCTGATTTGGCGCACCGCATCATTGAAGAAGCCAAGCGACAAGGCATTTATGTGGCCGAGGACCCGCAACTGCTGGCTTTGCTCAGCAAGTTGGAGGTGGGCGAGGAAATCACGCAAGACATGTACACCGCGGTGGCGGTGATTTTGTCTTGGGTCTATTGGCTCAAGGGCATGCAACCCGGGGATGAGCAAATGCCGCCACCCGACAAGGGCGCAGCGTCAAACTTCGGTAAAGCCCCGTAAGCGGCGTATGCGTTTGATTTGGCCCAGGCGGTCGTAAACCTCGACCGAACTGGCTGATTCGTTGACATTCAGGCTCTCGAGTGCGCCACGGATGGCGTCGAGTTTGCGCATGATCAAGATTTCATTGCGGCGGTGCATGTCGCGGCACGCCAGCATGCGGGTGCGAAAGTCGTTCCAGTGCGTACCCAGTTTGTCTGCATCGTTTAATTGCGTCACGCCGGTGATGCGCGTGAGTTCAGACAGCAAATGGTTTTTGCCGCTGAGCAGTACCTCAAATTGATCCAAGTCTTGGGCTTTGAGCGCCTCAAATTCTTGCTCGAGCAATTCAGCCAGCTGATCTACCAGCGCATCAGCCTCTTGCAATGCATGGGCTTCGTCATTGGCAATGGTGTCGGTCATGGTCAGCTTTTCAACCTTGGATCAATTTTTCGAGGGAGACAAAGTTTTCGGCGATGCGACGCGGATTGACAGGGTAGTTGCCTTGCTGCAAGGCAGCTTTGATGGCGTCCACTTTGGCACGGTCGAAGTCAGGCTGAGCATCGATGCGTTCTTTGACGTTGCTGAGGTTCACTGAATCGCTTTCTTTCGTCCGCGCGGGCGCTTTGGTTTCAGGGGCGTTGTCGGTTTTGGCAGGGGCATTTTTTCTGTCCAGCTTGTCCAATGTGGTCCGCGAAGCGGCGTTGGAGCTGGAAATCCTGCTCTGGTTGAGAGAAATGGGATCAGACATGTGGCTTCCTTGTTATCAAAGGTGGGTACAAAACTTATGACTCGACATCGTTGGTATCGACCCGAGATTTTTGTTCTTGAGTCTTTTTTGAAAAATACTTTTCATGGGCTGAAAAAGAAACATTTGGTACTCTTTCAAAGACCGCGAGCCATGTTGACGCCTGTGACCACTGCCGTCAATGATCGGCCCGAATCGGGGTTTTTCAAGCGAATTTGCTCGCCCAGCAAACCATCTTGTTGGGCTTCGGCTTTGACCGTGATCAAAAAACCTTTGCCTTCGCCGCCCACCGCCACGGTGACTTGTTGCCCGCGACGCACCAAGGCAGCAGGCTTCAAATCTTGCATTTTGACAGGGGTGTTGGCGGGCAGGTCCCGCAACAACTCGGTGTTGACCAACTCACGTTCGTCGCTGACAAAACGGGTTTCATGGGCCGGCACCGTGATTTCAGCGGTTTTGAACATGCCTGGTTGAACCGATGTGCCGCGTTTGATCGATTGGGTAGACACCCAAACCTGTCTGCTGACCGCATTCGTCTGAGTGACGGTGGCGAGTTGCGCACCAAGCCCTGTTTTGACCTGCACCATGACGAAATGCTGCCAAACCGGTTGGGCACAACGGGCGCGCACGCTTTGTTTGTTGCCATAGGGTTGGTCAAACACGATGTCTTGTTCGCACAGATTGATCTTGATGCGGCTGTCCATGGGTTGGATCGTGACCAAAGGCGCTTCGAGCTTGTAGGTGTCCATGACAAATTGTTTGGCACCTTGTTCCACGGCGGCCCAACCCGGGCTGGCGGGTGGCATGCTTTGCGCGTCGGCTTGGAGCCAAACCGTGCCAAGCAAGGCCGTGGCACAACCCAAGGCGATCAGACCGGTTGGTTTACCTGTTTGAGATGTTCGGCACAGCATTTGCAAGATGGTCTCCAAGAGTGTGAAAGTTTTGACGTTTTTGGCGTCAGCTCCATACCCGATGCAATTTCGATGCCAACCATTTTTTCAACTTGCTGAGCGCCAAATGAACTTCAATATTGATTCCAAAGCTCTCGTCAAAACCCATTTTTCAACACCTAATACGTCATCTTTGACAGCCAAGCAAACGGTGGAGGCGAACATTGCGCGCATCGGCTTTGCCCAAACCTTGGCCCAATTGCAAACCCGTCAAACTGTCAATTCCTCGACGATTCTCAATCCGCAGGTGCCCAGCGTCGCCGTCAAAGAGGGCGACACCTTGACCGGCATCGTGAAAAACCAAATGCAGGCGTTGGGCAAACCCGTGTCCCACAACGAGGCGGCTCGGTTGGCACAAGACATCGCCCGCGCCAACGGGCTGTCCAACCCAGACCGGATTTTTCCTGGCCAACGCTTGAACTTGGCGGCTTTGCGGCCTGACACGCTGACCACCCAGGCCAAACTGGCCAATGCCCAAACCGCTTTGACCATGAACGCGGCCGCGCAGCCCAAGGCCTTGTCCGTGATGCGCCAAGCGCCAAACCACCTGAGCGCAGACCATCCTGTTTTGCAAAAAACCCTGGAACGTGCCGTGGCCAAAGGCTTTATTCCTGCCGAGGACCGGCACAAGGTGTTCGACAAAATCGTCAACATGTCGCGTACTTACCAGTTCGCCCCGGACGACTTTGCCCGATTGACCTTGATGGAGAGCGATGGGATGAACCCCAAAGCCACCAACAACCGTTGCCACGGCATCATCCAGTTTTGCGATGGACCCGACCGGGGTGCGGCCAGCGCGGGTTTTGGCAGCAACCCCAAAGCCATCTTGGGCCACAGCGTGCTCGAACAGTTAGACATGGTGTCCAAGTATTTCGATGAAACCGGTTTGCGCAACGGCGGCCCGACCAGCCTGGATGATTTGTACCTGACCGTGCTGACACCCGCAGCGCGCCGCGAAAAAGCCCCCGACGCCCGTTTGAACATCGCGGGCACGCAAGCCCAGCATTTGTATGTGAACCGCGACAAGACCGCGCCCATCACCCGCAACTCGATCATGCAAGGCCTGTATCAAAACGCGCTGGAACGGTTGGGCAAGCACGATTCATCCATGTTGGCGCAAAACACAGCGTCGGCGGCGAATGGTTTGACCACACCGGGTAACGCGCTCAGCAGAGCACAGGCTTTGCGCATGGGTGCTTACTTGAACCCGGATTACGTTCGCTGAGCCGCACAACCGAGCGGCAAGCCATTGCCGAGACCGAGCGCCTGCGGAGAAGTCTTGCCGCACCCAGCCATCCACCTGCTCACAAAGCCTGAGACAGTTTGGGTGGCACACAAATTGCACATATCGACCGGAGGCGTCTCAACTTGAGCGTCAAGTGTCGTGAAAACGGCGGTCACAACCACCAGGGAGATGTGTGATGAACTTATTTAACGGAGCACTCGGCATCCACGAGCGTGCGCTCGGGGTGCGCAGCCAGCGCCTGGAAGTGTTGTCACGCAATATCGCCAACGCCGACACACCCAATTACAAAGCCGAAGAGCTGGACTTCAAAGCCATGCTCAAGGAAACCAGTCGCGAATACATCTCTGCGACCCATGCCAAACATTACGCCGCCTTGGAAGAGCAACCCGACGATGGCAAACGCTTTCGCGTGCCATTCAACAGCTCTTTTGACGGCAACACCGTGGAAATCAGTGTCGAGCAAGCCCAATTCGGTCAAGCCGCCGCTGAATACCAAACCACTTTGAATTTTCTGGAAAACCGCATCAGCGGTATCCGCAAAGCCTTGAAAGGGGAGTGATAAACCATGAGAACACTTGACAGTGTGTTTGGCATTGCCGGCACCGCCCTCAATTCACAACTGGTGCGCATGAACACCACGGCATCGAACTTGGCCAATGCTTCGACGGTGGCCAAAACCGAAGGCGAGGCGTTTCGCGCCAAACGCCCGGTGTTCAAAGCCTTGGTCAAAGACGAATTCACTAACGCAGGTTTCCCTTATCTGGGTGGCGTGAAAGTCGACCAAGTGATCGACGACCCGACACCGATTCGCAGCATTTACGACCCGGGCAACCCCTCAGCCGATGAAAAAGGCTATGTCTATTTGTCGAATGTGAACGAGATGCAAGAGATGGTCGAAATGATGGCCGCATCCCGCTCTTACCAAAACAACGTTGAAGTGGTGAACACCGCTCGTCAATTGATGATGCGCACCCTCGATATCACCAAATCCTGATCCTTGAAAGCAGATTGACATGGCCACTTCCACCACAGCCAGAGCGCCTTTGCCCAGCGGCATCGTCAGTTACGAAGAATATGTCGCGAAGAACAAAGTCAAAGCGCCGTCCAACACCATGGACCAAGGTGCATTTTTGACCTTGTTCACCACGCAATTGAAAAACCAGAACCCGTTGGATCCGGTGAAAAACGAGGCGTTCGTGGCTCAATTGGCGCAGTTCTCCCAACTCGAGGCCACCAGCTCAATGAAGAACAGCATGGAAACCATGGTCAAGAGTTTGGAAGGCGACAAGATGCTGGCGGGTGCCGCCATGATTGGCCGACGCGTGGCTGTGCCCAATGGCCCTTTGATGCTGCTGGGCGGACAACCCGTCGAAGCCAACGTCGATTTGCCCACGGGCGCAGACGGCGTGCAAATGAAGGTCTTTGACGAAAAAGGTCAATTGATTCGCAAACAAATTTTTGGCTCGCAACCGATTGGCCCCATGCGTTTGAGCTGGGACGGCTACAACGACAGCGGTGCGGCCATGCCCGATGGCAGCTACACCATGCAGGTGCTGGCCAGCAGCATGGGCAAAGCCTTGCAGCCCACCGTCAACACCTTGTCCACGGTGCGCAGTGTGTCCAACGCAGGCACGGGCGACAACACCTGGTTACTCGAAGTTGACGGCGGCAAGAGCGTCAACATGGCCGACGTCAAGCGCATCGCTTACTGATCAAACCCACACAGCACATACAACGGAGTTAACACATGTCATTTTTTACCTCACTCACCGGTTTGAATGCAGCCACCGCGCAATTGGGCGTGACATCGAACAACATTGCCAACGCGAGTACCGTGGGTTTCAAACGCAGCCGCGCCGACTTCGGCGACATTTTTGCGACATCGCCTTTGCAAAAAGCGACGTCAACCATCGGTCAAGGTGTGTCGCTCAAACGCGTGACGCAAGAGTTTGGTCAGGGCAACATGAACTTCTCGTCCAACACCTTGGACTTGGCGATTTCCGGTGACGGTTTTTTCCCGCTGAAATCAGCCGACGGCTTTCAGGACATCTTCACGCGTAACGGCTCGTTCATGATGAACGACCAGTACAACGTGGTGAATTCGGCAGGCCAACGTTTGATGGCGGCGTCAGTCGACTCGACCGGCAAAGCCAATTTGAGTGACTTGAACGTGTTGACCATCCCGCAAAAAACCACCGGCATGGCCAAAGAAACCTCGCTGGTGCAACTGGGCTTGAACTTTCCTGCGGATGCGCAGGTGGTGACCAAGGCTTTCAACCGCAACGACCCGGCTTCTTACAACAAGAGCACCGCGTTGACCGTGTATGACAAGGGTGGCAATGGTTACTTGGCCACGGTGTATTACGCCAAAACCCAAAACGCGAGTCAAGCAGACCCCAACAACAAATGGCAAACCTATGTGTATGTCGGTGAAACGCTGGTGGCTGCGGCCTTGCAACAAGCGACGGACACCACAGGCGAGCGTTTGTATGTCAACAAATACGGACAACTCAAGCCTGAGAGCGAAGTGGGTGACTTGCTGGTCAACGCGAAAACACAAAAGTTTTCATTGAACCAGTTGACCGATTTGCGCAGCTCAGAGCCGGCCACCGTGACCGGTGGCAAAGCACCGCGCTTGAGCACCTTGGAAGGCATTGACTTCAGCACCTTGCAACCCTCGCAGCTGAAAGAATTGTTTGAAATCGATGTGGATGGCTCAGGCACACCCGTGTCAGTGGGTTTGGATCACTTGGCTGGTTTGGACATACCCGCTTTGTCAGGTACCGAGATCGCGAAAGAGTTCACCAATGTGTTGAACCGCAAATTTGGTGACGAACGTTTCTTTAACTTTGCCGGTCAGCAAACCTTCCAAATCACCGCCACCAATGCCGATGGCACATTGATTCAAAACCGCACCATCCAATTGGACGCGGACGACATGACTTACGAGCAAGTGACTGACAAGATCAACAGCCAGTTGAGTGGCAGCAGCAACGTCTTGTCTAACGTGAGTTTCAGCGACACCCCTAAGCCAGGGGAATTCAAAGGCTACACCTTGACCATCGATGGCGTGGTCGTCTCCAACCGGATTGACCTGGGCACGACCTTGAGTACCAAACCGATGGAAGATTTGGCCAGCAAATTGCAAACCCGAATTCAACTCGATTTGCAACAACGTTTGGGCTACACGACTGAAGCGGCCAGCAAGGTCACTGTGAATGTGCAAAACGGCAACGAAGTCAGGGTCAACGACGCCAATGGCGGTGTGATTTCTGATTTTTCTCTGAGCAGCATCAGTGCAGGCTCACAAAACATTATGGCCAACCAAAAGTTTTTGACCGGTGTCGATGCCGTGGAAGTGGGTGATTACGAATCCATGACTTTGGAAATCACCAGCAGCACAGGCAGCGACACAGTGACATTGGACTTGAAAGACACCGACCCCAGTGATTTGAACGTGTTGGCGCAAGAATTACAGGACAAAACCCAGGCCAAATTGATTGAACTCGGGTGGAGCACATTTGAGGCCTCGCAAGTCACGATTTCAGAAGACCCGGACGTGGCTGGGAAGTTGATCGTCAGTGACATCGGCGGCCATGAAATCCAGTCGTTTGCATTGACACCCCGAACCACAGGCACTACACCGTTCCCCACTGCGCCGGTATTGGCCAGCGGTGAGTCCACGATCACTTTGGCGGGCATTGATTTTGGTTCCGAGCCTGTCGATGGAGAGGGCCTGTTGAGCCATTTCTCCAGTCTCAAATTCACCACCAAAGACGCGGTGGGTTCGTTGACCACGACGATTGCGCTGACGCAAGCATCGTTCCCCAGTTTGACCGGCGTGGATCCGATCCCCAGTTACGCCACGTTTGACCCGACCAATCCGGTTCACATGGATTTGATTGCCACGGACATTCAGACGTTGCTGCAGGCCACGGCCAAGGGTGCGACGACCGAGGTGACTTGGGATACCAACACCAATGCGTTCGTGGTGACAGACACCAGTGGCAATTTCATGAGTGAGTTGACCTTGACAGCGGACACCACCAATTACCCGACCCTGCTCAAAGGTGGCAGCACGGTTCAGGTGGACGTGGTCACGGACAACGACGGCAATGTGATCACGCCCAGCTCGTACACCGTGTCCAACGTCAGTTTCCCCTTGGGAACCACCCCCAGCGGTGCCGAGTTCAATTCGTTTGACTTCAGTTTGGAAGACGGCACCACTTTGACCAATGTGGCCTTGGAAGACCTGACCTTGTCAAGCACCCCGATCAATGACTTGGCCATCCGAATCCAAGAAAAAATCCGCTCGGCGTTGAATGCGGAAGACCCCGATGTGTATGACACCGACCGTGTCAACAAAATCACCGTGACTGTGATCAACGGCAAAGATTTGAAAATCATCGATGCCAGCGGCGTGACCAACATCACAGGCTTTTCACTGAACGCGGCATCCGCCACGGCGTCCACCGTGTCCGTGGGCGGCAAGAATTTTGCGATCAGCGCATTGCCTGCTGAGAACATGATCAAAGCCAGTTATGACCCTGTCACGCAAAAATTCAACTTTGAACCGGTGTTGGGCAACAGCATCACGCTGTCTGGTTTGAATAACCAAATGGGCATCACCACGCCGTTGACCCAAGAGGTGGGCAGCGACATGTTGAGCATTTCCGGTTCACCTTCGATCACCAACAACTACATCCGTCCTTTGAAACTTCAGCGCTACGGCATGAAAGTGGAATACGACACGGTGAATGAAAAATTCATTTTCAAATCCGGCACCACGGGGGACACCTCGAGTATCAAGATCGGCAACCCGAACACGTTTGCGTCTGAGCGCTTGGGTATCGCAGCCGACGGTAACTACGAGGTCAAGCCTTCGATCCTGGCGGTGCGAGGCATCGCGTCTCAGCCTGCGGTCATGCTGGGCTCGCCTTTGGGCATCAACGCCAACAACAACTTCAGTGTCAACTTGACCAACAACAAATTCGTGGTGTCGGTCGATGATGTCAAAGGCACGGTGTATTTGGAACCCAAAGAAACTTACACGATCGATTCATTTGTGCAGGCCTTGCAAAACGGCATCAACCGCTTGGCGGGACCGCCTGACCAGCATGGCTTGACCGGTTCCATGGTGTCAGGTGTGAAAGTGGCTTATGACAAAGCCACCAACAGCTTGAAATTCACCACGGGCACTGCTTCAACCAACTCGTTCATCAAAGTCTCAGGCGACAGCCAGTGGGGCTTGGCCAACGTGGAAGGCGGTCGTGGTAACACCTCGACTTGGATCAAGCCCACGCAATACACCCAAACCGTCAACGGTGTGGAAGTGGCCATGTACATCGATGAATTCGGCAAGGAAACATTCAGCCCTGACGGCTTCAAGAACTTGCCCGAATGGTCACCGATCTTCTTGGAAAAAGGCGAATTGACCTTTGACACCTCGGGTAACTTGGTGTCACCCAAGCAAGGTTCGCAACTTGACACCGTGTTCTTGCCAGACGGTAAGGGCGCATTGACGATCAACATCAACTACTCCAAGTCAACCCAGTTTTCATCGCCTTATGCGGTGTTGTCACAGTCGCAAGACGGTGCACCTGAAGGTGACTTGGTCGGTTTGTCCATCGGCGACGATGGCTTGGTCAACGCGTCTTATTCAAACGGCGCACAGAAATCACTGGGCAAGGTGGTGTTGGTGAACTTCTCCAACCCGACCGGTTTGCGCCAGATTGGTGACACCAGTTACTACAAATCCGCGTCATCAGGTGCAGCCAAGTACGGTGAAGCCGGTTCAGCAGGCTTCGGTACGGTGCGCTCCGGTGCGACCGAACGTGCCAACGTGGATTTGACGCAAGAGTTGGTGGACTTGATCACCGAGCAGCGTAACTTCCAAGCCAATGCCAAGGCGATTGAGACCAGCACCACGCTGACCCAATCGATTATTCAAATCAGAGCGTAAAGCCCCTCCTTAGAGAATCGACATGGAACGCCTAGCCTTTAATTCTTCTGCCGCCATCACTGAAATGCGACTGGCTCGCCAGGTCTTGGCCAATGAAATGGCCAATCTGACGACCACCGGTTTCAAGCGTTCGTTTGAAGTGTCCATGAAAGCATTCAAAGCGGGCGGCGAAGGCTTTGATTCCAGCTACCAACCGCAAGCCGCGCACATGGACTTCATTCAATTGAAGCCCGGTCCGTTGATTGCCACGGGCCGCGACCTGGACATTCATTTGAACGACCACACCGTCTTGGGTGTGCAAGCCCCCAACGGTGAAACCGCTTTCACCCGTCGCGGTGATTTGCAGGTGTCGGTGGATGGCGTGCTGCAGACCGGCAATGGCCACCCGGTCATGGGCGACGGCAACACACCGATCAGCGTGCCCCCAGATTTGAAGGTCACCATTTCGGACGATGGCGGCGTGTATGTCACCAATCCTTCGCAGCCTGGCATCCAAAACGCAGAATTAGTCGCTACTTTGATGCTGCGCGATGCCAGTCAAACCCCGTTGACACGGCGCGAAGACGGTTTGTTCAAAGCCCATGACAAACCCTCTGGCTCGGATTTTGCTTCTGGTCCTTTGAAGGTGTCGGTAATGTCACAGGCGCTGGAGGGCAGCAATGTCAACCCGCAAGAAGCCATGGTCAAACTGATTGAGCAGGCCCGCATGTTTGAGCAACAGGTGCGCATGGTGAAGTCCAGCCATGACAACGACCAAGCCGGGGCCAGCATGATGAAGTTGAACAGTTGATGCCAGCAGACACAGACAGATTGATGATTTGAAAAACAGGGGTTAGACGATGGATGCAGCTTTATGGGTTTCCAAGACCGGCTTGGACGCGCAGCAGACGCGCATGAACGTCATTTCGAACAACTTGGCCAACGTCTCGACCACGGGTTTCAAGCGCGATCGCGCGGTGTTTGAAGATTTGCTCTACCAAAACATTCGCCAAGCAGGCGGACAAACCACAGCCAACACCCAGTCGCCCACCGGTTTGATGCTGGGCACAGGTACCAAAGTGGTGGCCACGGAGAAATTGCACATCCAAGGCAATTTGATCAACAGCCAAAACCCCTTGGATGTCGCCATCATGGGCGATGGCTTTTTCCAAATTCAGCAACAAGACGGCACGATTGCCTACACCCGCGATGGTGCGTTCAAGCTGACCGGCACCGGACAGTTGGTCACATCGACCGGCTTCTTTCTGGAACCCAATGTCACCATCCCAGGCAACGCGTCTTCATTGACGATTGGCCGCGACGGCACCGTGTCGGTGGAGTTGGTCGGTGGCCAGGGCCAGCAGGTGCTGGGTCAAATTCAGATTGCCAAGTTCATCAACCCGAGTGGTTTGAAGCCCTTGGGCAACAACTTGCTGGCCGCCACCGCCGCCAGCGGTCCGGTGCAGTTGCTGCAGCCGGGCACCGTGGGTGCAGGTGTGTTGAACCAAGGGTCGCTCGAAGCTTCCAACGTGAACGTGGTGGAGGAAATGGTCAACATGATCGAAACCCAGCGCGCTTACGAAATCAACTCCAAATCGATCGAAGCGGTCGACGGCATGTTGAAGTACCTGAACCAAAACCTCTGATCCAACGCATCACTGACACCATGAAAAACATCCTCTCTTTATTGGCCGTGGTCGTTGGGTTGCAAGCTTGCGCCCATCCAGACCCGATGTTGCCTGCGCTGAC
>Ga0192647_100207_pt1 | contig 39384 bp, 33 predicted proteins | sample LauGreFa1BDMLBSN_2_FD_133046 | JGI IMG/M metagenome (GOLD analysis project Ga0192647, IMG submission 133046) | Freshwater lake microbial communities from Lake Michigan, USA - Fa13.BD.MLB.SN - reassembly | ecosystem: Environmental > Aquatic > Freshwater > Lake | place: Lake Michigan, USA... | reverse complement strand
TCATAACCCATTCGAAAAATATGCAAACTATCCTGCCCCCAACCCGCAGTTGCATCTACAACTGTTTTTATTTTTCGTCCAAGCGCTTGAGCCAAAGGTCCTTGTTTAGGTGCGGGCCATGAGCGCTGCTCTCCATTACGAGGCTCTATATCTACAACTAACCCGCCCTTTTTGAGCAACTCTTTGTCCAATAATTTCAAACACCCATCACGCCAAGTTAAAAAGAAACACTCAGGACTTTCATTATTAATTACTTCATACAAAGGCACATCAAGTCTTTCTGCGAGCTGCTTAAAAGGCTTTATATCTCCCTGACCCTGGTATAGAACAGCCAGTTTAGCGTAATATTTTCCCACCTATCAGATATTGACAACTATTGTTCTGTTGAAATTGCTTGTTGTTGATTCTTTATTGCCGCATCAAGCGTATGCCAAGCTAATGTGGCGCATTTAACTCGCGCAGGATATTCACGCACACCAGCCAGTACCGCCAACTTACCGATTGCCTCAAGATTAAAATCCTCGTCTTTTCCGGTAGTCATTTCATGAAACTTTTTAAATAACTCTTCAGCCTCCTGCTCAGTTTTTCCCTTAACAATTTCGGTCAATAATGACACAGATGCTGTAGAAATTGCACAGCCTGAACCTTGAAAACTAGCATCAGCAATAACATCGCCCGACATTTGCAAATAGAGTGTCAGACGATCACCGCATAGCGGATTAAACCCCTCTACTTTTTTGTCTGCATTTTCTATGATTCGAAAATTACGTGGATTGCGATTATGATCAAATATAACCTCTTGATAAAGATCGCGTAAATCATCAAACATTAGCCAAATACCTCAATTAAAGATTGTATACCATTCATTAATACATCAATTTCTTCCTTGGTATTATACATAGCAAATGAAGCTCTTGCTGTGGCTGGAACTTTATAAAAATCCATTACCGGCATAGCGCAATGATGCCCTGCTCTTATTGCAATACCCAAACTATCAAGCATTGTGCCAATATCGTGGGGATGTATTTTATCTAGGACAAAAGATAGAATTGCTCCTTTTTGCTCAGCTTCACCGATAATCCGCAGGCCACCAATTCTTTTAGCTCTTTCGGTAGCATAGCTTAATAACTCAGCCTCATAAACAGCTATATGATCCATACCAATTTTATTCAGATAATCAATAGCGGCACCCAACCCAACTACACCTGCAATATTCGGTGTGCCTGCCTCAAATTTATAAGGTAAAACATTATATTCAGTTTCTTCAAAAGTAACCTTACGTATCATATCCCCACCACCTTGATAAGGTGGCATAGCTTCAAGTAGCGCTTGCTTACCGTAAAGAACACCAACACCTGTCGGCGCATAAAGCTTGTGCCCTGAAAAAACATAGAAATCACAATCCAGATCCTGCACATCAACCGTCATATGAGGAATGGCTTGTGCACCATCCAACAATACTGGTATAGCGCTTTGATGGGCGGCATCGATAATTCTTTTAATTGGATTGATAGTACCCAATGCATTGGACATATGAACAACAGAAATCAATCTGGTTTTGTTATTGATTAGCTTTTCAAACTCATCAAATATCAGCTCGCCTGACATGTTTATTGGCGCAATTTTTAATACAGCGCCCATTTGTTCACATAGCATTTGCCAAGGCACAATATTGGAATGATGCTCCATGGCAGTAATAATAATTTCATCACCCGCCTTAATATTTGCCTTACCATAAGTTTGCGCAACAAGGTTTATTGCTTCTGTAGCACCTTTAACAAAAATTATTTCTTTTTCGGTAGCCGCATTAATAAAATCCTTTACCTTAATTCTCGCGCCCTCAAATTTATCTGTAGAACGAACACTTAGGGTATGTACGCCTCTATGCACATTAGCGTAATCGTGAGTGTACAAATTAACAATACTATCAATAACCACCTGAGGTTTCTGACAGGTAGCAGCATTATCCAAATAGACCAAGTCCTTACCGCGAATCTTTTCTTTTAAAATTGGAAAGTCATGACGTATTCTTTGCACATCAAACTGACTCATAACCACTCCTTATTTACACCTTCCTGCGGGAAACGTAATAATGCTTGGTCCAATATCATCTCGTGTAACACTTTAATCCTTACCTTATCAACCATTTCGTTAGCAAATGCAAACGTCAAAATATTACGCGCAGTTTCTTCATCTACACAACGGGATTGCAGATAAAAAATAGATTTTTCGTCCAACTGACCTACAGTCACACCATGCCCACATTTAACATCATCTGCATAAATTTCCAATTGCGGCTTACTGTCAGCTTCTGCTTCATTTGATAAGAGCAGATTACGATTATTCATTTGTGAATCTGTTTTTTGAGCATCTTTCGCTACGATCACCCGTCCTTGAAAAACCCCTCTAGCTCTGCCATCTAATACACCTTTATATAGTTCTCGACTAATCCCATGAGACTTTGTATGATTAATTCGCGTGTGATTATCTATATGTTGGCGCTTTACACCTAAATACAAGCCATTTAATTCACATTCTGAAGCATGATCTAAATCTGTATGAATATCGGATCGCGCTAACAAAGCGCCAAAAGCAAAATTATGGTGTCTAAACCGAGCATGACAATCCTGTTTAACGTAAACTCCACCAAAGTGATAAGCTTTTTCGGACTCACATTGCATCTTATAGAGCGTTAAATCAGCATTCTTGCCAACAAAAACTTCAGTGACTGCAGAAGACAAATAAGCATTATCGTAACCGACATAAGTTTCTATAATGCTTGCCTCTGTCAATTTATCAAGAATAATGACAGTGCGTGTAGCACTCAAAACATCTTGTTGAGTAGCGATATGTAATACCTGTATCGGCCTTTCTAATACCTGTTTATTGCTTAGATGAACAAACAAACCATCAGTAAACCAAGCCGTATTAAATGCAATAAAACTATGCTCATCAACACTAACAGCTTGATTAATGAACCTTTCTAATACCTCTGGTATTTCTTCCAAAGCATCCGCCATACCTTTAACTAAAACATCATTCGGCAAACCCTCTAGAGAAGAAAGTTCTGCAGAAAAGTGTCCATCTACTAAGACAACAGACCATGCATCCTCTAATTGATATGATTTCAACCACTCAACGTCAACAAAGCCTGTCGTTTTATTTACCTTAGGCGAAAACAGTTTTTTCTCAATGGCTGAAACGTTGGTATAGCGCCATTCCTCCTCATGCAAAGCAGGAAATCCTTGCTCTGAAAATTGTAACAACGCGTTAGTACGTTGCTGTTTCAGCCATGACAACGATTGTCCACACAACAACGGCACACTATTTGAATATTCTGCAGGATACCGACTCGCATTTGCTGTTGTCATTAAGCCGCCACCTGATTATCTTCAAGCCAACTATATCCTTTTTCTTCCAGCTCTAGCGCCAACTCTGCCCCACCTGACTTAACAATTTGCCCATTCGCCAATACATGAACATAATCCGGCTTAATATAATCCAATAAACGCTGGTAATGAGTTACCATCACAAAAGCCCTGTCGGTTGATCTTAGAGAATTAACACCTTCTGACACTATTTTTAGTGCATCAATATCCAAACCTGAATCTGTTTCATCTAGTATACAAAGCTTGGGCTCTAGAATCGCCATTTGTAAAATCTCATTGCGCTTTTTTTCCCCACCCGAAAAACCTTCATTGACTGCGCGATATAGAAATTTCTCATCCATTTCCAGTAGCCTGACTTTTCCTTTTACCAAGGTCAAGAAATCCATTGCATCCACCTCAGACTGACCATGATGCTTTCGGATTGAATTAAGCGCTGCTTTTAATAAATAAATATTACTAACGCCAGGAATCTCTACCGGATACTGAAATGCTAAAAAAACACCCTCACGCGCTCTAATTTCAGGCGGCATTTCCAATAATTCTTTGCCCTGATAAGTCACTGAACCTTCAGTGACCGTGTAGCCACTCTTGCCAGATAGAATATGAGACAAAGTACTCTTGCCAGACCCATTTGGCCCCATAATCGCATGGATTTCACCGGCATTAATTTCAAGATTAATCCCTTTAAGAATGGGCTTGTCACCAACGCTAACGTGAAGATTTTTTATGCTAAGCATGTTGTTTTTACCTGTTTTATTTAAAGGGCTTGAGCCCCCACATTTACAAATTGAATTCTAGCCTACTGACCCTTCAAGACTCAGCCCAAGCAAAGCCTGAGCCTCTACTGCAAACTCCATTGGTAACTCTTTAAAGACTTCCTTACAAAAACCGTTAACAATCATTGAGACGGCGTCTTCTGCTGATAACCCACGTTGTTGACAAAAAAACAACTGATCTTCACTGATTTTAGAAGTAGTTGCTTCATGCTCAACTTGTGCGGAGGGCTGCTTAACCTCAATATAAGGAAAGGTATGCGCTCCACATTTATCACCCACCAACAATGAATCACATTGCGTATAATTACGAGCATTTTCAGCACTTTTCAATACCTTCACTAAACCACGATAGGTATTTTGTGCTTTACCAGCCGATATACCTTTCGAAACAATCGTACTTCGTGTATTTTTGCCGATATGAATCATCTTGGTGCCGGTATCGGCTTGCTGATAATTATTGGTCAATGCAACTGAATAAAACTCACCTACAGCGTTATCACCCGTCAAAACACAACTGGGATATTTCCAAGTAATAGCAGAACCAGTTTCTACCTGTGTCCACGATACTTTGGAGTTATCTCCCCGACAATCTGCCCGCTTGGTCACAAAATTATAAATACCACCCAAACCATTTTTGTCGCCAGGGTACCAGTTTTGAACAGTAGAATATTTGATAACGGCATCTTTCATCGCCACCAATTCAACTACTGCTGCATGTAGCTGATTTTCATCGCGCATTGGCGCAGTACAACCTTCAAGATAACTAACATGACTACCCTCATCAGCAATAATCAAGGTTCTTTCAAATTGCCCAGTATTAGCGGCATTAATTCTGAAATACGTTGACAACTCCATTGGGCATCGCACTCCTTTAGGAATATAAACAAAAGAACCATCGGTAAATACGGCCGCATTTAAAGCTGCAAAATAATTATCGGTATGTGGCACTACCGATCCCAAATATTGCTTGACGAGTTCAGGATGCTCTCGCAACGCTTCAGAAATTGGACAAAAAATAACGCCTACATCTTTGAGCTTGCCTTTAAAAGTAGTCGCGACTGAGACACTATCAAAAACCGCATCAACAGCAACTCCTGCCAGACGCTCTTGCTCATCCAATGGAATACCGAGCTTTTTATAAGCCTCTAATACTTGCGGATCGATTTCATCCAAGCTTTTAGGCCCATCTTCTTTACGTTTAGGTGCAGAATAATAACTGATAGACTGATAATCTATTGGTTCAAAATCAACAAACGCCCACTTTGGAGATTTCATCGTTTGCCAATGTCGAAAAGCCTTTAATCGATATTCCAACATGAATTCAGGTTCATTTTTAATTTTCGATAACTTATGAATAACTGATTCATCTAAACCGGGTGGAAACGTATTAGTTTCCAATTCAGTCACAAATCCTTGCTTATACTCTTGATTGATAAGATTATTAACTTCTTGTGCACTTGCTGACATAAAATTCTCTATAATTTACAAAGACGTGATAAATACAAACGTAAATTTCCGCCTAACGATACAAACTGGCGACAGGAATTAAAACCTCTTGTCTTCGAACAACGTCTTGAGCGTGAGTAGGTTTAATCATATCTGCTAATGTCACAGACTCTAAAGCATTATGAATGACCTGATTAATTAAACTCCAGTTGCCTCGAATACCACAACCTGAGGCCTGCTCACACCCCTGTTGTGAAATACTACATTCGGTTAATGCTATAGGGCCTTCTAACGCACTTATAACCGACGCAACCGTTATTTTGCTGGGCTCCTTAGCTAAGGTATAGCCTCCCTTCGCACCTCGCGTAGAAATCAGTACTTTAGCATTTACCAAAAGCTTTAAAACCTTACTGACTGTTGGCAAAGCAATACCCGTTACTGATGCTATTTCCATAGCCGCATGCACCTGTAAGTCATCTTTAGCCATAAAGCTTAAAATGACTGTGGCATAATCAGTCAATTTACTCAACCTTAACATATCTGCTCCAATTTATTGTGGACCATTATAGTACTGTTTAAATTCGCAGTAAAGAACTTGGTAATTATCAGGCTTTCGAAAACTCCATATTCAAGCTTTCTTTATTTACAAAGTATTCAGAAGTCTTATGTTTAAACCTTTTAAATAAGTGACTGAGGAATGAAATTAACTCACTAAGAGTCTATATTGGAGACTTTTATCTAACTTGCCAATTTACCACTTGAATGTATAATTGCATCAACTTCAGTTGACTGGCTTATATTTAGATTAAGGAGTGATTTATTCATGGGGATTCTCAGTCTAATACTTTGGACACCAGCAGCCGGCGCATTATTTTTAGCTTTAACGCCTAATCAGAATTTCCGAATTATCCGCACCATTGCAAACCTGTTTGTCACTCTTGTTTTTTTTCTAAGTTGCTGGCTTTTATCGATATTTGACCAACATAATGCAAGCATCCAATTAAGTGAATATTATCCACTCAACCCGAATCTTGGGAGCGCCTATGCACTAGGTGTTGACGGACTTTCGATACCGATGCTAGTTTTAGCAACTTTCCTTACATGTATTTCTCTGTTAGTTTCTTCCAGCATTTGCAATAGCATTAAAGGCTATTATATCTGCATACTGTTGCTGGAATTCGGCATACTTGGTGTCTTTCTGGCCCAAGATTGGGCACTATTTTATATATTCTGGGAAGTAACCTTAATCCCTCTATTTTTTCTTATTGGCCACTGGGGCGGTAAACGTCGACATGTCGCGAGCCTCAATTTTGTTTTGTATACGATGGGTGGGTCTATATTTATGCTCATGAGCTTACTTGCCATCAGTCAATACGACCTCGAACACGCAGGATCCCTGATGACAACCATGCATCAGGCGGCAAAAGACATGCCTCGCTACGAACAGATTTTAGTTCTACTTGGCTTTATCATTGGCTTTGGCGTCAAAATACCCATTTTCCCTCTGCACGGCTGGCTACCACTGGCACATGTTGAAGCACCAAGCCCTATCAGCATTCTACTATCTGGTATTTTATTAAAAATGGGTGCATACGGTCTCATCAGAGCTGTGAATATGCTGCCCGAGGCTGCGCATATTCTACAGCCATTATTTGTTTTTCTTGGGTTGTTTGGGATGCTCTATGGTGGCTTACTTGCTTGGCGCCAAACCGATCTTAAAGCCATGGTTGCTTACTCTTCAATCAGTCACATGGGCATTGTTTTATTAGGTATTTCCACCTTAAACGAAATTGGATTTACTGGAGCAGTTATACAAATGAGTGCACATGGCTTAATTGCAGGGGCATTATTTTTAATGGTTGGATTGCTATATGACCGCACACATAGCCGAAACATTCATGATTACAGTTCTCTTATTCAAATAATGCCGCGCTTTGCTTTGCTTATGACCTTAACATTACTAGCAGCAATGGGACTGCCTGGGTCAATTGGCTTTATTGCTGAACTCCACGCACTTATCGGCGGCTTTCAAGAATGGGGAGGCCTCATGATATTTTTTAGTATAAGCATACTAATTAGCGCAGCTTATTCAATGCGCACCATAGGTATTTTATTCACCGGACCAGTAAAGTCTCCAATGAAACTAATCAATGACCTAAATACTACCGAACTATTCGCTTCAGGGTTATTAGTCTCTTTTATTGTGTTACTAGGTCTAATGCCCACCTCCTTGATTGAGCTATCCGCTGCAACAATTGAACAAATGAATAATCATATTGGGCAACGGCTTTTATAATAACAATGCAAGAATTTCTTCCAATAAATCAGAGCAGTCGAGAACAGATTATAGCCGCCGTAAATCTGTTAGATCATATCCTGCCAGGACAAGCACCAATTCTTGATTTCGTTCATCACAATACCTTACATGGCTTTCAACACCTTCCATTTGAAGAGGCTTTAGCAACATACGAAGAATTAACCGGCATTAGTGGCTACCTTCCGGAATCTCAAAACCGCGCTTTTTACCAACAAGGGCGAATTACCCATGAAAATTTGTCCAAAGCAATAGCAAAACATGCCGATTTACTAGGGGAAGAAGTCATATGCTCTATACAAGAAGCCACTATCCGACGAAAAGATATTTACACTATTGCCCTACTATTTGACCTAGAAGGCATTACCATTAGCCAATTAAATTGGCAAATAGAAGAATTTAATGCTTTAAATAAAACCCAAGCAGATATTCCTGAGACAGCACGAAAGCAATTATTTGCAAAAAACGCTCATCAAGCCACCGTTATTAAAGAACTCTGGCAAAGTATTTTAAGTAAACTTGATTTACAACAGGCCGCATTCCATCCTGAAGCATTACTCGATTTATCAGTAGAGCACACCGAAGAATGGCTTACTGCACATAAAGCCACGCTTCAACAAGATTCATCATTTCATCATTCTGACTCCGTGTCTCTAGATGACTTATTTGATCAATTAGGCATCAGCACCACTTTTTGCGGATTAATACTTAAATTATGCGGAATAGACATACTTGATTCTGTTCGTCCGCAATTAATACGCATCTGTGCATCAGCTATGGATGAAGGTGTCGCTCCCTGGCAGTTGCCTGAGCGGAAAGAGCTAGGTCTTTATAAAGCTTGGCGAACAACAGTAACCTATGATGCAAACCCATTTTTACATGACTTGCCAGACTGGCAACAGATCATTTCTGAATTACCTGAAGATCCTATTGAAACCATCATCCTGCAACTAACCCACTTAGAAATACCTCAACTTAAATGGGATAATTACTTAAAAAAACTGGCCCTTGAGATACCCGGCTGGTCAGGTATTATTAACTGGCGACAGCATCACCCTCAATATCAAGTAACAAACGATGCCGCACCAAAATTAGTCGATTACCTTGCCATTAGACTCACTCTGGACAGGTTATGGCTAAATCAAATATGCATGGATATCTGGAAAACTCCAGCTAAATTAAGTGCGCTGCACTCATATTTTCAAAAAAATCTCTCAGAATATTCTGTTCGTAGATCCCTTTACCAAGGTAACTTACCGGAATATTTGGCTCAACAGGCCGAGTCACTGACTATTCAAGCAGATCCAGATCGACATAACCGCGACGATTGGCAACAACTTGCTGAATTAATTTGGACTTGGCAATGTAGTTCGCTTATTGAAAACAATACCGGACACACTGCGCAAGAAAGTGGTTGGCGCTTATTTCGCTTATGCCAACATTTAGGACTCAACAGCACCTATCTCGAAACGATCAAACAAAAAGATCTCTTGGCAATGTTAAATCTGCTGGATACGTTTAATATCAAAAAACGCAATGAAATATGGCTTTATGCTTATGAAATAAATTACAGCGAAAACCTTTTTCAAGCTTTGCACGCCAATCATAATCGCGGTCGTTGGGCCAAACGTGATAAATGCCCTGAATCTCAGATAATATTTTGCATGGATGATCGCGAAGAAGGATTTCGCCGTCATCTTGAAGAATTTAATCCCGCGATTGAAACGCTGGGCGCCGCTGGTTTTTTTGGTATCGCCATGCACTATAAGGGCCTAGATGATAACAAAACCAGTGCATTATGCCCGATAGTCGTTACGCCTGCCCATGAAGTGCAAGAAGTAGCAATCGCCGATAATGACAAAGTTGTAAATAAGCATCGTAGAGGACTTACACTTAATCAAATGATTGCAAATTTTCTACAAAATAGTTTGCGTCGTAACTTGATATTATCTCATCCCATTATTGACGCGATTGCACCGCTAACTTTAGTGGGTCTTCTAGCAAAATCACTGTTACCAAAATACCAGCAAACCATACTTGCAAGCATCATACAATGGCAATCGCCAGACGTTAAAACTCGACTGAATTTTACCTCAACTGATCACTCATCAATTGCCTCTGCAAATCACCCCAAACTAGGATTTACTGATAATGAGCAAGCATTCAGAGTTGCTGGATTACTTCGCAACATAGGATTGACTTATGGCTTTTCAGAGTTAGTCGTATTGATGGGGCACGGTTCTATTAGCCAAAATAACCCTCATGACGCCGCCCATGGCTGCGGTGCCTGCAGTGGTCGACATGGGGGACCTAATGCCCGAGTTTTTGCAGCAATGGCTAATCGTCCTGCAATTAGAAAACATTTGGCTGATTGGGGCATCAACATTCCAACTGATACCTGGTTTATTGGTGCAGAACACAATACCTGTAGTGAGGCTATTAGCTGGTTTGATCTAACCGATATTCCAAAAGATCGACTTGCCAGTTTCAAAAAGCTTCAACTGGAATTAAAACACGCTCAACTTATGTCAGCCCATGAAAGATGCCGTCGACTTGCTTCTGCACCACGCAAACCAACGCCCAAAGAAGCGCTAGCTCATGTAGAAGAGCGCGCCTCTGATTTCTCTCAAGCCAGACCCGAATTAGGACATGCTACCAATGCTTCAGCGATAGTAGGGAGAAGATCATTAACACAAGGTGCTTTCTTTGACCGCCGAGTATTCTTGATTTCTTATGATCCAACCCAGGACACTGATGGCAAAATACTTGAAGGTATTTTATTAGCTGTTGGCCCTGTAGGTGCCGGTATCAACCTAGAATATTACTTCTCAACCATTAATAACGACCGATTAGGTTGTGGTTCAAAAGTACCCCATAATATCACTGGTTTGTTTGGAGTAATGGAAGGTGGCAGCAGTGATTTACGAACCGGCCTACCTCAACAAATGGTCGAGATTCACGAAGCGATGCGCTTACAATTAGTAGTAGAGGCTAAAACATCAGTACTGGAACGAATTTATTCTGAACAAGAAAGCTTGCGTGAACTAATAGCTGGTGGCTGGATTCACCTGAGCACTAAAGATCCTGAGACGGGTGAAATCTTCATTTTTGAACGTGGAACAGGATTTATTCTGTGGCAAACTAATAAAGAAACACCGCAACTATATAACAACTCAACTGATTGTTATCGCGACAAAACCCTACCCGTTCCGCCCATGCTGATTAAACAGCCTACACTATTGGAAACTTAAAGAATGGATGCTTTAGTCATTCTAATACCTCTATTACCATTTACCGCAACCATACTCATTGGAGTTGGCATTTTAACGGGTGTAATTCATGGCGAAGCCAGTGAAAACAAGACCTCAATTATCGCGACCTGGACTATGAGCATGTCCTTCCTGCTTGCTCTAACGTTACTGATTGCTGATTTACTAAAAATAAACACAGGTTCAGTATTATTAGGAAACTGGCTCAGCAGTGATACATTAAATATTCAAGTAAACTTTATCAGCACCGGATTTAGTGTTGTATTGGCAGTATTATTTACCTTTCTTTTAACTCTTATCATGCGCTTTTCTGTGAATTATATGCACAGAGAAATAGGCTTTCACCGGTTCTTCTTTATCTTGTGTCTTTTTGCTTCAGGCATTCTATTGCTCGTGCTATCAGGCAATGCAGTCGGCACTTTTTTCGGCTGGGAGATTGCAGGACTCTGCTCTTATCTATTGATAGCTTATGCTTACCATCGTCCAATTGCAGTCATAAATGCTACTCGGGTATTTATTACTAATCGCATTGGTGATGCCCTATTTATTCTGGGGATAGCATTAACCTATTTGTGGACCGACAGTATCAATTGGACTGACTTGAATGCCATGCCATCACAACTCGACAAAGGCGAAGCCAACGGAATTGCAATGTGTTTTGCCATAGCAGCATTTGCCAAGTCAGCGCAACTTCCTTTTACACCTTGGTTGGCACGTGCAATGGAAGGCCCAACGCCCTCCAGCGCAGTATTCTATGGCGCTGTTATGATACATGCAGGTGTTTATCTTGTCTGTCTCCTAGAACCTCTTTTTGAACAAGCCCCATTTGCTATGGCCTTGCTCGCAATTGTAGGAGGCCTAACAGCAGCTTATAGCTTTATAGTTGGCTTAACTCAGACAGATATTAAAAGCTCACTGGTTTTTGCTACATCCGGTCAACTGGGTTTAATGTTTATGGCTTGTGGATTAGGCTTTTGGCAACTGGCTAGTTGGCATCTTTGTGCTCATGCAATAGTTCGCTGCTATCTGTTCTTAACCGCTCCATCACTTATGCATAATATCTCAGGCAACCCAATAAAGCCTGTTATGCCTATAATCTCAGGTCTTCGATGGGCCTATATAGCTTCATTACAACGTTTCTGGTTGGATCAAATATCCGATTGGACTTTGGTAAGACCTATTAATCGACTTGCTCATGATCTTAGCTACTTTGATGATCATGTTATTGATCACATTATGGGCACACCTGCACCTGCCATACTAACAATATCCTCCATAGCAGAACTTGAAGAAAAACTACTAGGACCTGAACTGGATAATGATCTCGATAGTTTTGTCCACGGCAGGGGATTAGCGGGTAAACTTACGGCGTGGTTTGCCAGCGTTACACATTGGTTTGAAGATCGCTTTGTCTTACGTGGTGTTAATAAAGATGCAATTATGTACGGTCGAAAACTAGGACACGCCGCCAATAAATTTGAACGGTTAATATTAAGACCACGCTACCTTGTACTATTTGTATTAATAATCTTTTTGATTGTATTTTGAGTCGCTGATGGAAATTACCTTTACCCCTTGGTCAGAATCAGCAGCTTTCCCGCTACTAACCACATTGACTCTTGTTCCTCTTATAGCGATGATTGCCATCCTCTGCTCGCGGTCTTCGGTTAGTGCTCTTCGGATTGGTTTCGCAGGTACAATTTTAACAGCAATACTCAGCATTTATCTGTTAGTTGTTTTTGATTCCAGTAACCCTAACATTCATCTCACCGAACAGTTTCACTTCGCTTGGCTCAGTTATAGTGTTGGGGTTGATGGCGCCAATATTTTATTTATTCCACTGACGTCCGTTCTAACTTTACTCGCTTTGATTTATACCGTTATTACCCGACATGTTACTCATCGTTTATTTATAGCTTGCCTGTTGGGGTATGAAGGCATTTTAATCGGTGCTTTTTCAGCCCTTAATCTTATGCAATTCTGGCTATGGTGTTTACTGGAAATTATCCCCGTAATTTTATTAACAACACATGCCGGAACCGGAAAAAACAGGCGCTGGGTCATCACTCTATTAATGCAATATTGGGGTAGCGGTTTATTAATGACCTTGGCCGGCTTCATGTTACTCGCTTTCGGCTTGATTGATGCGGATCACGCGCTAACGTTTGACTGGCTTATCATAAAACAAAACAACGCTTATTTACATGATGAAGTCTTGATTTTTATACTGTTACTGTTTGGCTTTGCCATTCGAATGCCATTATTTCCATTTCATGGCTGGCTACCGCTTCTTGCCGAACAAGGCACGGTCGCAAGTTGTAGTATTTTTATGATAGGCTTAAAACTAGGCATTTATGCCGTTATTCGTTTTATATTACCATTAGTTCCTGGTGTTGCTGAACAATGGGCCGATTTTGTCTTAACTTTAAGCCTGATCAGTATTTTTTACGGCGCTTTGCTTGCACTAATGCAAATTAATATTCGACGCTTACTGGCCTTTGCTGTCGTCAGCCATACAGGCATGCTGGTTATTGGTATTTTCTGCTTTAACGAATATGGCTTGGAAGGTAGTCTTTTACTATCCATTGCTTATGGTCTTGCCACAGCCGGCATGTTATTTAGTGTTGGTTTGATTTATGAACGCACACGCACCGCATTTATCATTCGGTTAGGTGGACTATTTGATACCAATACTGCCATAGCATTACTGTTTCTAATTTCAGCATTATCAACTATGGCGATGCCTGGTACACCCGGATATGACGCAGCACATTTACTCATTGAAGGCGTCATAGAAGAAGACGGATGGTTACTGGCTATATCAATATTAATAGGCAATGTACTTGCTGCAGCTTTCTTACTCCGCGCTTTTCAACAAATTTTTATAGCCACTCCAATTCGTGCCCATCAGCCTGATAGTGCTATTCATCATCCCGTCAAAGAAGAACGTATTATTACCTTGGCAATCTGTTCATTACTTGTTGTCACCGGTTTTTATTCAACGCCATGGCTAAACTACATAGATCAGGAAGCTTCAGATATTGGCAAGCATTATCCTATGCATGGCTCCCAACAAACTAACAAAATTACCGCTCCAACTGAAGGTAATTAAGATGAATGACGTCAATTTTCCGCTACTCAGCATTACTATTTTACTACCCTTAATTGGCGCGATAATAACTGTAATAACATACAACATTAATTTAGCTAGAAAAATTGCCTTAGGATTTGCCAGCCTCGAATTAATCTTAACCTTGATAGCATTAACTTTATTTAATCCCACCCAAGGGAACCAATTTCAGTTAATTGAACATTATGCTTGGATACCAAACTTAAACATCGAATATTTAATCGGTATCGACGGCATATCTATATTATTTTTACCCATGTCAGCCCTATTAACGGTATTAGCAATTTTTGCCTCGTGGAATTCTGTGCAACACCAACAACGTCTTCATTTTGCATTGTTACTAGTATTAGAAGGCATCACCATAGGCGTATTTTCAGCGCTGGATACAGTTTTATTTTTTTTATTTTGGGAACTCACTTTACCCCCTATTTTCTTTTTGACTAGTCTTTGGGGAATAGGTCCTGAGCGCCGTAGTGCAGCTATGAAATATACATTATTTATGCTAATTGGTGGGGTTCCATTATTATTTGCCATAGTTATCTTGGCTATTAATCACGCCAATGATATGGGGGGTACTCTTACTCAAAACTTATCCTTTAGCTTACCTTTATTACTCGAAAAAAAATTAACCGACAACCTACAACCCCTTGTTTTCACATTATTCCTGCTTGGATTTTCTGTAAAAGCACCCCTTTTTCCTTTTCATACTTGGTTGCCTAAGGTTGCTATGGAAGGCCCAACGCAACTAACAGCCTTATTGCTTGGGCTGAAGCTCGGTATATATGGTATCCTGCGCTTTGCCATACCATTAGCTCCATCTGCTGCTGTTGAATATAGCTGGGCCTTGGGGATTCTAGGTGCAATTACCCTTATCTATTCTGGATTAATTGCATTACAACAAACCAACTTCAGACGCTTACTGGCTTATGCCAGCATTAGTCACGTTGGCTTAATAATAATTGGCATTTCATCCTTAACAACACAGGGGATACAAGGTGCGATTTTTCAACTAGTTAACTTTACTCTAATTTCAAGCTCTCTAATGCTAATTGCCGGATTTATTCAGCATCGATTAGGTAGCACCGAGACAATACACTTAGGTGGGTTAGCAAAAGTAATGCCCCGTTTAATCACCTTTTATTTTTTCTTTGTATTAGCCAGTATAGGACTTCCCGGCACTAGTAGTTTTCCTGCTGAGTTATTATTGATTTTTGGTGCCTTAACAGCTCATCATAGCTTGGGTTTCACCGCACTTGCTGGAGCAATACTTGGTGCAGCTTATATGCTCTCGTTCACTCGCAAAGCATTTTTTGGACCTATTACTCAACATGCCATTAATAAGGTCCAAGATTTACGTCCGCGCGAACTGACTATTCTCTGCATACCAGCGTTATTAATTTTAGCCTTTGGTTTTTTCCCAAATGTCTTACTAGCTACGAATCAGGTCGCTGCAGAAGCTTGGATATCCAACCTACTAGAGCAACCAATTATGAAAAGTAATGATCAAATAGGATTGTTAAGCCCTTAAACTAAGTACTTAAATGCTTGAAGATAAAGTCCGCCTTCACCTCAAAATAATAAAAGCATGCAATGAACAGTCAATATAATGGTCGCCGTCCATTTCCACCCTTTACTCAAGAAAGTGCCCTCTTAAAAGTACGCATGGCAGAAGATGCATGGAACAATCAAGACCCTAAAAGTATTGCCTTAGCCTATACCGCAGATAGTCAGTGGCGGAACCGTAACGAATTTTATAAAGGTCACGAAGAAATCATAAAATTTCTAACTAACAAATGGTCAAAAGAGCACGAATATCGCTTAATAAAAGAACTGTGGTGCCATAATAGCAATCGAATCGCCGTTCGCTTTGCTTACGAATGGCATAACGATAAATTAGAATGGTTTCGTTCATATGGCAATGAGAATTGGGAGTTCGACAATAACGGCCTAATGCGATGCCGCTATGCAAGTATCAATGACTTATCGATTAATGAATATGATAGAAAATTTCACTGGCCAAATGGTGTGCGCCCTAACGATTATCCAGGTTTAAAAGACTTGCTACTTTAGCATTTAAATATAAGCACTTTTATAACAAGCAATATCTTATTCTTCTATACTTGGCTTTTATCTCCCATAAATACATGTTCAGTGGCTATTAAAGATTGGCCGGCGGAAGATCGGCCTAGAGAAAAACTATTACATCGGGGTTCAGCCGCCTTAACTGATGCTGAATTATTAGCTATTTTTTTAAGAACAGGCACTGCTGGTAAGTCTGCCGTAACATTAGCGCGAGAACTACTTGAAGAATTTGGTTCTTTAAAAGCCCTACTCAATGCTGATCAACAACATTTTTGCTCAGGGCATGGTTTGGGCGCCGCAAAATATGCTCAACTTCAAGCAGTACTGGAAATGGCCAAACGTCATTTTAAAGAAATTCTCCAACGTGGCAATGCGCTAACCAGCCCGGAAATTACTAAAGCCTATCTGAGCGCACATTTGCGCGGCTATACTTACGAAGTATTTGCTTGTTTATTTCTGGATAACCAACACAGAGTCATCCAGCTAGATGAATTATTTAAAGGCACAATAGATGGTACTAGTGTTTATCCACGAGAAGTCGTCAAACAAGCGTTGTATTATAATGCGGCAGCAGTCATATTTGCCCATAATCATCCCTCAGGTATCACCCAACCTAGCCAAGCTGACAAACAAATCACTGAGAAACTTAGGCAAGCACTAGCCTTATTCGATATAAGAGTATTAGATCATTTCATTATTGGTGATGGAGAACCCTATTCATTTTTAGAGCATGGTATAGAAATATAATATAAAACTAGACTTACGAAGACAGGCTAATAGATTCAGGATCGTGATAGATTTCAAAAAGTGCAGGACGAGGTAATTATCCACGTCCCGCATGGTCTTGGAGGTGAGGCTTATAATCAGTCTGCTTGACGTCTTAAAAAAGCAGGAATATCTAGATAATCTAAATCCACATCTTTTTTGTTTTGAGCGCCAAAACGTGTTTCTCTATTTTCATCCCTACCATTCTGCCGAATGATAGTTGGTTTATCTAATTCATCATAATTAGCTCTATTTAAAACAGGCTTATGTATCATTTTAACAGGTGCTTTAACAGCTAGTGGCGGCAAACCCATACCAGTTGCTACAACAGTTACTTTAATTTCATCACCTAAGCTAGGATCAATTGCCATACCGATTTTAATAACTGCATCTTCTGAAGCAAACTCATGAACTATATTACCGACTTCATTAAACTCAGCAACGCCCATATCGGCCGCAGAAATATTAACCAATATTCCACGTGCACCTTGTAGATTGATATCCTCAAGTAATGGACAAGCAATTGCTTTTTCAGCAGCTTCACGTGCACGATGTTCACCTGATGCTGTTCCCATACCCATAATAGCTGCTCCCATTCCAGACATTACAGTTCTTACATCTGCAAAATCGACGTTAATCATGCCAGGATGAACAATAAGCTCTGTAATACCCTGTACTGCATCTAATAAAACTTCATTAGCAGCTTTAAAAGCGTCCATTAAGCTGACATTGTTACCCAATACTGGCAATAATTTCTGATTAGGAATTGTGATTAATGAATCTACATATTTTTCAAGTTCAATGATGCCTTGCTCTGCAACAACTTGTTTCTTTTTACCTTCAAACATGAAAGGCTTAGTTACAACTGCTACAGTTAAGATCCCCATTTCTCTTGCGATTTGCGCAATAACAGGAATAGCTCCTGTTCCTGTACCACCACCCATCCCTGCAGTTAAAAAAACCATATCTGAACCTTGTAAAACTTCTTTAATGCGTTCTTTGTTTTCTTCAGCGGCAAATTTCCCCACTTCAGGATTTGTACCAGCACCCAGCCCTTTGGTTAATTCAACACCCAATTGAATTACGGTATCAACGGTAACTTTTCGTAATGCTTGCGCATCGGTATTTGCACAAATAAATTCAACGCCATCAATATGGCAGCCAACCATGTGATTAACTGCGTTACCACCGCCACCACCTACACCAATTACTTTAATGACTGCAGTTTCACTATATGTATCAACCAATTCATATTTCATATCATCACCCCTTAACTATAAAAACAAACATTATTAGAAATTACCCTGAAACCAATTTTTCATTTTTGAAAGCCAACCCAAACCTTCTGAATCAATACTTCTACCTAAACTTTGATGCTCTCGTCCATACATTAATAACCCAACCCCTGTTGAATGAATTGGATTTTTTACAACCTCAGTTAAGCCTGAAACATTTTGTGGACCACCCATTCTTACTGGCATGTGAAAAATTTCCTCTGCCAACTCGATTAACCCCATCACTTTTGAACTACCACCAGTCAAAACAATGCCTGCAGCTATTAATTCCTCGTTACCACTCCGTCTCAGTTCAGACTGAACTAGTAACATCAACTCTTCATATCGAGGCTCTATAATTTCAGCTAAATTTTGCATTGATATTTTGCGTGGCGCTCGCTCACCAATGCTTGGGACTTCAATAGTGTCATCAACATTAGCTAGTTGGGTTAAGGCACAGGCATATTTACGTTTAATCTCTTCAGCATTTATTGTTGGTGTCCTTAATGCAACTGCAATATCGTTAGTTACTTGATCACCCGCTATAGGAATCACCGCTGTGTGTTTAATGGCACCTTCAACAAAAATTGCAATATCGGTTGTTCCACCACCAATATCAATAAGGCAGACACCTAATTCTTTTTCATCTTCTGTTAGTACAGCGTTACACGATGCTAATTGTTCAAGCACTATATCTTCAACTTCCAAACCACAGCGCCGTATACATTTAATGATGTTCTGTGATGCACTGACACTTCCGGTAACCATATGTACTTTAGCTTCTAGGCGAATACCTGACATTCCAATCGGCTCTTTAATACCATCCTGCAGATCAATGACAAATTCCTGTGGCAAAATATGTAATATTTTCTGATCAGCAGAAATTGCAACTGCACGGGCTGAATCTATGACTCTGTCAATATCATATTGGGTGACTTCTTTATCTTTAATTGCCACGATTCCATGAGAATTAAGACTTCTGATATGGCTACCTGCTATCCCTGCAAAAACTGATCTAATCTGACAACCAGCCATTAACTCAGCTTCTTCAATTGCTTTTTGTATAGACTGAACAGTAGACTCCAGATTTACCACTACACCTTTTTTAAGACCTCTTGATGGTGTCATTCCAAAACCTATTATTTCTATATTGCCGTCATTAGTTATTTCTCCAACAATGGCCGCGACCTTTGATGTACCAATATCTAAACCAACAATTAAGTTACGTTCTAATTTTTTTGCCATTTTATTTACTCTACATCGCTCTATCGTGGACTTTTAGTTGATTATCTGGGTTGGCAATTGCATTCCAATCGATTTCTGTTATCCCCGGCTTCCACGAGACCGCATAGCCATTGGGGTATCTCAAATCAACTACTGCCATTTGCTCAACTTGCTCTTGTTTTAGTACGGCTAATGTTTCTAAAAAACGCTGTAATTTTTTTAATTGTTCATTACGGCCCAACTGGATTTCTAGGCCAGTACTTAATTTAATTTGCCAAGCCCCACGATCATTAATATTAAATTCAGTTAATGACATGGATTGATCCAATAATGCTGTTTTAATACCCTTCATTATTTCTAGAACTTTTAATTCTTGTGATTCCGGGCCGTTTACCAAAGTCATATTCGTAAACTTCTCAATATCTTTCGGAGTGAATATATGACCTTGTTCAGTAATCAAACTATTTACCCCCCATCTCGCATAAGGTTTTTTTTCGTATATTTTTATGTCAATAGCATCAGGCCAAATACGCTTTACCGTTACTGTGTCTACCCAAGGTAGTGTTGCAACAACAGCGTGTATCGTTTGCATATCTAAATCAAAAAAACTGGCCATTACCAATGGCTGTAAAACAGTCTGTATTTCATTCTTGCTAAGATATTGAAAGACACCTTCAGTCCTCACGTATTTAATAGCTAACGATGTATTTTTAATCGTTAATGATCTGAGTCGTCCTCTCGTTGCCTCTTCATAACCAGCTAAACCAACCAAACTCAATACAGTCAGTCCAATTGCCAAGTGTTTAGTAGCTAAATTGCCCATTACGTTAAACTTGTTTCCAATACACGCCAGACCAATTCCTCAAAACCTATGCCCGCCTGTTTAGCAGCCATTGGCACAAGACTATGATCAGTCATCCCTGGTACGGTATTAATTTCAATTAGTTGATATTGCCCACAATCATCTATAAACACATCGACCCTTGCCCAACCTTTTGCTCCAACAACTTTATTAGCAGTGACAGCCAAGTTTTTGATAAATTGCTCTTGGTCTTGACTTAAACCAGATGGACAATGGTATTGTGTGGTTGTCGCGTTATATTTTGCTTCATAATCATAAAAAGCATTTGGAGTTTCAAGTCGTATGACTGGTAATGCCTCATTATTCAATACTGCAACAGTATATTCTTTGCCCGTGACCCAGCTTTCAGCATAAACATCACAACGAAACTCTAATGCAATTTGTAGCGCTTTAAGTAACTCTTCTCGATTATTTGCTTTGCTCATGCCTAGGCTTGACCCTTCTTGCGCAGGTTTCACAATAACGGGAAAACCCAGACTTTCGATACAGGCATCAAGATCACTTTCATTTTTCAACAAAAACCATTTTGGTGTTACTAAACCATATCCTTGCCAACATAATTTCGTTCTAAGTTTATCCATCGTTAACCCAGACGCCATGACTCCACTGCCAGTATAAGGAATGCCCATAGATTCCAAAACGCCTTGAAGGACACCATCTTCACCACCGCGGCCATGAATAATATTGAATACACGATCAACTTTTATTCCACTTAATGCCTCAATTGGGTTGCCCGTTACATCTATGGCAATAGCATCAACACCTTGACGAATTAATGCCTCATAAACTGCTGCGCCACTTCTAAGAGAAACAGCCCTTTCAGCCGCTGAACCACCCATTAAAACGGCAACACATCCAAATTTTTCTGGATTAGCTTCAGTTTGTTTAAATTCACCCACCATACACACCTCAGTCTGTAACTCCACGCCCTGATGTTCCTTCACTTTATGTTGAACATAATGAATTAACTGTTCGATATCAGATGCACTAGAATTACCAGTATTTACGATAAAATTGGCATGCTTTTCAGAAACGCTTGCTCCCCCAATTGCATATCCTTTTAATCTTGTTTCTTCTATTAACCGTGCCGCATAATCACCTTCTGGATTTTTAAATACCGATCCACAACTAGGCTGATTGGTGGGCTGTGTTTTCGCTCGTTTATCTAAAAATAATTTTATTTTTTGAAAGCTATCTTCTGCATTACCTTCGGGCAATTCTAATTGACAGCTTAAAAACCATTGGTTTTCTATGTTTTTCACGCTACGGTAACTGACATTGAAATCTGCATGAGGTCGTATTGATATATTTCCTGATACATCAATTAATTCTACTTGCTTAACAATGCTCCACATTTCTCCGCCGAATGCACCAGCGTTCATTTTTAAGGCGCCTCCAATTGTTCCGGGAATTCCTGCCAAAAACTCTGCACCTATTAAGCCTTGTTCAGCACAAAAACGAGCCACATGTGCACAAGGAATACCCGCTTCTACATAAACCAAACCATCTTCAGTACGTTTTATTTCTTTTAAGCGCCCTTTAGTATTAATAACGGTGCCTCGTATGCCACCATCTCTAATTAATAAATTACTACCCAAGCCCATCCAAAATAAGGGTTCAGATGGAGGCAAAGTTTTCACAAACTCACATAAATCTTGTTTATCAAATGGAATATATAGGCGCTCAGCAGGACCACCTACACGCCAACTGGTATATTTGGCTAGAATTTCATTGTGTAATAACTTACCCTTCATATGAATGAGGCGGATGAAAGTGAAGCCCTATTTTCTAGTGCCTCAGTTAATAATTCAGGTAGTTGTGTAGCAAACTGTCCAACATTACCTGCACCCAATGTTAAAATCACATCTTCTGCTTTCACAATACCTGCCAATATTTTTGGCAATTCTTGCCAACCATCAACAAATATTGGATCAACTTGAGCACGCATGCGAATTGCTCGACTTAATGCTCTGCTATCTGCACCATTAATTGCCGTTTCACCTGCAGAATATACATCCATCAAAATCAATACATCTACAGTGGATAATATCTGCACAAAATCCTCAAATAAATCACGAGTTCTCGTATATCTATGTGGTTGGAAAATAATTACCGAACGTCTTTCAGGCCAGGCCTGATGGAGAGCCTCTAAAGTTGCTGCAATTTCTTTTGGATGATGTCCATAGTCATCTACCAATGTTAATGTACCTCCATCGAGAGCCAAATCGCCATTTAACTGAAATCTTCTGCCTACCCCCTTAAATGCACCAAGACTACTAATTATTGCGTCATCAGATACTGCCAGTTTTGTGGCTACGGCAATGGCGGCTAATGAATTAAGCATATTATGCCAACCCGGCATATTTAACGTTACCTGCAAAATTGGATAATTACCCTTACGACAAACGCTATAAGTCGTGAACATCCCTTTTTGTGATATATCTATGGCTCGAACGTCTGCATCTTCATGAACACCATATGTAATTACTGGTTTAGATATATCTGGCAATATCTCTCTAATACCTTCATCATCAAGACACATTACCGCTAAACCATAAAAAGGGAGATGGTGTAAAAACTCTATGAATGTATCTTTTAAACGCTGATAACTATTCTGATATGTTTCCATATGATCTTGATCAATATTGGTCACTATCGCTATCATGGGTTGGAGATATAAGAATGAAGCATCACTTTCATCAGCTTCAGCAACCAAATAACTCCCCAACCCTAATTTGGCATTACTACCTGAGCTATTTAAACGACCACCAATAACAAACGTTGGGTCAAGCCCACCTTCTGCAAGCATACTAGCTATTAAACTCGTAGTAGTGGTTTTACCATGTGTTCCTGCAACTGCTATACCGAACCTAAAACGCATCAATTCCGCAAGCATTTCTGCACGGGGAATGACTGGTATCCTGATAATATAAGCTTGATCGATTTCTTCATTACTGCGATCTATAGCTGTTGATGCAACTACAACATCAACATTTGTGACATTATCCCGATTGTGACCAATGTTAATTTTTACCCCTAATGCTTCAAGCCTTTCAGTAACGGCACTTTCCTTAATATCAGAACCTGAAACCACATAGCCAAGATTTAATAAAACTTCCGCTATTCCACTCATTCCAGTACCGCCAACACCGACAAAATGAATACGTTTTATATTGCCCAATGTGGATGCAATATGCGCACTTGTTGGCATCTTCATGGCCGTGCCTCAGAAACACAAAAATTCGCAACGGTAGCTGTCGCATCAAGACTGGCACATTGTTTTGCAGCAGCTCTCATGTTCTCTAAGTTAGTCAGCGCTTCTGTTATAAACTTTGCAAGTGTTTCAGCATTTAAATCATTTTGCCTTAACAATAAGCCAGCGCCAGCATCTGTTAAATAATGCGCATTGGCAGTTTGGTGATCATCAATCGCACTGGGTAAAGGTATTAAAATAGCAGGCACCCCGATTGCCGCAACTTCACTTATGGTCATAGCTCCAGCACGACAAATTATTAAATCGGCCCAAAGATAAGCGGCAACCATATCGTCTATAAAAGCACTTGTTTCAGCCTTGATGCCCAAATTTTTATATCCATTTTCAACCTTTTGCAGCATTGCTTCACCTGTTTGATGTCTTATTTCTATGGTAGGTGTTGCTAAAGTTGTTTCTTGGAGCTTCATAACAGCTTCAGGTACGATTTCATTTAATATCTTTGCACCCTGACTACCCCCGACTATCAGCAGCCTGATTTTATCGAGAGACTGTTGGTGGCTAAGTGTTGTGGCAGCAAGAAATTCCTTTCTTAATGGATTCCCAGTGCATTTTGCATTGACTGTCTTTTTGAAACTAAGAGGAAAAGCTTCTAATGTTTGATTAGCAAGATATGTTAGTAATCGATTTGTAGTACCAGGAATTCGATTTTGTTCATGGATAATTAATGGAATACCCAAGAGTTTCGCCATCAATCCACCTGGGCCGGCGACAAAACCTCCCATGCCTATAACAACATTAGGTTTACGCTCACGTAATATTTTATTAGCTTGAAAACAGGCCTTAAATAACATCACTCCAGCTGTTATTTTTGATACTATCCCTTTACCCCTAACTCCTGCAACCGATAACCAGTCAATCTCAATACCCTGCTCTGGAATCACTCGACTCTCCAAACCTCTTTGTGTTCCCAACCAACTTACCTGCCATCCTTTTTCGATTAACAGCTCTGCCACTGCCAAAGCAGGAAAAACATGTCCGCCGGTTCCTCCAGCCATAATAACTATGCGCTTTGCCATCTTGACCTCTCCTTTGGCATACTTGCATTTATCTCGGCAACTTCACTTTGTATCCGAAATATTAATGCAACTGCACAACACATGATCATCATGCTGCCGCCACCATAACTCATCAGCGGCAATGTCAATCCTTTGGTTGGCAAAATCCCCATGTTGACACCCATATTGACAAACGATTGAAAACCAAACCAAATACCTAACCCATAAGCAATAAATGCCGCAAAACGTTCTCCTGCTTTTTCCGCTGCGGCTGCTATTTCAAAAGTACGCCATACTAATAAAGCAAATAAACCAATAATTGTTAGTACACCCAATAATCCAAGCTCTTCTGCAATCACTGAGAATAGAAAATCAGTATGAGCTTCTGGTAAATAAAATAATTTTTGAATTCCACTACCTAAACCCACGCCTACCCATTCTCCGCGACCAAATGAAATAAGCGCGTGAACTAATTGATAACCGGTATCTTTTGCATCAGCCCATGGGTTTAAGAAACTAGTTACTCGTTTCATACGGTAAGGCTCAAAATATACTAACAATGAAGCAAGTACAGCACCTGATGATAATAAGATTATAAATGGGGATAATCGTGCTCCAGCCAAAAACATAACACCCATGGCAATGATCATTATCACAACAGCAGAGCCAAAATCGGGTTCCATTAACAACAATAAGCTAGCCCCCGAAAATAACATTATCGGTTTAAATAATGCAAATACTGATTTACGTATCGATTCTTGATGTCGATTGACATAACCGGCCATATAGATAACAGAAAAAAACTTCACTAGCTCTGATACTTGCAATCGTATCCCAAAAATTGACAACCATCGGGTGCTTCCGTTAACTTTTACCCCCAATCCAGGCACCAAAACAACAATCAATAATAATATTCCACTTAGGAATAACCACTGACCTGCCTTTTCCCAAACTCGGATGGGAGTGAGCGCAACACAAATACCTAAAATTACTCCAAGAGCAATATGTAGTGACTGTCTGATGGGATAGTAAAAACTATTTCCTGTTATTTTTATGCCTAAATGCAATGATGATGATGCCACCATGACATATCCCATAACCAATAGACTAAAAGATACAACCACAAGTAAGGGGTCAAAATGAAAGCATCCAAGTAATGAACGCTTCACTTGCTTTTTCATACAATCAACCTTAATACTGCTTTAGAAAATTGATTACCTCTATCTTCATAATTTTTATATTGATCCAAGCTCGCACAAGCTGGAGACAACAAAACACTATCACCTGTTTCCGCAATATCCGCACAAATTTGTACTGCTTCAACCATATTTTTGGCAAGATGTACGGGCACACAATTACTGATAGCCTGCTCTATTAATCCAGCATCTTTCCCCATTAACACTACACTTTTAGCTTTTTCTTCAATAACGGGCTTCAATTCACTCATATCAGCACCTTTTGCATCACCACCCGCAATTAAGATAATCTTACGATCATAACCTTCAAGAGCAGCTATACAAGCGCCAATATTCGTTGCCTTTGAGTCATTTACCCAAGTGACTCCTTGTATTTCTGCCACTCGCTGCATTCTGTGATCCAATCCTTTAAATTTTTTTAAAGCTTCACACATAGCTTTTTTATCCAGCCCAATGGATGTTCCCAAAGCTAGTGCAGCTAATGCATTTGCCGCATTATGCCTACCTTCTAACGGCAACTCACTCAGTGGCATTAGAGACTCATTGTTATGCATCAGATACTCCACATTATTTTTTCGATCTATGTGAAAGTCTGCGCTTCTCTTAATTGAAAATGTAAAAACACATCTATTGGTTTCTTGCATGGCATTGACAATTGGATCATCGATATTAATGACCATAACCCCATCACCATTAAATATTCTCTGTTTTTCCTTGGCATAATTTGCCATATTTACATGTCTATCCAAGTGATCTGCTGAAATATTAAGTATTGTCGCTGCAACTGCATTTAGACCCATGGCTCTTTCTAACTGGAAACTTGAAAGTTCTAGTACAAATAACTCCGCCTCTTCTTCAAGTAAATCCAATACAGGAGTACCCAGGTTGCCACCCACTGCAACTTTTCTACCGGCACATGTTGCCATGTCGCCAACCATCGTAGTCACTGTACTTTTACCATTGGAACCAGTAATTGCGATAATGGGTGCTTTGACTGAACAAATAAATAAATCAATATCACTTAGTGTCTTTGATCCATTAACAATCGCTTTATGGATTGTTTTTTCGTCCATTGAAACACCTGGACTAACAATGAGATGTGTTGCAACTTTAAAAGCGGCATCATCAAAGCCATTGGTAAATACCGGTATATCTGGCATTTCATTATAAAGGACATCTTTTAATGGTGGTTTTTCACGACTATCGGTAACTGCAAATTTAAAGCCAAGCTTATTCAAGTAATGTGCGACAGAAATACCCGTATTTCCAAGACCGACTATTAATACCTTTGAACTTTTAGGGTCAAGTCCAAAGTTCTTTTCTAGCACATCAAGAATCTCAAGATTGTTCAGATTCATCTGAAACTCACTTTGCAAGATCTAACTTGATAGAAATAAGTATTATTTTTGTGCATTTGCTTCATCTTAATTTTAATGTCGCTAATCCAATTAACACTAATATCACTGTAATAATCCAAAACCGAACTATTACTCTTGGTTCCGGCCAACCTTTCAATTCAAAATGATGATGGATAGGGGCCATGCGAAACACGCGCTTCCCAGTTAACTTAAATGAAGCGACTTGTATCATTACTGAAATTGTTTCCATAACAAACACGCCACCCATTATCATTAGTACGATTTCCTGTCTGACCAATACTGCCAAAACGCCTAAGGCTGCTCCCAGTGCCAAAGCTCCAACATCACCCATAAATACCATGGCAGGGTATGCGTTAAACCATAAAAAACCAAGACCAGCGCCTACTAAAGCCGCACAAAATACTATAAGCTCACCCGCGTTAGGTAGATAAGGAATAGCCAAATAATCAGAAAAGGTTACGTGTCCTGACAAGTAAGCAAAAATCCCTAGACCTCCTGCGACCATGACTGTTGGCATGATGGCTAAGCCATCCAAACCATCTGTTAAGTTAACTGCATTACTGGTTCCAACAATGACAAAATAAGTCAGAACCACATACATCCAACCCATATCCAACATAAAATCCTTGAAAAATGGAATTATGAATTGTGTTTCTGCGGGAAGAATCGCCGTTTTATATAAAAAAATAGCTGCTGTTAGGCCTATAACCGATTGAGCTAAATATTTTGCTTTGGCGGATAAGCCATCACTATTTCCTTTAATCACTTTTCTATAATCATCAATAAATCCTATGATGCCGTAACCCATTGTGACCAATAGAATTACCCATATATATCGATTAGTAAGATCTGCCCATAACAAAGTACTTATTGCAATTGCAATCAATATTAAAGCCCCCCCCATCGTAGGCGTCCCTGACTTTTCATAATGTGATTTTGGACCTAATTCACGGATACTTTGTCCAATTTTGTTAGAACTTAATCTCCTAATCATGATCGGACCGATGATAAATGAAATCACTAAGGAGGTTAGCGCCCCTAGAATGGCTCGAAATGTCAGATATTGAAATACCCTAAAGCCACCATCAAAAGTCATTAAATAATCTGCAAAATAAAGTAACATTTCTTCAGTTCCTGAAATTTTCAACCAAAGCTGCAGCTACATTTTCCATATGCTGCGCTCTCGATCCTTTAATTAGAATGGTCTCATCGCCTTGTAATTCTTGTTGTAATGCAGCAATTAAATCTTGCTGTGTCTCAAAAAATGTCCCACCCTCCCCAAAAGCTTGCACAGTTCTTTTACTGTCGGTTCCAACGGCCATGAGTCTTATAACGCCACTCATTTTAATTAGCCCTGCGATTTCTTCATGAATCTTCAAGCTTTCAGCACCTAGCTCTCCAAACGCCCCTAAAACCAACCAAGGTTTACCACCAATGTTAGCAAGCACATCAAGACCTGCTTTTAATGAAGTTGAGTTACCGTTATAGGTATCATCAATGACAATATTACCCAATCTACTAACTAAGGGCTGTAATCTACCTGTTACAGGCTTGATACTTTCAAGACCTTGTTTAATTGTTTGCAAGTCTATATTTAGCGCTATACATGCCGCTGCTGAAGCCAAAGCATTAAGAACATTATGCTGTCCTGCCAACTGTAAATTAATATCTGTTGAACCTAGGGGCGTTACTAAGGTGAATTTAGTAAAAAATGAGTTATCACTGAGAGTTGTCTTAACTGATGTTGCTGTTATGTCAGCCGTATTTTTTAAGCCAAATGAGAGAATCTGTTTTTTTCCAGCAACTAATTTCCAATAGTCAAAATAGTCGTCATCATGGTTAATAACAGCAACACCATCAACTCTAAGGGTCTCAATAATTTCACCTTTTGCTTTGGCAACACCCTGGAGACTAATAAAACCCTCTAAATGAGCAGCACCTGCATTAGTAATAATTACCACATCAGCATCTACATATTGACTTGTATAAGCAATTTCACCCGCATGATTCGCACCCATTTCAATGACTGCATATCGATGCTGTTCATTAAGTTTCAATAAGGTTAAAGGCACGCCAATATCATTATTTAAATTCCCTTGCGTAAATAAGACAGGCGCATTTGTGCCCAGTATTGCCGCTACCATTTCTTTGGTCGTAGTTTTACCATTACTACCTGTAATACCTACAACAGATAAAACTTCGCTACCGGATCTTGACAGTAAATGGCGCCACTCGCCAGCTATTTCAGCCAGGGCTATTCGAGAATCCTTTACGATAATATGCGCCAGTTCTGTTTTAACCCCTTCATGTACAACAGCTGCGATTGCTCCCGCTTTTTGAGCATCATCAACAAACTCGTTACCGTCAAAATTATGCCCTTTGATCGCAATATAAAGTTGATCCGGTTTGATTGCTCGTGTGTCTATACTGACAGATGTGAAAGACACATCTTTCCCGATGAGTTTTCCTCGTACAGATTTAGCGCAATCACTTAGCATCATCTTCATGCTTAACCTACTCTCATTTTTAATGCATCGATTACAACCTGACTGTCACTGAATACCAGTTGTTCTCCATTAATTTCTTGATAACTTTCATGTCCTTTTCCTGCAACTAGGATGCAGTCATCATTAGAAGCTCTCGCTATTGCATTTTGAATTGCCAATGCCCTGTTTTGAATCACTTCCACGTTATTTTTATAATTACAATCGTTTGAAACACCAAATCCAGATAAAATATCCTTTACTATATCCTGACCATTTTCAAAGCGTGGATTGTCATCGGTAACTATAATGTGATCAGCCCAGTGTTCTGCAAATGCCCCCATTTGAGAACGTTTACCTTTGTCCCTGTTGCCCCCACAGCCAAATACCAGCCATAAATTCTGTTGGCAATGTTTTTTTAAGCTGGATAAAACTCTATTTAACGCATCAGGTGTATGTGCATAATCGACAAAAATCAATGGTTGACCATTACCGCCAAAACGCTCCATACGACCCTGAACGGGCTTTATCAACTGCAATTTATTAATTACATCTGTTATTGAAACACCCATCGCCAACATAACTGCGAGAACTGCCAATATGTTTTCGCTATTAAAGTCACCAAAAATAGGTACTTTTATATGCTGAATGGTATTTTGCCAGTGCATATCAAATTCAATACCATTCACTGTATGTAGAATATTTTTTGCATTTATACATTCACAGAAATCTTTAGTTTTACCTTGAATGCTGACACCCCAAATAGCAACTCCTTTTGGTATGGCGGCAATAATCTGTTCACTGTACATATCATCCAGATTGACTACTACAAAAGTCAGACCCGGCTTATTTAATAGTGTCAATTTGGCCTGCAGATAAGCTTCCATAGTTCCGTGATAATCCAAATGATCTCGACTAATATTCGTAAAAACGGCACCCTTAAAAATAACGCCATTAACTCTGTTCTGTGCTAACCCATGAGATGAAACTTCCATCGCTACTATATTTTTCTTCTCGGTTAATAACTCAGCTAATATCCTTTGATTTTCCAGAGCATCAGGTGTGGTATTAAAAGTTTTATTCAGTTTTCCCCATTCTCCCCAACCTAATGTACCGATTATTCCGCAATCGACTAACATTTGACTTAAAAACTGGCTGCAAGACGTTTTACCATTAGTTCCAGTGATACCAATTACAGTTAAAAATCTTGAGGGGTCTCCATAATAGCGGGCAGCTATTTCGCCCAATTTCAAATTTAAATTATCTATTTCAATTATTGGCAGATAATTGGTCTGTTCAGCCATCTTTTTACCACCACCCGCTGGATCAAAAATAACTGCAACAGCCCCCCGAGTAAGCGCTTGATCTATATGGGACAACCCATGCTGTATAGAGCCTGCCAAAGCGATAAATAAATTACCGGGTACTACTTCTTGACTATTTAGAGCTAGCCCCGTTACCGACTGATTGGCGAGCGCCTCCAAACTTGAATGTGATAAACTTATAAATCCATCTAATAAATCATTAAGTTTCATTAGCTGCGTATTAAGGGTTATTCTGTGTTAATAAAACAGGCATTGTTTCTTTCTGATCAGGAGCAACCTCTAATATTCTCAGTGCTCCCGCCATCACTTTAGAAAATACTGGGGCTGATACCAAACCACCGTAATACTGCCCTGCCGAAGGCTCATCAATCATAACAACAATAATTAAACGTGGATCATTAGCAGGTGCCATTCCCGCAAACACAGCAAAATAACTTTTCTCTGTGTAGCCTCCGGAACCCGCCTTTTTAACAGTTCCCGTTTTACCTGCTGCACTATAGCCATCTACTCTGGCTTCATAAGCGGTACCCTCTTTCGTGAGAACGGTTTCCATCATTTTTCTGACGCTTTTAGCATTTTTTGCTGAAAATACTCGAACCGCATCATCATCTTCCTCACGTTTTAGTAAGCTTACTGAATGTAAAACCCCATCATCTGCGAGCGCAGTATATGCTCTTGCAAGTTGCAGAGCTGAACCGCTCAGGCCATAACCAAATGATAGTGTCGCTCGATCAAATTCACGCCACCTTTTATAATCCAGCATTGATCCTGTCGCTTCTCCTGGAAAACCTGAGCCCGCTGAAACCCCAAAACCAAGACGGTGATAAATACCCCAAAGATATTTTGGCGGCATTTTTAATGCCATCATACTTACAGCAACATTACTGGATTTTTTTATGACATGTGTTAAATCCAAAGTACCGTAATTATGTACATCTTTAACCGTATTACGTCCGATCTGGTAAGTCCCTGACGTAACAAACATTGAGCCAGGTGTCACATAACCGCCATCTAACGCAGCAGCAACCACAAAAGGCTTAACCGTCGAGCCCGGCTCAAATACATCTGTAAGCGCTCTGTTCCTGTATAAACTTTCTTTTAAGTTACTTCTGGTATTTGGGTTAAAAGAAGGCTGGTTTACAGCAGCCAAAACCTCTCCATTTTTAGCATCCAATACCACTAATGCACCTGACTTTGCTTTATTCAAATCCACAGCTAACTTAAGCTCTCGATAAGCTAAATATTGAATACGCTGATCAATACTTAACTCAAGATTTCTTCCTGAAACAGGTTCTTTTATATTCTCTATATCTTCAATAATTCGTCGCTGCCCGTCTCTAATGACTCGCTTACTTCCTGTAGTACCCTTTAACAGGTTTTCATATCCAGACTCCATCCCTGCTTGGCCGATGTCATCAACATTTGTAAATCCAACTATATGAGCAGAGACACCACCGGTAGGATAAAAGCGTTTAAACTCACGCTCAAAATAGACGCCTTGAAGTTTTAATTCTTTAATTTTATCGCCAAGCTGGGGATTAACCCGACGAGCGATGTACAGAAATTGTCTATGTAAATCTTCTTTTATAAGCTCAGTCAGCTTACCGACAGGTAAATTCAATAGTTTTTCTACAACTCTAATTTGGTCTTCTTTTGCATGTTTAAGTTCTCTTGGATTTATCCAAATAGATTCAACTGGGGTACTGATTGCAAGAGGATCACCATTTCTGTCAATGATCATGCCCCTATATGCAGATACAGAGACATCATCTACCTGCCTCAAATCCCCTTGATGCTTAAGGAATTTTTTGCTTATAACTTGAAGATCAATAGCTCTCCCCACTAATAGCAGCATGCAAAACAACATAAAAATTAGCAAAAACTTTCTCCTTTCAGAAAAATTAGTTGTTAATCGCTTTGCCGTTTGTCTTGCTCGAAAATCTAACATTTACGGCTTTATATAAATTATTTTTTCTCGTAATGGCATTATTAGCTTTAATTCCTCCTGAGCCTTTAATTCCACTCGATTCTGTTCTGCCAACATCATTAATTCCAATTGCATCTGCCCCCATTGGATTTCATACTGATCCAGCGCCCTTTCTTGTTTCTGTATCTCAATAAACATTAATCGTGAATAGTATTTACTATAAATAACGGCTAAAGCAGTTAATAAAAGAACTATGCCTGCGAGACTTAAAAGCCGATTTGTGATCACTTAAATTTTCTCGGCTACTCGCATAACAGCACTCCTGGCCCTTGGGTTTTGCTTAATTTCTTGCGCATCCGCTTTTATGGCCTTATTTATTTTCTGTAAAATACCCTTTTGAATATCAACTTCCTTTATAGGCAATTTCCCAGGATTATGCTTGGCGCCTGACTCATCCCTAATAAAACGCTTTACGATCCTATCTTCCAAAGAATGGAAAGAAATAACAACCAATCGTCCACCTGATTTCAAAACCTGAGAGGACCGCTGTAGAGCATCTTTCAATTCGTCTAACTCCCTATTGATTTCAATGCGTATTGCTTGAAACGTTCGAGTTGCAGGGTGCTTGTGCCTCTCTTTAAATGGAATCACTTCTGTAATCAGATCTGCAAGCTGCTTAGTTGTTATAATCGGTGATGCGTCTCTTTTTTCTAAAATTGCACCAGCTATTCGACGCGCATATCTCTCTTCACCGTATTCAAACAAGATCTTAACCAGATGTGCCTCGTCAACACTCGCCAGCCAATGTGCTGCTGAAACATCAGCACTTGCATCCATTCTCATATCCAGAGGACCATCCCTTAAAAAACTGAAGCCTCGCTCTGGATTGTCAAGCTGAGGCGAAGAAACGCCTAAATCCATCAAAATTCCATCAATTTTTCCTACCATATTTGCATTTTCAACAATAGCTTCTATTTGTGAAAAACAACTATGTTTCAAAGCGACACGTGAATCTATCAACATGGCTTTTGCACATTCAGATTTAAATGCCTCAGCATCCCGATCTAAAGATATCAATCGGCCATTTGGGCCTAACAAATCTAAAATACCCTGACTATGCCCACCTCTTCCAAAGGTGCAATCTATATAAACACCATCTTCTTTAATGGCTAAGTATTGCAGCGCTTCTGCATACATAACGGGCAAGTGCTCCACTACCAAAACTCCCGTATTAGAAGGATAAAATACCTAATTCTTCAAGACCTTCACTATCATCTCCATCCAACCATTCTTTTTCTTTGGCTGTCCAAGCATCTTCATTCCATATTTCGAACTTATTAAGCTGCCCAACTAGAACAATTTTCTTATCCATAGTGGCAAATTTTCTGAGTTTTTCTGGCAATAACAACCGACCTTGTGCATCCATTTCACATTCAGAGGCATTTCCTATTACAAACCGCCTTAACTTGCCTGCCATTTTATTTAAAGTAGGCAATTTACTGATCGTTTGCTCGAGCTTTTCCCATTCAGGCAATGGATAAAGCCATAAGCAACCATTTTCACCAATACATCTCTCGTCCACGGCAACAGTTACAATCATTTGACGCTCGCAACAATCTTGCAACTCTTCTCGATATCGAGTTGGAATAGCAAGACGCCCTTTATCGTCTAAATTTATTGAACTGATTCCTCGGAACAAGGCTGACTCCAAATAACATCAAAAAAAACCACTTTACACCACTTTTTACCACTTAGATGGCACTATAGATTCCAATTTCCTCTGAGTCAAGGACGAATTTATATAAACTCTTTCTTTTTTGACAATGACTTACGTCACTTTTTAAGGGGGCTAATACATTGGAAAACATGGCAATATAAATTACATGTTTTATCATATGGTTAATTAACATATCTAAGAAAGTTAATTAACTATGAAGGGTGGTATTGCATTGATTCTAAAAAAGGAAAATAGAGTAACAAAGAAAATATTTGTCGCACTAGTTATCTTGTGACAGGTGGGCAAACTAAATGATGCTGGTGATCATTAATCAGTAAGGATATAAGCGATAAATTAAAGAAAGAGTTAGCCTGTAAGCCGGGTTCTGTCGAGAACAGTCATTCATCTAGGCTACAAGTCACCCTGCAGCTCAAGCAATCTACCCAGGAACCGCGCGGGCCACGCGTCTGTCCCTCTATTTGATCTTGCTCCGGGTGGGGTTTACCATGCCACTTCTGTTACCAGTTGCGCGGTGCGCTCTTACCGCACCTTTTCACCCTTACCTGTCATAATAACAGGCGGTTTATTTTCTGCGGCACTTTCCGTAGGCTCACGCCTCCCAGGTGTTACCTGGCACCCTGCCCAGTGGAGCCCGGACTTTCCTCCGCTTTATCAGTTACGATAAAACAGCGACTGCTCAGCCAACTCTCTCAAGGATTAGTATACTGTATTCAGCATACCAACTCCAATTTTCCAATGGGATCAAAGATGATTTGAATTTAACTTAGCCCACTAAATTAATTTATATTCTTAATTTTTGAAAAAAGACTATCTTAAATTAAATTTTATTTGTTTGGCTGCCAATTGTAATTCCTCGATAAAATGCTGACTGTATAATGGTAAATAATTATGTCTTAAATAAGCTATTTTAGTTCTTGAGCTAGAAATGAGGTGAGACAAATTTCTTGATACTAAATCCATATCAGTTAATGGATCGTATGCCATTCTAGTAATAAGGCCCACACCTAAACCTAATCGAACATAGGTTTTTATCACATCAGAATCTGCCGCAGCTAAAACAATATCAAGCTCGAACTCCTTATTTTTAAAAGCGCTTTCAATATTAGACCTACCTGTATAGCCAAAGTTATAAGTTAGAATGGGGAATTGAGCAAGTCGCTCAAGAGAAATGTCACCTTGACTAAGTGGATGTTGCAGGGGAGCTACAAGCACATGATCCCAAGTGTAACAATTTTCAATAACAAGATCAGCGACCTCATCAACCTTTTCTGTACAAATAGCTATATCAGCTTTTCTTGCATGCAACTGATCTATCAGTTGTTCTGGTGAAGCTTGCACTATATAGATGCTAACACCAGGGTATTTCTCTCTAAACCGACTAATAGGTGTCGGTAAAAAATATTTGGCCTGCGCATGGGTAGTCGCAATGTGAAGAGTACCCTTATTACTATCAAGAAAGTCAGCGGCAATATTTTGAATATTAGTTTTAGCCCTCGTAATAACGGCAACTTCATCCATTATACGCACTCCAAGAGACGTCATGCCTACCAGCTTTTTACCCTGCCGTTCAAATAAAGGTGAGCCCAGCTCGGCCTCAAAAAGATGTAATTGTCGACTCACAGCCGATTGAACAATGTGCATCTTTTCTGCAGCTTTAGAAAGATTCAATTCCGTTTCCTGAAGTATCCGTAGTAATTCAACTTGACTCATATTCATAACTTGGGATGATCCTTTATCAAAATTTAAACAACATCTTTTAAGCCATTGAAAAAATATATGTCACTAATAGGCTACGAAAAGGCGTCTTTGATCTAGCTCATTATTTCTCTAATAGACCCAACATACTGACTGAGACTCCAGTATTGATATCAAATCAAATATAGAATTTCTGCAAATCAAAATACTTAACCTACCAATAAATAGCCTTTACATTGTATCAAATCGACATCCAATACAGCTAAGAGAGTAATCACCCATCCAACTATCTAATAAGCTTGATACTCGATGCTAAAATTAAATTCTCTTTGACAAAACAAGACAACCAATCATATTATCTTGAAATAAAAAATATCCCAAAAAACAATCAACAAGGATGAAGATTGAACAATCATCCAAACCTATTAAGCAGTGTTGTGATAATTTATTGGGTGATTTTTTACACCCAAATGAGAATATAATATTTTAAGAAAATCAATAACTTTTAACCTAACCCTAGAGGTATTACCATGCCAAAATATATTATCGAACGTGAAATCCCCGGTGCTGGCTCATTAACTGATCAGGATCTGCAAGGCATATCACAAAAATCCTGCGGCATCCTGAATGAAATGGGACCAAAGATTCAATGGGTAGAAAGCTATGTGACCGATGATAAGGTCTACTGTATCTATATCGCACCTAATGAAGCCACAGTAAAAGCGCATGCTGAACAAGGTGGATTTCCTGCCAATCGTATTTCCCAAATTAAAACCATGATTGATCCAACTACTGCCGAAAGCTGAGCGTATCAATCCCAAATATCGGCATTATGAATCCTGGTATTTGTATAATCATAATAAATAGAGGAAATGAGGATGAAAAAAGCTCAAAAAAAAAATACACCATTTAGCCATTTATTGACCGCTTGTGCTTTTACAGCCTTAACACTTTCGCTCGGTGGCATTGGTATAGCCACAGTAAAGGCTGATGAAACCTGCCAGTCACCTTACATGGCTAAAATTGTTGGGCAAGAAGATTTTGTTTATATTTGGACGTTAGGTGCCGAAGGTATAGGTGATGAACAAGATAAACTGGTCACTGTCGACGTAAATCCAAAATCACCAAAATATGGTAAGGTTATAAACAGTCTCTCAGTAGGCGGCCGCAATGAAGCGCATCACTCCGGTTATACTGATGATCGCCAGTATCTATGGGCAGGATCGCTGGATACCAGTAAATTGTTTATTTTTGATGTTCATACTGATCCTGCAAAACCTAAGCTGACCAAAACCATAACTGATTTTGTATCAAAAAGTGGTGGCATAGTTGGTCCACACACTACTTATGCTTTACCAGGCCGCATGATTATAACTGGCTTATCTAATAATAAAGATCATGGTGGTCGTACCGCTGTCGTTGAATATACTAACGAAGGTGATTACATAGCAACTCACTGGACACCCACAGATAGCAATCTAGAAGGTGCAATTAAAAGCGGAAAGTACGCTGACGGTTACGGTTATGATTTAAGAGTTTTACCTAGGCGCAACTTAATGTTAACTTCATCATTTACTGGTTGGTCCAATTATATGATGGACTTTGGCAAGATGCTTAGCGACCCTGAAGCCATGAAACACTTTGGCAACACAGTTGTGCAATGGAATCTCCATACCAAGCAACCTAAAAAAGTACTTGATGTACCAGGAGCACCATTAGAAATTCGCTGTGCTTGGGGCGAGAATCATAATTACTGCTTTACCAGCACTGCACTCACTTCAAAAATATGGCTAATCTACGAAGACAAAGGTGGAGAATGGCAAGCTAAAGAAGTTGCTGATGTGGGCGAGCCCAGCAAAATTCCTTTACCTGTCGATATATCCATACAAAGTGATGATAAAATGCTCTGGGTAAACACGTTTATGGACGGCAAAACTCGTGCATTTGACATATCTGACCCCTTCAAACCCAAGCAAGTCTTTGAACAAAAAATTGGTGCACAAGTCAACATGGTTTCATCAAGTTGGGACGGTAAACGTTTATATTACACATCATCACTGTTAGCCAACTGGGATAAAAAGGGGGTTGATAATGAGCAATTCCTAAAAGCCTATAATTGGGACGGAAAACAATTGAAAGAACAGTTTTCGATAGACTTCACCAAAGAAAAATTAGGGCGTGCACACCAAATGGTTTTGAATGCGTATTCGATTTATAGCGCCAATGAGCCCGTAGCTTCTGAAAATCTGATTTCTAAAGTGGCGCCGAAATAATCACATAATTATCTTTTTCTAGTGAAAAGTCCCTAGATGCATTATTAGCACCTAGGGACTTTTCCTTATAATCAAAACCCTTCTTACCTACTCATACAAACCTGCTTTTTAGTTAACCCTCCCCGAAATTGGCTTAGTGAGCGTTTGTCCTTAATTTTAGAACCTCATAGTCAAAAAATTTTTCTCTTTGTTAGCTTGATCCTTCTATTATTTAATAAACATTAATGTAACTCCAAATTAATCATAATTAAGTCTGACATCTAGACTTGAATGATTTTTTTTAATAACTAAGCTGTAGTAATTGAAACACAGCTTGTTATTTTGAGGATTCAAAACTATCCAATAATTTGGTTAATCTAAAATATTACCGATAGCCCACTCATAAAAAATACTAGATATTCTTCTTAGCACTTAGGTATAAAACCATATGATAACTGTTTTTAAAAATCTCTATCAATACCGTGAACTCATTACCGCACTCGCTTGGAAAAATATCGTACTTCGCTACAAACAAGCTTATTTAGGTATTTTATGGGCTGTTTTAAAACCTATTATGCTGATGTTGATA
>Ga0192647_100205_pt1 | contig 39587 bp, 38 predicted proteins | sample LauGreFa1BDMLBSN_2_FD_133046 | JGI IMG/M metagenome (GOLD analysis project Ga0192647, IMG submission 133046) | Freshwater lake microbial communities from Lake Michigan, USA - Fa13.BD.MLB.SN - reassembly | ecosystem: Environmental > Aquatic > Freshwater > Lake | place: Lake Michigan, USA... | reverse complement strand
TTGGCAGCATCTAATTTAACCTGCATCGAAGCACCGCTAACTTTCACTTCCTTATTGGTAAGTCCAACGCTGCTGAATACCAGTGTTTCTCCAGTATTAGCTGCGATAACAAACTCACCAGCCGTGTTTGTTACAGCACCGGTAGATTTACCCTTGACGCTAACAGAAACACCTTCAACGGCATTCCCATTGGCATCCGTAACCTTACCGGAGATTTTCGTTTGTTGCGCCTCAGCAAAACCCACAAAAAATGTGAGCAGCCAGCACAACAGGATTGCTTTTCTCATAATAAATGTTTGTTTTTGGTTTACGATTTTATGGTGAAGTATAATTTCCAAGATGATTAACGGAAAAAGTAGAGAAAGGATCAACAATCTTATCTAACAAAATAGCTAGCTCACGTTTTGTTATGGCACGCTCGGGGTTGTAATTGGATAGCCCCCAAGTTGTCCAACTTGAACTCACTTGCGCATTACTACTAGTAACGTTAGTATTTTTTCTAGTTGATTTTTTTATTCCCTCTATAAACTCAACAGCTCTACCGACTGACAATAAGCCTTCACTTTTAGCCGACTCCAGCCATTTCGAAATTTGATTATTTACAGGCATTAAAGCTGGCAACTGGGATAAGAACTGATAAACAGTCATCGTGGAATCAGGTTCAAACCAAGTTCGATTTGCCCATGCATTCGGTTGGCCCTTGCCTCTCAAAAATCCACAGGCACCAATCCGTTGAATAGAATAAAATCCGGGTGTTGACAAATTTACATCCGCATAGGGCATCAGGTAAGCTTTTTGTTGCAACAAAATGGACTGTACTTCACGAACGGAAATCTGACGCGCATCGTTTTTCTTATTTTGAGCAGCTAGAGCAGCAAGTACACCCGCTGCCTGTCCAATCAATAATACACAAGGTTGCAAACGTGTTGTCCCATTCACTACATTGCTAACACTAATACCTTTCTCAGCAACCACCAACCCACTATGTGACACAGGCAATAATGCACCCAAGGGAATAGAAAAAGAAGGGATCGGATAAAATCCAAGATGTTGTGGAGCAGCGGGATTTTTTCTGTGATGATGGTCAATAGGATAATCTCCTACAGCAATACCAGTTCTGTATAGAGGAAATTCTTGATCAAAGGGCTTACTGATGTCTTGTACTTTAAAACGAATTACGCCTTTCAACCGACGCCCCTCCCTATTATATGGAATCAATGCAAGTCGATCTGAAGTTGGAAACTCATCATCAGCCAATCCCAGGTTTTTATACCCTAATTGGTGTTGCAAAAAATAAATATACCGAAGCGTCTGCTGCTTTGCTTTAACCAGTTCTTTTGCACGCTCGGCTGGAGTAAGATTAATCAGATTTAAATAAATATCATTACCATGCCCCGGCCAATTCAACATGTATTTATTACCAGGCAACTTAGCATAGGTGATCATCTTAGCACAATCAACTCCAGGTTTAATGCGTGTGGTATCTTGATAAAAATCCAAACAGGACCCATCAAACTCGGTAGGATCATACCCGGCTGGCTTTACAATGGTGCAATCAACTCCTCTACCGTAATCTTTGAGAATGGCTACATAAGTCAAGTCTTGAATAATGTCGTTAGTGGCAGGGACCTGTACGTTTTCGCCCGTAGTTGCACTGGCCTCCATACCCACATCAAAAGGCACCCCGGCACTCGCCATCACGTCCCCTAACTCAGTGGCATCGATAACTTGTTTAGCATAAACAACAAGCTGACTTTCATTCTGCAGATTTATAAATCTAGCCCCTGAAATATGTGAACCCTTCTGAACGATTGCTGAGCGGAATTGATGCTGATATATGATCTGTAAACTTTTTTCAGCAGATGCCATTTCTTTCCAAATCTGATTGGCTACATGCGGCTCAAAATGTGTATTGCTAACCCATCCAGTAGCAACTTTTGAAGGGCCTCCATAATGTGCATAAATCCGCTCTCTAAATTCACCCCACAAACCAGATGGAAGTAAATGGTTCCCATCTGTAGCTGAAACACCTGCAGCACTTAGCATACCTCCCAACCAAGTAGTTTCCTCCACCACGAGTGTTTTCACGTTCAAGCGAGCAGCTTGAATACCCGCAGTAATTCCTGAAGCACCCCCACCTACCACCAACACGTCTACATGCAGCACACGTTGCGCCTGTAGCAACTGATTACTTACAAGCAAACAACACAAAAGCAAATATGTTAATTTGATTCGCAACATTTTACCACTAGTGTTTACCGTTGGTTGGTTCTTTTAAAACATTCCAAATTTGATAGAGCGAACGAGGAATATGAAAACACCCCTTCCATTTACCCCCCTTTAAAGAAAGCAACACCTCACCGCGTCTATTTAAATACCCAAACCATTCACCATACTCCGGATCACGAAAATGCTTCCAGGAGTATTGATGCACCTTTTCAAACCAAGCTGCGCACTCAGGATCACCAGTTAGCTGATAACCCTTTGCCAATGCCACAAGGGCTTCCACATGTACCCACCATAACTTTTGATCCCACTCCAATTGTTGAGTAGGATGCCCCTTGCAATCCAGGAAATAGAATATTCCACCAAACTCCTCGTCCCAACCAGTCTTTAACATATGTAACATGATATCCTTGGCCTTTACAACCAAAGAAGGATTGTCCATCCGTACAGCGAGATCCATTATAAACCACATCGCCTCGATAGCATGCCCTGGATTTAATAGACGTCCTTCAAAGCTGTCACAAAAACTCCCATCAGCATATACATTCTCCAGTACCAAACCAGTATCTGGCTGATAAAAGACATTCATTACCTCATTGATTACATCCGGCAATAATGCATCGACCCTTTTTTTCCCAAGCAAAGGTTCCAACTCAAGTGATAAATTGGAAAGAATCATTGGTAAACTAAAATTCTTTAACGCTCTAGTGCCGGGCACGGACTTACTATAAATTCCTTTCCAATTATGTTGGCGCCTTAGAATATTCTCGAAGGTGTCGATAGCGATTTGCTTGTATTGATCCGAAGGACTAGCCTTATCCAACGCTGCAAATCCCATGGTGGCAAAACAATCACTGAATATATTGTAGGGCTGAACCAGTGGCCGCCCATCCTGTGTTAATGAAAAATACCAGTTACCTGCTTTATCTCTTCCATATTTTTCCATGAAGCTTGCACCATGCTTTGCCATATCCAGCCATTCTGGACGCGACTCCACAAGATTATACATGGTACTAAAACACCATACCTCACGACCCTGCAACCACATGAACTTATCTGTATCATAAACATTACCTGTTCGATCAAGGCAGGTAAAGTAACCCCCATATTGATTATCTCTACTATAGCGCAGCCAAAATGGAAGAATCTGTTCAGTTAGCTCCTTGTAATATAAAGGCGCGTATTTATGGATGTCCACTCCATTCTTTACGGCAGTTTGATTGGCAAGCATGTATTGGCTTCTTACAATTAAATAAGTCCAGGCTAGCAAATTCGACAATTATATTATAAAAACCAACAATCTTTCTAAATTTTTTTATTTAGTGGGGGTCTAAAAAGGTCATTTCGAAGCTTTTGAATACTTTAGATCCTTCGATATTGTCTCCATGAAAAAAAACACTCCGCTCGCCACACATAGAATTGTTGAACTCTTCAACGATTCCAATGTTTCGGGAGTTGCTTATAAAAACAAGTCACTCAAAAGAAGTATTCTAAGTCACCTGGATCAACATGGCGAGTTTACCATCACAGAATTGAGTCGTGAGCTGAATACAAGTGTTCCTAAAATCACAAGCTTGGTCAATGAGTTAATTGAAGACCGATTAATTCGGGATAATGGAAAATTTGACTCTACAGGAGGAAGGAGAGCGAGCATGTATGGGCTAGTAGCAGATGCTTGTTACTTTATAGGTGTTGATGTAAAGAGATATTATATCAATATTGGTTTACTCGATTTCAAAAAACACCTGGTGAGCCTTCAGGAAAAAATTCCCTACAAACTGGAAAACACCCAAGCCTCTTATCAGCAATTATTGAATTGTATTCGGGAATTTATACAAAACGAAAACATCAAGAAAGAAAAAATTTTAGGGCTGGCCATCAACCTCTCTGGTCGTATCAATAATACAAGTGGATACAGTTATAGTTACTTCCATTTCCAGGAAGAACCCTTGGCAGAAACCATTCATCGAGAGCTGGGAATTCCCACCTTTTTAGAAAATGACTCCAGGGCAATGGCCTATGGAGAATTTCACTACGGAGAGGCTTCCAATGCACAAAATGTACTTTTTGTGAATATGGACTATGGAATTGGTCTAGGAATCTTACTGGATGGAAAGTTGTACTATGGTAAATCAGGATTCAGCGGTGAATTTGGCCATATCCCGTTTTTTACAAATGAAATTCTATGCCACTGCGGCAAAAAAGGATGTCTGGAAACAGAGGCTTCTGGGCAATCCCTAGTCAGAAAATTCAGAGAAAAAATAAAACAGGGCTACACTTCTTCTGCACTAAAAAAGAAAAAAGATTTATCAGAGATTAACCTCTTGGATATAATTACAGCTGCCAATAATGAGGATATGCTTAGCATAGAATTACTAGCTGAAGTGGGAGAAAAACTGGGTAAGGGGCTAGCTGTACTCATCAACCTATTTAACCCAGAACTACTTATTCTAGGAGGCACCCTGTCTGAAACCGGTGATTATATCCGACTGCCCATTAAGAGTGCAATCAATAAATACTCGTTAAGTCTAGTCAATAATGACACACAGCTGAGAACTTCCAGACTTGGAGAAAAAGCAGGTGTGATGGGGGCCTGTCTACTAGCCAGAAATAAGGTGCTCTCACATCCTTGATTAAGTTTGTATTATTTTCACATTTGTTGATAAGTAATAATTGGAATTGCTACTTATCATTGTTAATATTGGTTAAAACCTCCAGCATTGACAGAAACTATCATCAACCTAGAAACTGTTAACCCAATTGAATTTTTCGGGGTAAACAATGGAAAACTTGATATCCTCAAAAAGAAATTCCCTCTTTTAAAAATCCTCTCCCGAGGAACTCAATTAAAATTGAGCGGTGCACCTGAACAGATAGAACCAGCCCGTGAAAAGATTTCACTGATTGTGTCTTACCTGGAAAGAAATGGTCACATGAGTCAGCAGTACTTTGAACAAGTACTGGGTGGAGATGACGCAGAAATAATAGATAATTTCCAGGAGAAAAACCCTGCAGAGGTTTTAGTATTTGGACCCAATGGAAAATCGGTTCGCGCCCGTACCGCTAATCAAAAAAGATTAGTACAGGAAGCGGATCGCAATGACATTGTATTTGCAATTGGCCCAGCAGGAACAGGAAAGACCTATACCGCAGTAGCATTGGCGGTTCGAGCCCTCAAGAATAAACAAGTAAAGAAAATCATTCTAACGCGCCCCGCAGTAGAAGCAGGAGAAAACTTAGGATTTCTGCCCGGAGATTTGAAAGAAAAAATTGACCCATACCTGCGCCCACTCTATGATGCCTTAGACGATATGATCCCTGCAGACAAACTGGGCTACTACATGACCACACGCACCATCGAAATTGCTCCCTTGGCTTACATGAGAGGCAGGACCTTGGATAATGCATTTATCATTTTAGATGAATCACAAAATGCTACAGACTTACAATTAAAAATGTTCCTAACCCGTATCGGCGCCAATGCCAAAGCAATTATTACTGGCGATATGACGCAGGTGGACTTACCCCGCAATCAACGCAGTGGCCTACAGACAGCCGTGCGAATCCTAAGAAACATAGATGGCATAGGACATATTGAGCTGGATGAAGAGGACGTAGTTCGTCATCGATTAGTCAAGCAAATTATTCGCGCTTACAATCATGAGCACGAACGTGAAAATCCCAAACCGTAGCCTATCATGCGAAATCCGATCCCCCTATTTTTTTTACTGGTACTAAGTACTGCCTGTCAACAAAACGAAAAATCTACCCAATTAGCCTCCAACGAAGTTGATGCTGGTCGAAAATTTCTAAGAGCAGCGCTCGATGGAAAATTCGATGTTGCCAAAGAGTATCTGCTTCCTGATTCATTAAACTTAAACTACCTGGATGTAGCTGCTCGTGGATACGATCGATTATCACAGAACGATAAAGAAAATTACAAGGGCGCTTCGATCATTATTCATGAAAACAAAAATGAAAACGACTCTATCACCCTACTGATTTTTTCCAACTCGTTCAAGAATGATCGGGATACATTGCGAATTCTAAAAAGAGATAAAAATTGGTTTGTCGATCTGAGTTATCTCTACGTCCACCCTTCCACAACTAAGCAACCATGAATAGTGCCCTCCTTCTTGTTTTTATTGGCGGAGGTACAGGTTCAGTTATTCGATACCTAATTGGAAGAGAGTTTAACCCTCCACAAAGCATCTCGCTACCCATAGGAACACTAATGATTAATCTGCTAGGATCCTTTATAATAGGGATTTTGTGGGGGATTAGCGAGAAAACGAGTAGCCAAAACTCATCGATACAGCTTTTACTAGTCACCGGCTTTTGCGGTGGCTTTACAACCTTCTCCGCATTCTCCCAGGAAAGTTTGACTTTTATAAAAACGGGAAACTGGAATAATGCAATTGTTTACATTTCTTGTACACTTATTGCCGGAATTTTCTTAACTGCCACGGGCTTTAAGATTGCCAATAACCTATAGTTGATTAAAAACTTCTTTAGAGAACTGCTCCAAAGAAGGATCTCGCGCACCCATCAACAACAACACAGAATCGGGTTGAAGTGAGGCTCTTACCGCAGATAAAAATGTATTACGATCCTCTACAAAAAAGGCTTTAACACCGAGTTCCTGCAAATCAGTAATCAAATCTGCTGCAGAAATGTCTTTTACTGCAGTACCCCCGGCATAATAAATTTCGCTCATCCATATTTCATCCTGGGGGCGTAGTGAAGCAGCTATAGATTGAACAAAATCATGTCGTAAAAATCGGGTCGGTTTGTACCCGTGTGGTTGGAACCAGGCAATAACTTTGGAGGCAACGGGCTGACAAGCACTAATGGCCGCCGCACATTTAGCAGGGTTATGTGCATAATCGTCAATGACCCAAACTCCATTCTTTTTTCCCAGTATCTGATGCCGACGATAAATCCCTTGGTATTTTTTTAATGCGTTGGCCGCCGTACTGAGGGGAATACCAACCTGATGCGCTACCGTAGTAGCAGCCAATGCATTCTCCATGTTGTGAACGCCCACTTGCTCCAACTCAAACGGAACACCATTTACTTTAAATTGTATTTGCAATCCCTTTTGCAAAAATTCACTCGCTTGATACCCAACAGTTATAGTAGAGGCGTCCGAGTAATGGACACTAAAGTCTCGATTCGAATCCCGAGATAGGGAGGCAGCAATTGCATGTGACTGATTAACCGTGAAATATTGAGATTGGGAACGAAATTTTTGAAACAAGGTGAGCAAGGTGCTTATCTCGTCATGATCCTTATCAATATTTAGTAGGAGGCCTATCTCAGGGTGGTATTGAACAATTGAACCATCGCTTTCGTCTGCTTCAATCACTAACCACTCACCTTTTCCTACTACCGCATTCCCAATTTTTCCCTGTTGAATAATCCGTGTTAATCCTGCACCGCTTATAATACTTGGAGCATACCCACCTTCTTCCAAGATATCAAAAAGCATAGCAGCAGTAGTACTCTTTCCACTAGTACCTGCCACTGCAATTGTTTTTTTACTAGAAGCAATTAAAGCAAGTAATGCGGCCCTATGAATTATTGGAATTCCCCTCTCTTGAGCAATCTTAACTTCAGGAACTGTCGGCTCAATTGCGGTTGAAACAACTACTAAATCAATGGATGAATCAAAACCGGAACCATCTTGTGGATAACAGCTAATTCCAGCTTCTTCAAGCTGCACCCGAATAGTTTGACTTGTATTGGTATTGAATTGTCGATCACTCCCCGAAACTTGCTTACCAATTCCCCGTAAATACTGTGCCAATGCACTCATTCCTGTACCGGCAACGCCTATGAAAAAAGGACGGGAAAATTCCTGCAAAGTGGTTGTCATGAGACCTTACGCTCTTTGCTTCTGTCGGGGGGCAGGCTTGTTGGCATGCGTAGAAACTTTTGGCTTCTTAGCAGGAGCCTTAGTTTTTCCTCTTCGTAATGCATTCTTGATAGCTGCGCTGAGGTTTGCATAAGTTGGCTTACCGCTGAAAGGTGTTTCATTTATAAAAAAGGCAGGCAATTCCTTTATACCACGGCTATGGCCCTCTTTTAAATCATCCTGTACTTGCCAACCATAAACACCGTTCACCAGATCATCTAAGAATTTTTTATTCTTAACCCCAGCTTCCTTACTGTACAACTTTAGACTGGTCGTTCCTAAATTTCTTCTGTTGTTAAATAATACATTGTGCATTTCCCAGAATTTTCCTTCTTGCGCTGCTGCAATTGCTGATTCACTTGCCTTTAAGCTACGCTGATGAATGAGCGTGAGAGGGAAATGACGAAATTGAAACCTGATCTTACCTTCAAATTCTTCTAAAAGCTGCTTGACAATTTCATTGACTTTAGCACATTCCTCATTCTCATACTCTCCAAATTCCATCAATGTGATGGGCGCATCTTTTTTCCCAACAAAAATCTCACGCGGTTCAATGATTATTATATCGTCTTTTTTGAAAGCCATTTTTATCTATTTAAAAGGACCGTTACTTAATTATAAAATGTATAACAAGAATTGGCCCAAGGTGTTGACATTTTTTCAGGTTTTTTATCTTGTAAACGCCTGTAAGTCAACCGGCTGAAGGTAGGGTATTTTACCCTCAAGGCTACTGACATTCGTATTTTTTAACAATAAATATGCAATTTATTGATTAACAGGCATTTAAAAGAAAATCTTAGAGGATTAAAATAAGCATTCACTCCAATTTTGCACCTACATTGAGTCATTTATGTAGAATCATAGACTAAAATAAATCAAAATAGCTCAACAAGAATCAAGCCTATCTTAAGTAGCGGCCTTATCCAATACCTCATTTCTAAAAACCACCGTATTATCAAAAACATCCACCAATACTGGCTTTGACTTATCAATTTCTCCAGCAACTATTTTTTTGCTTAAACTATTGACAATCTCTTTTTGCAAAAGCCTCTTCAGTGGTCTTGCTCCCATTTGAAGATCATAGCCTTGTTCTGATAGGTAACGTAATGCATATTCACTGAATCTTAGTTCAATTCCAGTTGCAGCTAACAACTGCTTTAATCCATTTAACTGAATTTTTAAAATCCCAATAAGTTCTTTAGGAAGTAGAGGTTGAAACAATATGATCTCATCCACCCTATTTAAAAATTCAGGTCTGATTGTACTTCGTAATAACTGCATCACCTGCTCCTTTGCACGCTCAGTAACTGATGAAAGCGTTTTTTCTGTAACCCCTTCAAAAGCCTCCATGATCAACTCACTCCCCAGATTACTCGTCATAATGACAATAGTGTTCTTGAAGTTTACTACCCTACCCTTGTTATCGGTCAGACGCCCCTCATCAAGCACTTGTAGTAATATATTCCAGACATCAGGATGCGCCTTTTCAATTTCATCCAATAACACAACACTATATGGCTTTCTTCTTACGGCCTCTGTTAATTGACCTCCCTCCTCATACCCTACATAACCCGGAGGAGCACCCACCAATCGACTTACAGAATGTTTCTCCTGGTACTCGCTCATATCAATACGAGTAAGCATTGATTCGTCATCAAATAAAAAGTGTGCCAGTGATTTAGCTAATTCAGTTTTCCCCACACCAGTTGTACCTAAAAAAATAAAAGAACCAATGGGTCTCTTTGGATCTTGTAAGCCAGCACGGCTTCGACGGATAGCATCTGATACTGCGGTGATGGCTTCCTCTTGCCCTACTACACGTTCATGCAAATGATCCTCCAGCGATATCAGTCGATCTTTTTCCGATTGAAGCATTTTAGCAACAGGTATACCTGTTGATTTTGCAACAGATTCAGCAATATCCTCCGCATCCACTTCTTCTTTCAGTAACCTTTTCTCCGTTTCTTGTGACAGCTGATCACTAAGTCGGGCTACTAAATTTTCCTCCTCTTTTATTTTTCCATATCGGATTTCGGCTACTTTACCATAATCACCTTCCCGCTCAGCTCTCTCGGCTTCCTGTTTCAACTGCTCGATGTTCAACTTTGCCTTTTGCAATTGATCTACTAACTCTTTTTCTGCAACCCATTTAGCCTTCAGCGTATCTCGTTGTACCGCCAGATTAGCAATTTCAGTATTTAACTCTTTCAACTTAGTTTCATCATTCTCTCGTTTGATCGCTTCCCGTTCAATTTCGAGCTGGCGGATCTGGCGCTCTAATGAATCCAGCTCCTCAGGCATCGAGTTCATTTCTAAACGCAGTTTTGCAGCACTCTCATCAATTAGATCAATAGCCTTATCCGGTAAAAATCGATCAGTAATATAACGGTGCGACAATTCAACTGCTGCAATAATTGCCTCATCTTTTATCCGAACATGATGGTGCGTTTCATAACGATCCTTTAATCCACGTAAAATGGAAATAGCATCTTCTGTATTGGGTTCCTCAATGATAACTTTTTGAAATCGACGTTCCAGCGCCTTATCTTTCTCAAAATATTTTTGATATTCATTTAAAGTTGTGGCACCTACAGCACGAAGTTCCCCGCGTGATAATGCAGGCTTTAAAATATTGGCTGCATCCATTGCACCCTCTCCACCTCCCGCTCCTACCAACGTATGTATCTCATCGATAAAAAGAATAATATCCCCATTTGAATCTCCCACTTCTTTAACCACCGCCTTCAGTCTTTCCTCAAACTCCCCTTTATACTTGGCACCTGCAATTAACAGACCCATATCCAACGCATAAATTATCTTAGACTTAAGATTCTCAGGAACATCTCCATTGATGATACGATGGGCAATTCCCTCCGCAATAGCTGTTTTACCTACACCAGGTTCTCCAACTAAAATGGGATTATTCTTTGTACGACGCGATAAAATATGAAGGGTTCTTCTGATTTCCTCATCTCGCCCAATTACAGGATCCAACTTTCCCTGCCGGGCAAAATCATTCAAGTTCTTAGCATATTTCGATAATGCATTGAATTGCTGTGATTGTGTCGAAGAAGTAACCTTTTCTCCTTTACGTAATTCCTTTATGGAAGTAATAAGATCCCCTTCCGTTAATCCCGCATTTTTTAAAAGTTTACCAACTACGTCACCGCCCTGAACAGAAGCAAGAAGCAGGTGCTCAGGCGTAACAAACTCGTCCTTGAATAGTTGCAGACAAGACCCAGTTCTTAATAGTAGTGTGTTTGCTTCACGGCTGATTTGCTGTGCAGCTTCCCCACTTACGCGAGGTAGCGTAGCCAACAACTCCTCTAACTTTTTTGCCACAATGGTAAGAGTTACATTGTTCTTCTTTAACAAATACTCAATTGGCGTATCAGGCGCTTCAATCAATGCCTTCAAAATATGAGCGGGCTCAATGGACGGAGCTTGCGCATTGAAAGCTAATTGCTGCGCTTGCTGTACAATTTCAGCAGCCTTTACTGTGTAATTTCCAAGATTCATAATCGCATGATTTAAGTTCAGCAAAACAACCGATGGGTTTCACCACATGAATACCCATCAAAAATCATTCAGCTTAAGAATTCCAAGGCAAGAAGAGTAACTTTGTCATAATAATGTATGAAATACTGCATGAAAGTCAGCATGATCCTTATCAGTCTGCTATTATTACAGACCCACTCAAAATGCCATGGCCCATCTGATTGTCCCTTGCTGCTGGTTAAAATTGAATCAAAGCAGCCTGCAATTAACGTCTAGAACCATAGTATATCCAGCGTGAGTACCATCGAAAAACATACCGCAATTGTAAAAAAAGCAGCCAGCGACTTAGGTTTTGAATATTGCGGGGTTGCAAAAGCAAAAAGACTGGAGGAAGACGAGCGAAGACTAGCCGACTGGCTCAACAAAGGGTTCCAGGGTCAAATGCATTATATGGAGAATTACTTTGATCTCCGAGTTGATCCCACCCGACTTGTTCCTGGAGCCCAATCTGTAATTACTTTACTATTTAATTATTATCCTGCCGAGCAACAAGAAGCAACAGCTCCCAGAATTTCAAAGTATGCATTTGGAAAGGATTACCATTCCGTGATAAAAGAAAAACTACATGCCTTTTTATTTGAGCTCAGAGAAAAGATCGGCAATATAGACGGAAGAGGATTTGTAGATTCAGCACCCGTGCTGGAGCGAGCATGGGCAAGAGAAGCTGGGTTGGGATGGGTTGGGAAAAATGGAAACCTGATTAACAAAAATGCAGGTTCATTTTATTTCATAGCTACACTGATCACAGATTTAGTATTAGTACCTGACAATCCATTCATCAAGGACTACTGCGGTACCTGTAACCGATGTGTTGAGTCTTGCCCGACAGCCGCCATACTTCCTGAAAAAGTAATTGATGGCAGTCGATGCATTTCCTATTATACAATTGAATTAAAGTCTCATCTCAAGCCTACCTTAGAAAAAGGAAAAATGGAAGGATGGCTATTTGGCTGTGATACCTGTCAGGATGTTTGCCCCTGGAATCGGTTTAGCAAGCCTCACACAACCAATCAATTTAAACCCATACCTGAGTTACTAACACTTACTACCAGTCAATGGGAAGAGATGACAGAAGAGACATTCAAAAAAATATTTAGCAACTCACCATTGCAACGAACCCGTTTCAGTGGAATTAGAAGGAACCTGCAATTACTAAAAGAGAATGAATAAAAAGTAAGTTCTGCAACACTAAACGCCAACTACTCTAGCTTTTCTTTCAATTGATGCAATTCGCTTTCTAATGCGGCACCAAATCTGGACTCAACCAGCAAACTTGAAAATTTCTCCCAGGGATACCAATCAAAATAAAAATCGTAATACCGTTGAACTGAACAGCTAGTATTAACTGGCCCTTTCAATATCTGATATCCAGCTGCCATTTGGATAGCAGAGGTACTTTTGATCAGCAAATGCAAGGTACTATCTGACTGTGCATGAATAGACGTTGGCGTGCCAGCAGGAAGAACCGTCTCCCAATAGTCAGCAGGCTTTAACACTAAACTTACTGAATCTGGATTCGCGTGAATATCAATGGCTCTTGATACGCGTATATGGCTGGGAAAAAAAGAAGAAATAAGGGTTACTAACAAAAACAAGGCCCCCAAACTTACTAGCATCAACGATATAATTCGTTTCATTTTACTTCAATTACTCCCACCGAATCAACCGGCTTGTCAAAAAATAAATTAATACCGTCCAACCCATCAACATACCGATTTCCGTTCCACAGGACAACAAGGACTCCCCTTCAAAAGAAATTTTCCGAAGCGCATCATTGAAGTGACGAAGAGGCAATACGGCACTTATTTGCTGAATCCAACGCGGAAATACATCAACCGGAAAAAATGTACCTGATAAAATAAGTTGAGGAAGTGCAAAAAGATTAATGAGTAGCGGGATAGACGAATCTGCTTTCGCTACACTACTGATTAAGAGTCCAGCCCCCATGAGCAAGAAAAGCATCAAGACTGTCAGCAATAAGATAGATAAAAAAGTTAACGCACCACTACTCAATGTGAAGTCCATCACCCAATGTCCAAAAGCAATTAATACAGTTACACTCACTAACTGAAAAAACAAACGGCTGATTCCAATTCCAATTAGAATATTAATTCGACGAATTGGAGTAGCAAAAAATCGCTTCAGTACCAACTGCTCCCGAAGGCCGTAAAATGTGAATGCAATACCAAAAAGCGTTGAAAATAAAATTGAAAAACCAATTTGACCTGGCAGTACAAAATCAATGGGCCTGTAAGGTCTAACTTCTTCAATCTGGGGTGGAAGTAATTGCACTTTTTTAGCGCTACTGGATTGCGCAGCATCCTGTTGAAGCGCTAAGTAATCTAATTGTTGCAAAAAACCTCCCAGGGTATTGCTACTGGCAGTAGTAGTATAAAATTGCACAGCAACACCACCCTGTGCTGCAGTAGACTCCGATTGTTGAATACGCAATACCCCCGTCAATTTACCACGAAGCAATGCTTGTCTTAAAGATGCACTATCAGAGAAATGTACAATTTTAATAAAGGGATTTTTAGCAAGGGTTTGGTAAAAAAAATGTGAGGTATCACTACCCTCTTGGATAGCAATGCTGTATTGTATTCCCTTGTCTTGTCGAAAAGCACCAAAAATCAGTACAAACAAGATGGGAAATGCAATGCTAAAAACCAAAGCACTTGGGTTGGCAAGTATTGCCTGAAAACTCGCCTTGATAATGGCCAGCATAGCGCGAGATTGACTATATGCAACGAGATCTTTTGATGCCATGAAAACAAATGTATCTCAATTTTAAGGATATTTGAACCGCATGAATCTTGTCTACTTGTTAACTGGTTCCAATCTTGGGAATCGAGTTGAAAATTTAAATAAAGCAACCGAACTGATCACTTTGAGAGCAGGAAACTTAGTAGCCTGTTCAAAATTTTACCAAACAAGCCCCTGGGGGCCTCTCGAACAACCAGACTTCCTGAATCAAGCAGTAGCAGTAGACGCTTTTCTAGAACCGCAACAGCTAATGGAGCTGCTGCTGGGCATTGAAGAAGAGATGGGACGAATAAGAAGTGAAAAATATGGTCCCCGGAACATCGATATCGACATTCTTTTTTACGGTAATAAAGTCATGAAAACTTCTTTATTACAGCTGCCACACCCGGAAGTGCATAACCGTCGTTTTGCCCTGACCCCGCTGGCAGAGATTGCACCCGCATTTATAGACCCGGTGAGCGGTAAATCCATTAGCAAACTACTTTCTGACTGCCAAGATCCGGGAACAGTCTTGCAATTCAATTAAATTGCAGGCAGTAAATGAAGTATCAGTTTATTACTATAGAGGGAAATATTGGAGCGGGGAAAACTACCCTTGCCCAACTGCTAAGCAGACATTACAAAGCCCGGCTGATCTTGGAAGAATTTGCGGACAATCCTTTTCTACCAAAATTTTACGAACAACCTGCGCAATACGCTTTTCCAGTTGAATTATTCTTTATGGCAGAGCGATTTAAGCAGTTAAAAGAGCTCCTGCACCAACAAGATCTGTTTCAACAAATCACTATCTCTGATTACTTATTTACTAAGTGCCTTTTGTTTGCCAAAGTAACCCTTCCCGCAGATGAATACCGACTTTATCAGCGGCTTTTTGATATTATCCATCAACAATTAATTCAGCCCGATTTATTAGTCTATCTGCATGCCCCCGTTGACCGATTACAAGCAAACATTAAAAAAAGAAATCGAGCTTACGAACAAAATATTTCAGACGATTATCTACAACAAATACAGGAAACCTACACTCACTATCTTCGCCAACAACCAACCAGAACGCTCTTTGTAGATGTAACCCATGCAGACTTTCTAAATAACGATTCGCACCTACAAACACTCATAACAGCACTGGATAAAGAATACGAACCCGGAATTCACTATATTGAACTTGCATGAAAATTTGGCGTCAAATCCCCTACTTATCGCAACCCATAATCAATACGGAATTCACTTCTTATATCGTAGCACGCATTTTATTTATTGCAGGCCTAAGAATGACTCCTGTATTATTGGGTTGGCGGCTCTATGAGATTACTGGAAGTAAATTGGCGTTGGGAATGCTTGGCTTATCTGAAGTAATTCCGGCCATTGCCTTGGCTTTACCTGCGGGAGTGCGAGTTGACAGAAGTGACAAACGTAAACTACTTACCACTTGCATGGGCCTTTACCTGGTGTTGATGGCAGGCCTGACTGTTGCCACTTCTGATTGGTACACACAGCAATACTCCAATCTTGTATCAGAGTGGACCATCTATTTATTGATGGCAGGCACCGGCGCAGTTCGCGCCTATTCCGGCGCTGCTTTTAATGCGTTCTTAGCACAATTAGTTCCCGCTGAATCGTTAGTCAAAGCCGCCTCAATCAATAGCATGGTATGGCTGATTGCTGCAGTAATCGGTCCGGCTTTTGCTGGACTTTTGATGGGCTACACAAATATTACCGTTGCTTTTATTCCAGTACTCGTACTTCCGTCTATTGCCATTTTATTGTTTCAGCGAATTGCACCAAAACCAATTAGCTGGCAAGGAACCTCCAAAACCTGGGAAGGCGTAAAAGAAGGAGTACAATTTGTTTGGAAGCAAAAGGCATTATTGAGTGCCATGAGTCTGGATATGTTTGCAGTACTATTCGGGGGAGCTGTAGCCTTACTTCCTGCTTTTGCAAATGACATACTCAAGGTGGGACCGCAGGGATTAGGTTGGCTGGTAGCTGCCACTTATATCGGAAATTTCATTGCACTAGCCTGGTTTACCAAAAGACCCTTGAAAAAGAAACAAGGGAAAGCGCTGCTGATTGTGGTAGCGGGCTTTGGACTTTGCATTTTAATATTTGCACTATCACATAATTTCTGGCTCAGCTTTTTTGCCTTGTTGGCCTCTGGGCTTTTTGATGGAGTAAGCATGATTGTTCGTGGTACAATCGTACAGCTTTTTGTACCTGATGAAATGAGAGGACGCGTATCGGCAGTAAATTCGATGTTCATCAATTCTTCCAATGAATTGGGACAATTTGAAAGTGGTGTAGCCGCTACGGCAATGGGATTAATTCCTTCTGTAATTTTTGGGGGATGTATGACACTACTGATTGCTGGTATCACCTGGTTCAAAAGCCCCACCCTTCGAAAATTTGAATACTAAGGTTTTGGGATAGCCTCCATTAAACGCTCAATCACTACATAAGTAATAGGACAAAAACTAGTATTCTTCAAGGTTAGCGGAACTCTTTTTACCAGCACATCCTCATCCGTGTAAGGAAAACGTCTGCAATCGGAAGGTCTGTCCTCGTAAATACTGCAATAATTATCCTCGCCTAAAAAAGCACAGGGTGTACGTTGTAGAACAAAATCACCTTCCTGATCCTCCTGCAGATATTTTTCAATAAATACCCCCTCTTTCATACCTAACAGCTTACTTATTCTTTTGATATCAGGTGTTTTAAACCGAGGGGAATACCCTTTGCAACAATTGGCACAGCTAAGGCAATCAACCTTGTCAAAGGCTTCTTCATGAAAAACCCCCTGTCGCTTCAACACTTCGTTTTTGGGTACACGCTGAAGAAACTGTTTATAGATTTTTTGACGTTCTGCCGATTTCTTTTCCCAGTTTACTAACAAGGGCTTATTCATCTAGCAAAGAAAAGAACTTAACCGTAATTTTGCCCACAAATTGAACGCCCTACCCCATTATGGATATTCTTCGCAATCAAACAACAGAATTCAGTAACCGACATATCGGTTCTATTAGTCAAACACAGGAAATGCTTACTGTGATCGGCGAAAAAGACATCTCCTCACTAATCAACAAGACCGTACCCGCAAATATTCGGATGGAACGTGAGCTGAAGGTTCCCAACGCAATGACTGAATTTGCCTACTTGCAGCATATTCGTGCCATAGGACAACAGAACCAAGTTTGGAAAACCTATATCGGTCAAGGGTATTACAATACCATCACTCCTTCCGTAATTCTTCGTAATATTTTTGAAAATCCAGGATGGTATACACAGTACACACCTTACCAAGCAGAAATTGCACAAGGGCGCTTGGAAAGCTTACTGAATTTTCAAACATTGGTCAGTGATTTAACTGGACTTCCCATTGCAAACGCTTCATTACTAGACGAGGCCACTGCAGCTGCAGAAGCCATGACCATGTTCTTCAATACGCTTAACAAACAAGACCACATTGAAAGGCCGCGCTTTTTTGTTGACCGGGAAGTATACCCTCAAACAAAAGATTTATTACGAACTCGTGCCTTACCGATACAGATTGAATTAGTGGAAGGAGATTATAAAACCGCTTCACTAGATGAAACCTATTTTGGCGCTATACTTCAATACCCCAACGATAAAGGCGCAGTAGTTGACTATCGTCAATTCATTCAAACTGCGCATGAGAAAGGCGCCTTTGTGGTGATGGCTACTGATTTGCTTGCCTTAACACTACTAACACCTCCCGGTGAACTGGGAGCCGATGCGGCGATTGGTTCTGCGCAACGTTTAGGAGTACCACTTGGATTTGGTGGACCGCATGCTGCTTTTTTTGCAACACGCGATGATTTTAAAAGAAACATTCCAGGGCGAATCATTGGAGTTAGCATTGATGCAAAAGGAAAAAGGGCCTTGCGGATGGCATTACAAACCAGAGAGCAACATATCAAGCGAGAAAAAGCTACCTCAAATATTTGTACCGCACAGGCACTTTTAGCTAATATGGCCGCGATGTATGCCGTATTTCATGGACCCGATGGATTAAAAAATATTGCCAGTCGCATTACAACGCTTACAAATTTAGTGGCGGATGCATTGAAAGAACGAGGTTATCAACTGGTATCGGAGTTTTATTTTGATACAATTACAGTTCAAACAGACCGTGTTGCAACTATTCGCAAAAAAGCAGAAATGCAGCGAATCAACCTTCGCTATATAGGAAACAATCTGATTACCCTTTCCCTTGATGAGACCACTAACCTGGAAGATCTGTATGCGTTGATTAATTGTTTTGAAGATGATAAGAAACCCGTCAGTTTCTCATTGGATAAAACGCAAACAATTTGCAACTGGCCCAAGGAATTAACAAGAAATAGCTCCTACTTAACACAAGCCGTATTTAATACTTGTAGAAGTGAGAGCCAGATGATGCGCTATATCAAACAACTGGAGAACAAAGACCTTTCCTTGAATACTTCGATGATTTCTTTGGGAAGTTGTACAATGAAATTGAACGCTGCTTCAGAAATGATACCACTAAGCTGGCCCGAATGGAACAGCTTACACCCTTTTATTCCCAGTGAACAAGCAAAGGGTTATCATACCATCATGGATGAATTGAGCCAATATCTCTGCGATGTTACAGCCTTCGATGCTTGCAGCTTACAGCCCAACAGCGGTGCACAAGGAGAATATGCTGGGTTATTAACCATTCGTGCTTATCATGCAGCACAGGGTAATCCTCACCGAGACGTAATGTTGATTCCAATTTCTGCACACGGCACCAATCCCGCTTCCGCTGTGATGGCAGGAATGAAAGTAGTGGTAGTAAAAGCATTGGATAACGGTTATATCGACTTGGAAGATCTACGTCAGAAAGCGGAGGCCAATAGTCAACAATTAGCGGGAATCATGATCACTTATCCCAGCACGTATGGAGTGTATGAGGAAACAGTAAAAGAAATAACCAGCGTTGTACACCAACATGGTGGACAGGTTTACATGGATGGTGCTAATATGAATGCGCAGGTAGGTCTTACCGCTCCAGGATTAATTGGTGCAGATGTATGCCACTTGAACCTGCATAAAACATTTGCTATTCCGCATGGTGGCGGTGGTCCTGGCATGGGTCCCATTTGTGTAAAAGAGCATCTAAGACCATTCTTACCCGGACACATCACACAAGGAACCGCTGATGCCGTTTCTGCAGCACCTTATGGTTCTGCTATGATCCTTTTGATCTCTTATGCCTATATCAGAATGTTGGGGGCAGCGGGTTTGAAAGGAGCAACGGAATATGCGATATTGAATGCAAACTATATGCGTGCTAGACTAACTGGGCATTATGATATTCTTTATACAAACCAGAGCGGCCAATGCGCGCATGAATTTATCGTTGACTTAAGACCTTTTAAAAAATCTGCTGAAATCGAGGCTGAGGATGTAGCAAAACGTTTAATGGATTACGGCTTTCACGCTCCCACCATGAGCTTCCCAGTGGCAGGTACAATTATGATCGAACCCACGGAGAGCGAGGACAAAGCTGAACTGGACCGATTCTGTGATGCCATGATTGCTATCCGAGAAGAAATTAAGGCAATTGAAGAAGGAAAGGTTGACAAGAAAGATAATTTGCTAAAAAATGCCCCACACACACAGGCCACGGTGATGGCAGATCAATGGCCACATGCTTACTCTCGATCAGAAGCCGCGTTTCCACTTTATTATGTTACGCATAATAAGTTTTGGCCATCTGTTTCACGGGTTAATAATACGCATGGAGATCGTAATTTAATTTGCACTTGCGAACCTATGGAAAGTTATATGCAGGAAAAAGCCTAAGCGTTTTTAAATCTTCTTTCCACTATCTCCCAATTAATAAGAGACCAGCACGCAGCAATGTAGTCTGGTCTTTTATTTTGATACTTTAGATAGTAAGCATGCTCCCAGACATCCAATCCCAATAACGGAATGCCTTTTAATTCACTAAGATCCATCAAAGGATTATCCTGATTAGGTGTAGAGCCAACTTTTAATTTTCCATCCGCAGTTTTGATCAACCAAGCCCACCCGCTACCAAAACGATTTTTAGCAGCGTCATTGAATTGTGCCTGAAAATTCTCGAATGAACCAAAATGAGTTCTTATGGCTTCGAGCATTTCCCCAGTTGGAGCATTAGGATTCCTGCTATTGAATGGAGTCAATGAACGCCAGAAGAACTCGTGATTATAATGTCCTCCTGCGTTATTACGCATCTTTACCGAGAACATTGAAATCCTGCCGAGAAGTTCACTTAATTTGACCTGGGTCATATCAACCTTTTCAGCCATACATGCATCACCAAGATTCTTGGCGTAACCAGCCGCATGCTTTGTATAATGAATTTCCATGGTAAGCGCATCAATCACTGGCTCTAAACTATTGTAACTATAAGAAAGAGGCAGTTGTGTAAATCCAATTTCTTCCGGACCCATGACTGACATTTGTGGTGGAGTTGTCAAAAAAGATTCGGCTAATGCAGGAGTAACTGCACTCCAAGCGCTAAAAAGACCTGCTGCTTTAATAAAAGTTCTTCTGGATTTCATTTGACAGGATTTTGCAACAAGTTACTGCATAAATTTGGAGATGCATATGACCTTATACAGAGAAGCTACAGCAACCATAAAATTGATTGTATTTTTTTCTCTTACAACTTTTCTTCAACAAGTAAATGCGCAGCAAACGGGAAGGATGGATACAGATCGTCCGGATCAAACTGAATCTGTATCAATTACAAAAAAAGATTACCTACAAGCAGAGATTGGATTTAACAAAGAAAAATACGGAACGGGATTTACCTGGGTCCACCCAACCGCCTTATGGAAGCTGGGATTAAATTCTCGTTTTGAACTCAGGTTAATCACAGAAGCCAATACCTTGAAGTCAGGACCAACCAAAATCAGCGGACTTGTCCCCACTCAAATTGGCGGGAAAATTGCGCTTTGGAAAGAAAAGGGCATAATTCCACAGACCTCCCTCATTTTTCATACTGGCATCCCCGCTTTGGGATCAACCACATTTAAAACTCCTTTCCTTTCCCCAAACTTTCGATTCACCCTACAACACACCTTTACGGACCGTATTGCACTGGGTTATAATCTTGGTGCAGAATGGGACGGCAATGGTGGTTCACCTGATTGGATATATACGCTTGCCCCAGGAATCAATTTGGGCGAACGCTGGTATGCTTATGCAGAAATTTTTGGCAGTATACGACCCCTAGAAAAACCATTGCATGGAATTGATGGAGGAATTGCCTATTACTTCAATGAAAATTGCAAAATTGATTTTTCGGGGGGAAAAGGGCTAAATGAGGAATCAGTCGTCTACTACGTGGCAGTAGGATTTTCTTTTCGAATCAAGGTGTTGAATCGCTAATTCTTTCTTTTAAATGCTCCCAGAAAACTGGTCTCCAAACTAAGCAGCCAGCTTCGTTGCATCATTCGCTTCATATCGCCGTCTAATTGAAAGCGATAACCAACATTCAACTTTGTTTTGCTAGCAAAAATGAGTTGAACAGCGGGTGCCAGGTCTACGTAATAAAGCGAGCGGTCTAATGCTTTTTGAGTTAATAACTCCAAATAGAAATTAAGATTAGTCTGCTTGTAACTGGTATAAGTTTTCGGGAATACCAAATAGCCAGCTGATAAATTAAATTGAGCAGAGGTAAAAGGATGTAACACACCATGTCTGACTTTATCCCATCGGTAATAGTGAAAAACCTGTGTTTGACTAAGCGTCCCAGAAAGGGCAAATTTATTCCAGAGCTGCGTAAGAATTAACCCGGCCTCCAAACCAGAGCGATCCCCTCCCAAATTAATTTCATCATAATGAAAAGGAGCGTTGGTGCGGGCAGCTTCAAGATAGCCAGCCATGCGAAAATGACGATGAATGGCATCCTTTGAGAGGAATCGATATTTTGCATACAACTGAAAAGATTCCACTTTAGCCTGTGTAGAATACATTGAAGAAACAGTGCCTCCCAACCGAATCGTTAAGTTTTTATTCAGGCCAACAAACACTTGTGGAGTACTGCGAAATGAAAACTGATTCAGCAAGGCAGTTTTTTGTACCAGATGATTCTTTAACTTAATACTAAGTGAGCGGGCTGGCAAGGTAGAAGCGGGTTCGTTGAACACATATAGTTCCTGGCTTAAAAGCGGAGTAATACTCAGAAGGCCGTGAAAAAAAAATAATAGGCAACGTGACATGTTTACAATTTCAATAATTTATCAATTCCCGACTCTAATGCAGCCCCCATTAAATTTCTTGCTACCACATTACCCTCCTGATCAATCAAAAAAGTAGTAGGTATAGAATTAACATCCCAGGCAGCCGCCACCGGAGAGTTCCAAGCTTTTGTATCAATCAGCTGAGTCCAATTCAGTTTATCTTTCTTCACAGCACTAAGCCAATCAGCTTGTTTCTCATCCAGCGAAATACTCAGAAAGACAATATTCTTGTTTTTATAGTTTGGATAAATTTTTACAAGATGCTTATTCGCAATCCGACAAGGCCCACACCAGGAAGCCCAAAAGTCTAGTAACACTACTTTTCCCCTGAACTGGCTGAGTGAGATACTATCCCCATTTTGTGTAGGAAGTTTAAAATCAGAAGCAGGCTCCTGCCGAAATGCTTGTGCTACTAAAGAAAGATTGAATGAAATACACAAAAGCATTAAAAGACTGTAACGCATAAGTAAGTTTATTTTACGAGTATCAACTGAATGATATTATTCTCCAATTTGAAATACGCACCATATTCATTTTTTAATTTCTTAAAACTCTTATCAGTTAAATACCCTTTTCCAGCCACTATACAATTAAATGATTTTGCGGCTGAAGGAGTCTTTGAAGAAATGAACTGATAAGAATGGCCGCCCCAGATAAAAGAAACACCTCTTTCAACTTCATCCTGATTCCAAGTCCCAGTCAATTGTAACTCACCAACAAAAAACCCTGCATCTTCTACGGCCGCCTTCAGCTGAGACGGATTAACAACATGGTCATTCCGAAAGGTCAGATTAAAGGAAGAGGATTTGATATCGGCCTCCACTTTTTCAACAAAAGCGAGTTCCTCTAATGACTGATGAATAGCCTTGTTGCAAAGCGCACAGGTCAATCCCGTCGCTTGCAATTTTCCTCCGCTGAATTGAGCGAAAGAATACTGCTGCCCTCCCATCAGGAGAAGCAGCAGTAAAACTAGATAAGACTTATGCATGTCGCTTAAGCTTTCGAGCATTTAGCGCAACAAGATTTTCCTTTCTTAGTTTTCTTATCGCACTGACCATTTTTGCAGCAATCCTTACTCGTATCCTTGCAAGAGCCATCCTTGCATTTTCCATCCTTGCAGCAAGAGTCACCGCCCACTGCATCAGTAGCAGCACGATCATACTTGCAGCAGCCATGTAATTTAGCATACGCCTCGTCAGTAGCTTTAGCACCAGCATTATCATGTCCTACCAGCGCAACTTGTTCTTGAATTTTTGAAACAGAGGTGCTTGCCGCATCATAGCTTACTGACAGTTTTTTACTATCAGCATCCCAAGAAGCCTGTGTGGCGCCCGCCTCTTTTGCAGCATTTTCAATACGTCCTTTACACATTCCGCAGTTACCTGCAACATGGAATACCTCTTTTTTGTTTTGTGCTTGTGCACTGAATAAGCTACCCATCAAAAGAACAGTAGCAATCAATAGATGTTTTGTTTTCATACAATGAAAATTGAGTTTTAAAAAAATAAAAAATAGTTGAACGAAGAAACAACCCTAACGCAAGGGTCAAAAAAGATTAAATCAAATCCTAAAAACGCGATTCCTTAAAAAAAGTGGGGCATTAATTCCGGGTGGAGCGCTTTCCAGTTGAACAAAAGTTGAACGCTGTAATAAATCAGGCTTGTTTAATAAAGCAACAACAGGAGTCAGGTATAAAACTGGAGATTCCAGATTAAATTTTAATGTGACAGGGGGTTTCTGGTCCTGTATAAGCATAACCAATGCCGCTTCGTCATGGCAACAACCTTCCGACTCTTCTGCAGACATACCACAAGTACCACAAGAAGATTTTTCTTTCTCGAATAAATGAACCGCATCAACCTTACCCATACAATAGTGTATATCCAAGACCCATCCCAAAGAAGTGAGTCCATACACAAAAACAGCTATTGCCAGTATGAAGCGACGCATAGGATACAAAGATAAAAAAAAGATGAAGCCAACTAGTTAACAAATCGCCAATGAATCCCCACCCTAATATGAAGCCCGTTTAAGGCATACCCAGGGGCTACCAGGTTGTTTCGCGTAAACCCAAAACCTTGTAAATCACGGGCAGTGTTTAGATTCTCTGCGCGAATAAAAGCCGTAAAAGGCCTGATCCTAAAATTTGCATAAAAAGCTATATCAGGCAAAGCATTTTGAACGGTCAGGCTATCCTGATAAAAGAACTGGCCTAACAGCGGAGAATAAGCATCTGCCTTATAGGGTGGGCGGTACCGTACTTCAAGACCAGTAGCCAAATTCAGGTTTTTAAAGCCCAGATTACCTTCGTAAGCAAAACGATTTCGTAAAAAGAAAGGTATTGTATTAAAGGGGGCTGCGCCTACTGGTTGTTGCCAATACAATTCGGTATGCCATCTCCATTGCTTGGCAATGCGAAATGTCTTTAAAAGAGACAACTGCAAGACTGAAAATAATGTAGACTCTTGTTGAGGCTCAAAGAAATTTGTCAAATAAGTATAATTGGTCAACAACAGATAGTTGCCTGATAGCTTAGCACCCACAACAGGTAAATCCAAAGAAGCACTTAATTGAGTGATGTTTTCTTTATTGAATTCCAGTAATCGCTTGGAAAGATAAAAACTGCTACGCTGGTCAAATATAAAAGAAGGGCGACGGTTAGTATTGATCCCGCTTACTTCGATACTATTTTTTTTCTTCCCTAAAATTCGCTGCATTCGTACTGAAGCCTGATAATCGCCTGCGTTGATACCGGCCCAATAGAGTACCCCATCCAGGGAAAGATCCCATTTTTTATTGCGCGTGATATTACGGTAAGAAAAATATCCGGATGAATTAAAAAATGAGCGCATTTGAAGCGCTGTGGTTCCCCAAATCAACTGTAAGGAGGCTCCTGCCTTAAAATATTGCTTTAAATTCTTTTCATCAGGAAACTGATAAATAGAAAAATCATTCGTAAAGGTTTGCCATTGATCACGCAAGTCAATAGTATCCCCAAAATTGACCGGTATTTGATAATAGCGATTGTAGTAGTCAGCACCAGGAACTTTGTCAATAAACGCAAATTGCTCTTTATCATAACGGAGTTGATGCTCCAGGCGAACACGAGGAAAAAATAAAGGAACTACAGTAGAATCGGTGACCAGGGAATCCTTTCTTCCCAAATCATACTGATTTCTCCAGAGCAAAACGCGGCTACTATACTGATTGCCTGTTTTGATACGCGTACTGAAAAAATTAGAAGTGAAATTATCGGGACCTCCCAACCAAACAGGAATGTTGAATCGATCCACAAAAATGGGATCATTTAATATATCCGTAGTGTCAATGATACCTCCATTTTCTTCAGCTTGCAATTTGTTGGTAAGCCAAATAGCCCATGCCTGGTATCGGAGATTCTTTGATTGGTATCGTGTTGAAAAAACAAAATTGGAATGATTGGAGCGTTGATGTTGAAAAATACCCGGAGAGTTAATCATCCGATATCGAAAGAAAAAATTCCAGCCCGGATTTATATTTTGGGTGTGTTGCAAGCCGATGATTTGCTCCACCCGTGAACCCAATGCATATTCAAGCTCTGTGTAAGGACGTGTGGTTTGAAAAAAAGGAACCTCTGAAGGATTCAACCGATAAGGATCGTAGGCGTGCAGCCCTGGATCAAAACCAGGTCGAAGCTGCGGAGAAAAAAGCAACGGACGTGTAGCTCCACCTAAATTCCCCAGATTCAGTGTTGTTGCTTTTAAAGGAAAACGGGTTGTAAAATCATCCACTGTTGAATCGAGTAAATAAGTGAGAGGTTGGTTTAATAACCGGTAGGAAATAGTGATGGAATCCTCCAACTTATCACGACGCTTCATACTATCCTGGGAGGCACCGCCCATGGACATTGCCCCCATCCTGTTCAAACCATTGGGCGCACCTTGCATAAGGTTTCGGGAACGATTCTGATTACGTAAAACGGGTATTTCCTGGCTGGCCGTCAAAAATGAGGACCCCATGAATAGAATAACAAGTATATAGTTTCTTGTTGCAGTCAAGGTGGCCACAAAAATAGCCGGTCCTTTCGAAAGCAATCGTTAAAAGACCGTTTTACCCACCCTGTTTTGCCCTATCTTCGCGAAAATTTTTCCCCTATGAACCTGCATGAATACCAGGCCAAGGAATTGCTCAAAAAATATAATGTACCCGTACAGGAAGGTGTAGCCTGTTCAACCGTTCAAGAAGCACAGGATGCTTACAAAACTATTCAGGAGAAATCTGGAAGCAAGTTTGCTGTAGTGAAAGCGCAGATTCATGCGGGAGGACGCGGAAAAGGAGCCATCAAAGAGAACGGGATCAATGGGGTAAAAGTTGGTAAAAGCCTAGATGATATTTCAGATTTTGCCGGAAAGATATTAGGGGGCACACTCGTCACTTTGCAAACAGGGGCTGCTGGTAAAGTGGTTAACAAAGTGCTGGTGGCACAGGATATGTATTATGATGGCCCTAGTGAAAGAAAAGAGTTTTACTTGTCCATCCTGCTCGACCGTTCCAAAGGGCAAAATGTGATCATGTATAGCACAGAAGGTGGAATGAACATTGAGGAAGTGGCTCATAACACCCCAGACAAAATATTTAAAGAGTGGGTACACCCTGGTGGTGGACTACAACCCTTCCAGGCACGTAAGATTGCATTCAACCTAGGGTTAAGTGGAGAAGCCTTTAAAAATTGTGTTCGTTTTGTAACAAATCTTTACAACGCCTACGTTGGGCTGGATTGTTCGATGTTAGAAATCAATCCGCTGTTCAAAGCTGCAGACGATAAAATACTGGCGGTGGATTGTAAGATGAACCTGGACGATAACGCTTTGATGCGTCATCCTGATTTGGCCGCACTGCGTGATGTAACAGAGGAAGACCCCACTGAAGTAGAGGCAGGTCAATTCAATTTGAATTTTGTGAAGCTAGATGGAAACGTAGGATGCATGGTAAACGGTGCCGGATTAGCGATGGCCACCATGGACATGATTAAACTCAGTGGCGGAGAACCTGCAAACTTTTTGGATGTGGGTGGAACTGCCAACGCTCAAACAGTTGAGGCAGGATTCAAAATTATATTGAAAGACCCTGCTGTAAAAGCTATCCTGATTAACATTTTTGGTGGTATTGTACGTTGCGACCGAGTTGCGCAAGGTGTGATTGACGCCTATAAAAACTTGGGCAATATTAACATTCCCATCATTGTACGATTACAAGGCACCAATGCCGTGGAAGCAAAAAAACTGATAGATGAAAGTGGCTTAAAAGTACAATCTGCTATCCTGCTTAGCGAAGCAGCTGCTTTAGTAAAAAAGGCAGTAGCTTAAACAAGTAGTCCTTCCAATCAGATTAGTTTTTCTACCTCATAAACTGGAGAAAACAGATAATAGTTGCCTGTTTTTAACTCCTTACACTTAATGCGCTTTCGCAGCAAAGCCTCTTTTCGAAAAATACGACCGTCCTTAATTCGAAACTGCGCACCAGCGGGTAATTCTTCCAAGAAAAAATGATTCTCCTTTGGCGGATCATACTGCCGTAACACACGCATCAACCCATCTTCTGCACAACTACTGGCTGAAGGATTGACTAACATTTCTTGCAAGGCCATATGAAGCGGGTTAGGCAAAAGATCAAGCGATAAAAATGATTCCAGGAGCTTGGCGTAACAATTCTTCCATTCTTTTCCATGAGCCTGCACACGATTTCCAAATTGTTCAAAGGTTAACAAGTGAGCCAACTCATGCAGTAAGGTCACTAAAAAAGCATAGGGGTTCAAATTACCATTAACCGTAATGCGATGCTGTTCACTATGTGTACGATGTCGGTAATCACCCAAAAGCGTTCTTCGTTCGCGTGTAATGGTTAGCTGTACTCTGTGCCGTTGCAAGAGATTGAGTACCTGCTGATCGGTACCAGTTGGTAAATAGCGCGACAAGAAATCAAGCGGGACTTCCTTTTTGGGCATCTGCTATTTTTTCAAAGCCCTAAGCAATAGTCGTATCTCCACTCCAGTATAAACTATATAGAGAAAAGCTGCTCCGTACAAGGCAGGTAAATTAACTGCCTTGCGCTCCCTATAGATATAAATAAATGCAGCCAGTGCAAGTACAAAGAATTTAATCATGAAGGATAGCATCACGGCACGAATCGATGCCTGCAAATTGGGATTCGTAAAACTTTTTGCTGTAATACCTGCAGATAAAATGGTAACAAGAAAAAGAAGAAAATTAGCTCCAGATAAAATAGTTACGTTCACCTCATGTGCTGATAACCAGGTGCGAGACAATGTAAACATCCCCTGCACTATCAACAATAACAAGACAAATACATATGTAGTTTTATTCATCATTTTCATAGAGAACTACTTTGAACCACTTGTCTCTTTAAAAAGTTTATAAAAAACTGCAGCTAAAGTGAGTATAGGGAAAAGAATAGTAAAAAGAGGAAAAATACGCAACCAACGATCCACTTGAATCCCACCAGCCACAGCGATGGCCAAATACACCAACAACTGCGAGGCAAGACCCGCATAACGAAATAAATCTCGTTTGGATTTATCGGGCGAGGACCTGGGGTTGTTGTTCATCCTTAGTCATATCCACAACATTAGCTCCCATATGGCATTGTCCATTGAAAGTTGCAGAAGGCTCCACTTGTAACTTACCAGCATAGATATTACCAGCCACTACGCATTCTCCACGCAGTTGCAATAATTCATTTGCTTTGATATTTCCATTTACTTTCCCGGTAACATCGGCCTGATTACCGATAATATCGCCCTCTACCACACCCGTACTGCCAATGATTATCTTAGAAGAAGTTTTTACATTGCCCTTCACGGTACCATCGATACGAAGGTCTCCGTTACTGCTGATATCGCCTTTTAAAACAGTACCCGCACTAATTAAGGTTGCAGCACTGCCAGCTTGAGGTAGGTTAGTTTGCATGTCTGATTTTGGTTTGGTTGTAAACATATTTTTATAATTGAATCAATCACTAATTAATGTTGCAGCAGGTATGTCAAGCTGTGTGGTGTCCAATGGAGCGCTTGTTTCACCCGACAACGCCTTTTTGAGCCCTAAAATATACTGATTTTTTAAAGCATCCTCACGGGCAACAGAGTCTACCCGGTACTGTAATCTTTTCAAAGCCGTTACGGAAGCATAGTCGGAACCAGCCCCCGGAATGTAGTACTTGAGGGGTGTAAATATGATCAAAGCGGTTGTCAAACCAACCAGGATTACAAACACCATACTAAAAGCAGTATACACACTAAGTCTGGATAAACGAAATGTCACAACCTCCTCGTAGGTGTCATCATTCATGACAACCAAGCGATAACGACTTCTCAATCGCTTTAATCCTGCTGGTAATTCAAGTTTTGCCATTAGTTACGCAATGACATAAAGGTAAGGCACCACAATCCTCAAACCCATTGAACCTCAATCAAAATACTCACAAAAAATTAAGGTCTGACACACTAATTAATTTGAAAATCAGTTATTAAGGAGCTAGATTGCAAGAAGATATGCAGGAGCTGCGTTCCCTATTTCGCCTTTTAATCCTATTGGCGCTTGGTTGGCCAAGCACAAGCCTTTCCCAACAAGGTTTTCGCATTGACCTGCCCAAGGAGGAAGAATACAAGGACAGACTTCTACGGTCAGAAAAAACAAAGGATGGGAAACTAAGCTACCCGTCTCGGCTTGTTCAGAATACAGTTACCCATTACAACTTTACCTACAATGCAGCCAGGAAATTAAATGAGGTATTGCAAAAAGCTAAGGCTGCCCATCGGGACGACTACAACACCCTCTTACCATTCTATAATTTTAATCTAACCACCACCCGGAAAGATTCTATAGACTTGGATAGTGTGATTCAAAAAGCATCTTCCGGCATTGCACTGCATGATTTAAGAAACGACTGGAATGACAATCTTTATTTGCTATGGGGGATGGCTTATTACCTACAAGAAAAATTTGATTCAGCTTACCAGGTTTTTCAATTCATCAACTACTATTATGCTCCACGAGAAAAGGATGGATACTTTAAATCGATAGGTAGTGGAAGGGATGGGAATCGCGCCAACAGCATTGCAAGCGAGGAAAAAACAGGTCTGCTGAATAAAATGGGTGCAGCACCACCGAAGCGAAACGAAGCGCTGTTATGGATAATTAGAACACAGCTTGCACAGGAACAATTTGCAGAGGCAGCCGGGTTACTAGAAACACTTCGCAATGATCCAGCTTTTCCCAAGCGACTAAAAACAGAATTAGAAGAATTAACGGCTTTGTCATTTTACAACCAAGATCGCTGGGATAGCGCAGCCTTTCATCTTTCTAAAGCGCTAGAGGGCGCTTCCACACCAAACGAAAAAGCCCGCTGGGAATTTTTAACAGGACAGCTTTTTGAAAAGGCAGGAAACTATGCCGCAGCCAAGCAATATTATAGCCGAGCTATCCCACACTCGACCGATTTGATTTTGGAAATAGAAGCAAGAATTGCTGCCATTCGAGTGGACAGAAGTTCCCAAGATGATCCGAGCAACAATGTGGTACGTTTATTAGAGATGGCAACAAAAGAAAAGTACAGTGCATTTCAAGATATCATCTACTACACTGCTGCACAAATGGACTTAGCAGCAAAAAATAAAAGTCGTGCTGTTGAATCATTATACAAAAGCACTACTGCTACCACCAACAATACCTTACAAAGAAGTAAAGCATTCCTTCAACTGGCAGAAATTTCTTACGATGCAGGTAATTATGCCAAGGCTGCGCAGTATTACGATAGTCTTAAAGCAACAGATAGCTTACCCGTAGACCCTGCGGTTTTAGCAGTGAAAAAAAGAGCCCTTCAAACTTTGGTCAATAAACTAGCTATAGTCGGGCGTCAAGATAGCCTCTTGCTTATAGCAGCACTCCCAGAAGAAGAACGAAAAGAGGCGGTTAAGAAAATTGTCAAGCAATTACGCAAACAAGCTGGCTTACAAGACGATCCCTCTCCTACACTATCTCGTCCCTCCTCTATTACACCACAGACACCCTCATTATTTGGGAACGAAACAGATAAAGGCGAATGGTATTTTTATAACGCCTCTAGCCGAGCCAGAGGTCAAGCCGCATTTATAGCACGCTGGGGCAATCGTCCCAATTTAGATAATTGGAGAAGGGCTGCAAGCATGCAAGCCACGCTTACATTAGTGCAGCCAAGTGGTCGGGATTCGCTGGGTAGTAAAACAAATTCGTCTGAATCAGACATCGACTTTGAATCACTTTATGCTGGACTGCCACTGACTACAGAGAAGAAAAAAATTTCCAATGATTCGCTAACTGAAGCATTACTAGATGCCGGCAGAATTCTTATTCAAGAAATCGAGGACTGTACAGCTGGAACAAAATTACTCGACAGAATTTCCAATAACTTTTCCAGCTTTGAAAAGATGGATGAAGTCCTTTTCCATCAACATAACTGCGCATGGCGGGGAGGAGATCTAAATAAAGCATCCACAATTTTAAAAGAGTTAAATGCCCGGTTTGCACAAAGTCGTTTCACAGCGCTTCTCAATGGGCAAGAATCAAAAGAGTCCCAGCAAAAATCAAAAAACTTCGATAGTATCTACACAGAGATCTATACACTTTTTGCAAAGGGTTCCTATGAGCAAGCAGTAGAATTGAAAAAACAAACAGATCAGATGGCGGGTAATAATCATTGGACCCCCCAATTACTTTATATTGAAGCAATCTATTATGTAAAACAAAAACAAGACAGTACGGCAATCCGATTGCTTCGAGAGTTACAATTACGTTTCCCTGAATCTCCTCTTTATATCCGCGCTGCTGATCTACTCGATGCAATTATAAAACGCGCAAACTTAGAGGCAGCCGTTAAACCCTCCACGGCCCCAGCCACTCCATTTACACCGCAAAATAATACCCCCACTCCAACCAATATACCCAATCAAAATTCATCCAACACTCCTTATACTTGGGATGAGCAATCTACACACCTGGCCCTATTTGTGATGGAAGAAACAGAACCCGTACTGGCAGCAGAAGCCATGCGATCAATCGATAATTACAACCGCTCTGCGTTTAACAATCGAAGTTTCCAAAAAGAATTGATCAATTTGGATAGCAGATATAGGATTATTGTGATAGGTTCATTTGGAAATTTCCAAGAGGCCTCAGGTTATCTAAACCAGGTTAATACAAAAACTTCCAGCGAAATTGTACCCTGGCTACCTGTTGGAAAATATAAATGGCTACCCATCTCGGCTATGAATTTGAATGAACTACGACAGCGTAAAGACGTGGACGCGTATCAACGTTTCCTTAACAGCAAGAGACCCTAACTTAGCAGCATGAAACCCTCTGTTCGTTTTTTCTGGAAATTTTTTGGCTGGGGCCTTGTAGCTTTTTTGCTCCTGATTTTATTGGCTAATCTTGGACTGTTTGGGAAAATGCCATCACTTTATGAATTACAGAACCCCTCCATCCTGCAAGCCTCTGAAGTGTATGCGATCGATGGAACGCTGATGGGGAAATATTATACTGAACGCGGCAATAGAAGTAATGTAAAATATCGTGATCTATCCCGTCATGCAATTGATGCCTTAATTGCCACAGAGGATGAACGATTTTACTCGCACAGTGGTATCGATTTCAAATCGACACTTCGTGCGGTAGTTACCTTGGGTTCAGAGGGAGGAGGCAGCACTATCACACAGCAATTGGCAAAGGCTTTGCTGGCACAAGGAAGCCGAAACAAAGCCTGGCGGGTAATCGAGAAACTCAAAGAGTGGATCATTGCGGTCAAGTTGGAAAAGAATTTTACAAAAGAAGAAATCATAACGCTGTACTTAAATGCCGTACCGTTTGGTAATAATATTTATGGAATCAGAAATGCTTCTCGCACGTTCTTCCAAAAAGAACCGGACCGTCTTAATGTAGAAGAGGCAGCCTTACTCATTGGTATGCTCAAGGGAAATAGCATTTATAATCCTGTACGTAATCCCAAGGCTGCCCTCGATCGCAGAAACGTGGTGATTGGACAGATGGAGGTAAACAACAAGATCACCAGTGAAGAGGCCACTCGCTTGAAAGCTTTACCCATCCAGTTGAACTATAAAAAAATGGATGAGAACACCGGGTATGCTCCTTATTTCAGAGAAATACTAAAAGAAGAGATCAAGGAAGCACTCAAGGGACTGACCAATCCGGAGGGCGAGCCTTATAGTATTTACAATGATGGGTTAAAAATATACACCACCGTCAATGTACAATTGCAACAATACGCAGAAGAGGCACTAGCCTTACATATGTCTCAACTCCAAAAAAATGTAAATAACCGTAACTCTATAAAGTCAGGAAAAATTTGGAATGGTAAAGAATCCATATTGGAGAGAGCTATGAAAGAATCGGATCGTTGGCGCAATTTGGAAGAGGACGGATGGAGTGAAAAAGAAATTCGGGCCAGCTTCAAAGAACCAGTGCGCATGAAAGTATTTGCCTGGAATACACGTCGTGAAACAGATACCATGATGACTCCGTTGGATTCTATCAAGTATCATAGACAAATGGAACAGGCTTCCTTTATGGCAATGGATCCAGTAACCGGAGAAATTCGTGCTTGGGTAGGTGGAATCAATTTTAAAACTTACAAGTACGATCACGTCAATATTAAAACAAAGAGACAAGTGGGTTCTACCATCAAACCTTTGTTATATACACAAGCGGTAGAAGAGAGAGGATTTACTCCTGAGACACAACTTCCTAATGAGCCACAATTTTTCGAAGGAAATGGGTGGGTACCCGCCAGCAAAGAATGTAAAGGGGGGGCGGGATCGATGGCCGCTGCATTAGCATTTTCAAAAAACTGCGCAACCGCTTACATCATGAAACAAGTGGGTCCTCGACAATTTGCCGAATTTATGGGTCGCTTAAATATCCCCACCCCTATCGGGCCCTACCCCTCTGTTGCCTTAGGGTCCTGTGATCTTTCTTTATTTGAAATGATGTGGGCTTATACCATTTTTCCAGGCAGAGGGTTTTCAACCAAGCCATTTGCCATTAGCCGCATCGAGGATAGAAACGGTAATGTGATCAAGCGATTCGACTTTAGTGCCAATAGAAAAGAAGTGATTAGCGAAGCCACTTCCTACACTATGGCTCGCATGATGCAAGGCGCCGTTGATGTGGGAACCGCTGCAGGTATGCGTAGCCGTGTCGGCGCTACAGAGATGGGAGGAAAAACCGGAACCACCAATGAAAATGCAGATGCCTGGTTTCTGGGATTCACCCCTCAAATTCTAGTAGGAGCCTGGGTTGGATTTGACGATCAGTTTATCAAAAACGAAGGAGAAGCATCCAGAATGGCGCGACCAATTTGCGAATACTTCTTTGGAAAAGCATTAGCAGATAGCCGTACCGGATTAGAAAAAGAAGCCCGATTTGTGGTGCCTGCAGAAATGGGTAATTCCATGAACAGTGCAGATATTCTTTTAAATGATCTTGAATTAATGCCCGGTGCCGAGGGACAAGATGTGGGTGTAGGTTCAGAGGATGATTATAAACTAGAGACTGCTCCTTACATTGGTCCCGAATCTACGCCAGTTCGTGAAGAGGATTCAAAGTCCATCCCAACACCTAAAAAAGATACACTTCCCAAGAAAGAGACAGATCTTCCTCGTAACAATCCTGCCTCATCTGAAAAAGGAGATAAGAAAAAAGGGTTGTTGAACAGAATTCTCAAAAAGAATGAATGAGCAATCATCACACTTCTTATGTAGTACAAACAGCATCCCTTGCTGACATTGAATTAATTCGAGAATTATGTATGCAGGTTTGGCCTCAAACCTATTCCTCTATTTTAACGGAAGAACAATTAGCCTACATGTTAGAATGGATGTACAGCCCCGCGTCACTGGCGCAACAAATGAAAGAGGGCGCTACTTTTCTATTGCTTTATCAAGAACAAACTCCAATAGGCTATGCTTCTTATCAATCCCTTAAAGCTAGTCACTTTAAGTTGCACAAATTATATGTACTACCCCATGTTCAGGGTAAGGGAGCTGGCCGTATTTTTCTAACTGATCTCTTACAACGTATCAAAGAATTAGGAGCACATACCCTTGAATTACAAGTAAATCGATACAATAAAGCGGTTGGCTTTTATCAGCAAATGGGCTTCACAATACGTGAAACTGCTGATATAGAGATTGGCAATGGCTTTTATATGAACGATTATATTATGCAAATAGCCCTTTGATAAGTAGGGCTTTATTGATTTATACTGTAGCTTTGCGCCATCTTAAAACCAAGTAGTATGTCAACAATGACCAAATCCATTGATTTCAGTTTACCTTATAAAGTAGCCGATATCTCCCTGGCTGAATGGGGCCGCAAAGAAATTCGTTTAGCAGAGGCAGAAATGCCAGGACTAATGGCTATTCGTACCGAGTACGGTCCTTCACAACCTTTAAAAGGTGCACGTGTAGCAGGCTGTCTGCACATGACTATCCAAACAGCGGTATTAATTGAAACATTAGCTGCATTGGGTGCTGAAGTAAAATGGAGTTCTTGTAATATATTCTCTACACAAGACCATGCCGCTGCTGCAATTGCCGCTGCTGGTATTGGAGTATTTGCGTGGAAAGGACAAACCATTGAGGAAGCTGATTGGTGTATCGAACAAACACTTTTCTTTGGCGGTAAAGACCGTCCGTTGAATATGATTCTGGATGATGGTGGTGACTTAACCAACATGGTGCTTGATAAATACCCTGAGTTAGTTCAATATGTAAAAGGAATTTCTGAAGAAACAACAACCGGTGTACATCGCTTGTATGAGCGCGTAGCAAAAGGAACACTTCCAATGCCTGCGATCAATGTAAACGACTCTGTTACTAAATCGAAATTCGATAACAAATACGGTTGTAAAGAATCACTCGTAGATGCAATCCGCCGTGCTACTGATGTAATGTTAGCTGGTAAAGTTGCCGTGGTAGGTGGTTATGGTGATGTGGGTAAGGGATCTGCTGCTTCTTTAGCAGGAGCTGGATGCCGTGTGATTGTTACTGAAATTGATCCTATTTGTGCGTTACAAGCGGCTATGGATGGTTTTGAAGTGAAAAAGATGATTGATGCAGTAAAAGAAGCTGATATTGTTGTTACTGCTTCTGGTTGCCGCGATTTGATTACGGGCGAACACTTCAAACGCATGAAGGACAAAGCCATTGTTTGTAACATCGGACACTTTGATATTGAAATTGATATCGCCTGGTTGAACACTAATTATGGTCATACTAAAGACACGATCAAGCCGCAGGTTGATATATACAATGTGGATGGCAATGACATCATCATTTTGGCAGAAGGCCGTCTGGTTAACCTAGGCTGTGCTACAGGTCACCCTTCCTTTGTAATGAGTAATTCATTCACCAACCAGACATTGGCTCAAATTGAATTATGGACCAACAATAAGAATTACGATAATAAAGTATACGTTCTTCCTAAACACTTAGATGAGAAAGTGGCTCGTCTGCATCTCTCTAAAATTGGAGTGGTATTAGATGAACTGACAACCCCACAAGCTGAGTACCTTGGTATCAGTAAGGTTGGACCTTTCAAGCCAGAACATTACCGTTATTAATGAAATTATAATACTGATAAAAAAAACCTCCGTTATTGGAGGTTTTTTTATTGGAGCAATTTGACTGCCTCTTTGGTCAAACAATCAACAGCCTGCATAAATTTTAACTGCATCGGTTCGTCCAAATTAACAGGGACCATCTTTTGATCGCGGTCAGTAAATACAATATGACTAACCTTGGCCGTAGCTAATTTTTTTAACTGATAATTGACAGTGACTGCGTTTCGAAAAATAAAATGATAAAGACCCTCGCAGTTCATCGTACCTGCATTACGCAATAACAACTTGGACTTAGTGCCAGCAAAATATATCGTTGCCGTACAACCATCATCAAAGCAACGATTAGTCTTGAAGGAAAAGAGAATGTCTACTTCTTTCTTATCGGCGTCGATGGTAACGGAAGCGCCTGAAAGGTCTATGAAACCTGAACTTAATCGAGTTTCTTTTGTAAAAAGATCGGTTTCCCGAATTACGTTACAATCCTGCGCAGCAGCTGCAAACACCAATACATGGCAAAGCGAAAAAAGTAAATACTTTTTAAAGTCAAACTCTATCATGGAAAGTAATTAAATACGAACCGCAGTTCCTGTAGCAATCACCATCAACATACTACCGCTGGCACCCACCGTTTCAAAATCCAAATCAATACCCACTACGGCATTAGCTCCCACCGATTGCGCTTTCTGTGTAAGTTCACGCATGGCATCTTCTTTAGCTTCTTCAATTACACGCTCATAAGTTTTGCTTCGTCCACCAATCAAGTCACGCAGACCAGCAAAAATATCTTTGAACATATTGGCGCCAATAATACTCTGTGCATTGATCACACCCAGGTATTCCTGCACGGGTCTTCCTTCAATAGAAGCAGTAGTTGTTAAAATCATATTACTTGTTTTTTAGTTGTGTAAAAATACTACGAAGCCGGAGATCTTCCTTGACCACTTGTCCACGGGATTCCTCCCTGATATATCGCATGCGGTTATCCGTATCAGGATGGCTGCTAATCATCTCAGGAATTTCTGTGCTTGGAGAAGAATCTTTAAGATGCTTGAATAGCTGATCATAACCCGCAGGATCGATTCCCCGCTCCCGCATTAACCGGTAACCTTCCAAATCAGCCTCTTTTTCCAAAGATCTGGAATAACTCAAGGTCCTTAATTGATTGGCCTGCCCTATCACCAAGGTAGCCAGTCCGCTACTTTTTCCAAATAGTAACGTAATAAAGAGATCAGAGCCCATCGATCTGAAAATAGAACGAGTAGCGTGTCTTTTTTCCACATGGACAAACTCGTGACTCAGTAAGGCTGCCAGCTCAGGGTAGGCTTCCATATTGTCTAGTAGTCCTGTATAGACAACCAACTGTCCGCCCGGCAATGCAAATGCATTCACCGTTTCATCTTTTACTACAGTAATACGAATAGAATAATCGGTTTCAATGGCCAAGGCATTAAAAAAATCATTAAGAATACGGGTAGCCATGGTGTCTTCCGTTTGTGTGCTTTGCATCGCTTCAAATACACTATCTCCTAGCTGACGCTCAGTTTTTTTAGAAACCACGGTTGCCATTTGTTCTGCCAGCCAAGGCACCATAAAGAAATAAAGAAGCGATCCGGCCAATAGCATTGCACTTAGCAAGGCCATCGTACGACGCAGATTGCCTGTCTTTTTTTTGCGAAACCAAGACCTTGCTGATTCTGCTTTAATTTCCTCCCAATATTCAAAAGCCTCCCGACCAGCTACTCGAAACTCTGCCTGTGTATGCACTTGTATAAATCGACTACGCTGCTCCGCAAATAAAAAATCACCTTGCACCTCTTTGATAGACCAGTCTTGGGTAGCAGGATTTCCGTCTTGGTCATGAAAACCAATACTCAGGATCCGATCCGATAAAAGAAGCGTAGCCTCACTGGGGGGAGAAAAATAACTGGGGTAAAATTGCCCGCTGAAGGTTTTCATGGAAAAGATTGAAACTTAAAGATAAGACGGCCAACTTTTCGACCCTATTTTTGTAATACTCACATGGTACAGGCTTATAATTTCCTTGCTTCCTGGCAACTTTTCCCTGAAAAAGGGGCTTACGAGAAAGGCGACCGTCCTAAAAGCGGGATTTATAAAATAGAGGCGGTTGAGGGGAAAAAAGAACTTCGCATATTCCATAACTGGTTAAGCCTCGAAAATCAGGCCTTTGCCTCTAATTA